>ENA-ORRN01001332-ORRN01001332.1-human-gut-metagenome-genome-assembly--contig:-NODE-1332-length-17319-cov-3.293269_pt1 | contig 17319 bp, 14 predicted proteins | sample MGYA00242174_ERZ509132 | MGnify/ENA primary metagenome ERZ509132 (study PRJEB26280, sample SAMEA2338671) | human gut metagenome | biome: human gut; feature: human-associated habitat; material: faeces... | reverse complement strand
CCCGCCGCGACGGGTGTCAGGACGATTTGCATCGTACCAAACGGACAGGCCACCACGCAGGATTTACAGCCAATACACTTTTGCTGATTGACCTGAATGCTGTCATCAACGTGGCTGATTGCGCCATTAGGGCAGCTACGGGCGCAGGGCGCATCTTCACAATGGTGACAGGTCACTGCACTACGTTGCTGCTGATGTTTGATAACCGTAATTCGGGGATGAAAATGGTGTTGGCTCAAGACATGTTGCTCATCATTGTGAGCCATGACACAGGCGATTTCACAAGCATGACAACCCAGACATTGCTGACTGTTGGCCATAATAAAACGATTCATAACGACCTTCTTTTTTGGTTGTAAAAACCTTATTCTTTATATGAGTGTTGTTATTACCCGACTTACAGGGGAATCGGCAATGTTCATGTGCCCAGAATAAGTAACTATTTCGCTATAAACTGTGGCAGATCAAATAATCCCATCACTGACTAAATTGCGTTTCAGCGAACTGGAACATTAATGATTTTTTGTGGAGAAGACGCGTGTGATTGTTAAACGACCCGTCTCGGCCAGTCTGGCCCGGGCCTTTTTTTACATTGTGCTGCTGTCGATTCTTTCCACGGGTATCGCTCTGCTAACTCTGGCGAGCAGTTTGCGCGACGCTGAGGCTATCAATATTGCCGGATCGCTGCGTATGCAGAGTTACCGCCTGGGCTACGACTTGCAAAGTGGCAGTCCACAACTCAATGCACATCGCCAGTTATTTCAGCAGGCACTGCATTCACCGGTATTAACCAATCTCAACGTCTGGTATGTGCCAGAAGCAGTAAAAACCCGCTATGCGCATCTGAATGCCAACTGGCTGGAGATGAATAATCGGCTCAGCAAGGGCGATTTACCGTGGTATCAGGCCAATATTAATAATTATGTTAATCAGATAGACCTGTTCGTACTGGCTTTACAGCACTACGCTGAACGCAAAATGCTGCTGGTGGTGGCGATTTCCCTGGCTGGCGGCATCGGTATTTTCACGCTGGTCTTTTTTACTTTGCGCCGCATACGCCATCAGGTGGTTGCCCCGCTGAATCAGCTGGTTACCGCCAGTCAGCGTATTGAACACGGGCAGTTCGACTCGCCGCCGCTGGATACCAGCCTGCCGAATGAGCTTGGCCTGCTTGCCAAAACCTTTAACCAGATGTCGAGCGAGCTGCATAAATTGTACCGTTCGCTGGAGGCGTCAGTAGAAGAAAAGACCCGCGATCTCCACGAGGCCAAGCGTCGCCTGGAGGTGTTGTATCAGTGTTCGCAGGCGCTGAACACCAGCCAGATTGATGTGCATTGTTTCCGCCATATTTTGCAGATTGTGCGCGACAACGAAGCGGCTGAATATCTGGAGTTAAATGTCGGTGAAAACTGGCGGATTAGCGAAGGGCAACCAAACCTGGAATTGCCGATGCAGATTTTACCGGTGACAATGCAAGAGACGGTTTACGGCGAACTGCACTGGCAAAATAGTCACGTTTCATCATCAGAACCGCTGCTTAACAGTGTTTCGTCGATGCTGGGACGCGGTTTGTACTTTAATCAGGCGCAGAAGCATTTTCAGCAGTTATTGTTGATGGAAGAACGTGCGACCATCGCCCGCGAATTGCACGACTCGCTGGCTCAGGTACTTTCTTACTTACGTATCCAGTTGACGTTACTGAAGCGTTCGATACCGGAAGATAACGCCACCGCACAAAGTATCATGGCCGATTTTTCCCAGGCGTTGAATGATGCTTATCGGCAGTTACGCGAGCTGTTAACTACTTTCCGCCTGACGCTGCAGCAGGCAGATCTCCCCTCCGCGTTGAGGGAAATGCTGGATACGTTACAAAATCAAACCAGCGCTAAACTGACCCTCGACTGCCGCCTGCCAACCCTGGCGCTGGATGCGCAAATGCAGGTGCATTTGTTGCAAATTATTCGCGAAGCGGTGCTGAATGCGATGAAGCACGCCAACGCCAGCGAAATCGCCGTTAGCTGCGTCACCGCGCCGGACGGCAATCACACAGTCTATATTCGCGACAACGGGATTGGCATCGGTGAACCGAAAGAACCCGAAGGCCATTATGGTCTGAATATCATGCGCGAACGCGCGGAAAGATTGGGTGGGACGCTGACTTTTTCACAACCTTCCGGCGGCGGCACGTTAGTGAGTATTAGCTTTCGCTCCGCGGAGGGTGAGGAAAGTCAGCTGATGTAATGCCTCCGACTGACCAAAGAATACTGGCCCTTAAAGTTCAGTATAAAAGGGCATGATAATTTACATTAACTCCTTTTTTTCTCCACGATTGGCTCGTACCTTGCCGCTACAGTGAAGCAAGTCAAGCCTACAACGATACGCAGAAACACGAGGTCCTCTTTTAATGGCGAATTTCTTTATTGATCGCCCCATTTTTGCCTGGGTGCTGGCAATCCTGTTGTGTCTGACAGGTACCCTGGCGATTTTTTCATTGCCCGTTGAACAATACCCCGATCTCGCGCCACCGAATGTGCGAGTGACCGCTAACTATCCCGGCGCATCGGCCCAGACGCTGGAAAACACCGTGACCCAGGTTATCGAGCAAAATATGACCGGCCTCGATAATCTGATGTATATGTCGTCTCAGAGCAGTGGCACCGGCCAGGCATCTGTCACTTTAAGTTTTAAAGCAGGCACCGATCCGGACGAAGCCGTGCAGCAAGTACAAAACCAGCTGCAATCAGCCATGCGAAAGTTACCGCAGGCGGTGCAAAATCAGGGCGTGACGGTGCGTAAAACCGGCGATACCAACATTCTGACCATTGCCTTCGTCTCTACCGATGGTTCGATGGATAAACAGGATATTGCCGATTACGTTGCCAGTAATATTCAGGATCCGTTAAGCCGCGTGAATGGCGTCGGGGATATCGATGCCTATGGTTCGCAATATTCCATGCGTATCTGGCTGGACCCGGCGAAACTCAACAGTTTCCAGATGACGGCTAAAGATGTCACTGATGCCATTGAGTCACAGAACGCGCAGATTGCGGTTGGGCAACTTGGTGGTACGCCTTCCGTCGATAAGCAGGCGCTCAACGCCACCATTAACGCCCAGTCACTGCTGCAAACACCAGAACAGTTCCGCGATATCACCTTGCGGGTGAATCAGGACGGCTCAGAGGTAAGGCTGGGCGATGTCGCCACCGTCGAAATGGGGGCGGAGAAATACGATTATCTTAGCCGCTTCAATGGTAAGCCAGCCTCCGGGTTGGGGGGAAAACTGGCCTCCGGCGCGAACGAAATGGCGACAGCGGAGCTGGTGCTCAATCGTCTTGACGAGCTGGCGCAGTATTTCCCGCACGGACTGGAATACAAGGTGGCGTATGAAACCACCTCGTTTGTTAAAGCCTCCATTGAAGACGTGGTGAAAACGCTGCTGGAAGCTATCGCTCTGGTTTTCCTCGTTATGTATCTGTTCCTGCAAAACTTCCGCGCACCCTTGCCGGGTGAGGAATATGAGGAACTTTTTGCTCTCGAAATACTTCAATACCTGCAAGATAAAAGTGGTATAAAGTTGGGAACTAAACGGTTGACATACTTCGGACGCTTGCTTCAAAAGAATAAGATCCCGTCGCGCCGTACGATGAGAGGTACGTGTTATTTGGTTGTTAGGAATAAATGATGTATGGCAAATGGCAAACGGCATTGCAAATGAAATCGGTATTTGCAATAGTTTAATTGGTTGTTATACAATGTGCTGTGTGGAAATATTGCAAATGGCAAATAAATTAGTGAAAACTTTTATGTAAGATGAAAAATGAGCAGGATTTTATAGCGCATGTCAAGGTGGAGGATGACGCTTTTCAGATACAAACAGTTAAGGAACATGCTGTCGGTACAGCTGGTTTAAGCGAATCGTTCGCATCTGTTTTCGGTGCTGCGGCCTGGGGAAAGCAGAATGGTTGGTGGCATGATATGGGGAAATATACGAAGGACAGTTTTCAACCTTATATCCGTAGTGCATCCGGTATGACGGCAGAGCAGAAAGTGGTGAATAAACCCGATCATTCCTCAGCCGGAGCTATGCTGGCGAAAGAGAAATTGCCGGGTTATTATCAGCCGTTGGCTTATTGTATAGCCGGACATCATTCGGGATTGCTGGACTGGACTTCTTCCGGGGAGGCTAATTTGAGTAAACGTCTGTCTAAAACAGACTGTTACCAGGAGATGTTGAAAGATGCGCCGGAAGAGATGCAGGAAGCGGTCGTTTCGCTGAATGCGCCTATGATTGATGATTTTCAGAAAGAAATACACCAGTGGATTCGCATGTTGTTTTCATGTCTGGTAGATGCCGACTATCTGGATACGGAGCGGTTTATGCAGCCGGAGCAGGCTGCTCGTCGCGGGCAATATGATTCTATGGAAACGTTGAAAGAGCGGTTCGATACACATATGGAATCGCTAACGGCAGGTGCTCCTGCCTCTTTCATCAATGAGAAGCGCGCTGCTATCTTATCCCGTTGCCGTGAGATGGCGGAAAAGCTTCCCGGCTTTTTCAGTCTGACAGTACCGACGGGCGGGGGAAAGACATTGGCTTCGATGGCCTGGGCGCTCCTCCATGCTGTCCGTTATAAAAAAGATAGGATTATCATTGTCATTCCTTATACGAGTATTATTGTACAGACGGCTGCCGTGCTCCGGAATATTTTCGGTGCGGAGAATGTGGTGGAGCATCATAGTAATTTGCAGCCGGATAGTAATGACGAACGGTCTCCTTCCCAGTTGGCAACGGAAAACTGGGATGCTCCGATTATTGTGACTACGAATGTACAGTTCTTCGAGTCGCTGTATGCTTGCCGGACTTCACGGTGCCGGAAGTTACATAATATCTGTAATTCGGTTGTTATTCTGGATGAGGCGCAAATGTTGCCGGTTGAATTTTTGCAGCCGATATTGGATATCTTGCAGAGCCTGCAATCGTCTTTTAAAACCAGTATTTTGTTTACCACAGCGACATTACCTGTTTTTGCCGGTCGTATCGGAACGGGGCAGAAGGCTTTTAGCGGATTGAAGAGTCCCGTCACAGAAATTACTTCCGTGCATGATCATTTGTTTGAGGCTTTTAAACGGGTAGAATTGCATTGGCCGGAATCGACCACGAATTTCGATGACCTTGCCGACGAACTGTCCGGATATGATTGTGTATTATGTATTGTAAATACCCGAAAAGAGGCGCGGGAGCTTTATCAGCGGATGCCTGAAGGAACTTTGCATCTATCGTGTATGATGTGTTCCGTACATATCATGGAAGTGATAAAATTGATCAAGCAGAAATTGAAGGACAATGAACCGGTTCGTGTGATAAGCACGCAGTTGGTTGAAGCCGGGGTAGATATTGATTTCCCGGTAGTGTACCGTGCATTTGCCGGTCTGGATTCAATCATACAGGCTGCCGGAAGATGTAACCGGGAAGGCAAGTTAAATAAGAAGGGTGAGTTGGGGCAGGTCTTTGTCTTCAAACCGGAGAATAGTACTTTACGTGGTTTGATGGGAAAGGGGGCGGCTGCTTTACGGGAGATGTTGTCTATTTCCGATGGAAGTGACTTGTTTTCCCCGGATTGTATGGCTCAATATTTCCGGTTATTCTATAGCAATTGTAACACCTTTGATAAGGCAGAGATCAAAGACTCTTTATATAAAGGTGCCGGAGAAATGAATTTCCTTTTTGCTACGGCGGCCGATCAATTCCGGTTGATAGACGATAAAGACTCGGTATCCATCTTAGTCGGCTATGGTGATGGCGCAACCTTGTTGGAAGAACTGAAGCGGATTGGTCCGGAATTCTGGTTATTGCGTAAGCTGCAACAGTATAGCGTATCCGTCAGAAAATGGGATTTCGAACAGTTCCGTAAACAGGGCACTGTGGGAGAGTATGCCGGAATATTTATATTGGAGGATGGAAGGTGTTATGATGAACATGCCGGGTTGGTTTTGGATGGCGCTTGGGTGGAGGAGTTGCTGTTGGTGTGATAGGTGTTACAGATTGAGTTGGTTATAATAAGTGCGTGGATTGAAACGTGTCTGAATTGAAATTGCAACAATAACACTACCGTCGCATCCTTTACGGGTGCGACGGTTATGTCCGTGTATCAACTCCCGATCAATGTTTGTTTCAATCCACGTATCTCTGTAAGATACGACCTACGCTTGCTCATAATTATCTAAGTTTAGTTCGTTTCAATCCACGCATCTCTATAAGATACGACACTTCCCGGGTATCGACCTTAATTCTATAACAGATGTTTCAACCCACGTACCTCTATAAGATACGACGCATCAATGCGCTGATCTGCCCATTGGCGAACAGTTTCAACCCACGTACCTCTATAAGATACGACCGGATGATGAGTGTAAGGACAAACGTGTTGTGGTGTTTCAACCCACGTACCTCTATAAGATACGACATAGGCCGTCGTGTATTGACTTTTGCTGAATGCCGTTTCAACCCACGTACCTCTATAAGATACGACGTAGCAATCCCAAACGAATACAACACTATTGAGGTTTCAACCCACGTACCTCTATAAGATACGACGACAAGCAAAAATATTCCACATACTCGATTCGAGTTTCAACCCACGTACCTCTATAAGATACGACATAACTCCTCCTCCAGTTTGTTCAAATAAATCAGGTTTCAACCCACGTACCTCTATAAGATACGACTTATGATAAAGTTGCTTCCGTCGTAAATAATTTGTTTCAACCCACGTACCTCTATAAGATACGACGGAGGTAAAATGCCCCAACCAAAATACCTTTATGTTTCAACCCACGTACCTCTATAAGATACGACCGTTTCCCGATCCTTTTCCCGGCTCTCCCTTTGGTTTCAACCCACGTACCTATATAAGGTACGACTGCATTACAAATAATGCAAACATTTACAGTCTGTTATCAATGCATTTATGCGATAATAAACTTTTTGGATTCTTTATTGATGAAATAGAACCAATAGATATGTGCAATAGACTAACAATCAATAAATGCGAAAACCCCGGCTTTTGGGGTAATGCTTAATGTTCGCGAACAGTTATATTATAAGTTCGTCTTCTACATTATAGGATGTGACGACACCTATGTATTCAACCCTTTTAGAATAATTATTTCCCAGGAAATAGAAACGGATACTATCTTTTTTATGATCTATGATATCCGATAGCTTTAATCTTAACTCGGTAAATTGAGCAGGCGAGACAGAGCATTCAAAAACGGAATTCTGGACGCGTTGGCCATAATTCAGGCATTGACGTGCTACCTGACGTAACCTGCGTTGTCCGTCGGAAGTCATCGTTTCAACGTCATATGTAACTAGAACATACATAAAATTACTTCATTAAAAAGACCGGATAATTATCTAAATCGTTTCTCAAAAAACGAGCTAAAAGCATCGCCTGAATATATGGGATAAGCCCTATTGGTACGGATTCATTTAAGTAGGGGTGGATTATTGTCTCTTTTTTTCTCTTCTGCCAGGCGAGTAAAACTTCCTTTCTGATATCTTCATCCATAACGATCCCGTTATCTCCGTGTTCAACAAAACCTTTACCGGATATCTGTTTACGATTGATTAAAGACAATACCAACCTGTCTGCCAGGTAGGCTCGTAACTCTTCCATCATATCCAACGCTAAACTAGCTCTTCCCGGGCGATCGGTATGTAAAAAGCCTACGTATGGATCGAGTCCTACTGTTTCCAATGCGGACTGTACCTCATGATTCAGCAAGGTATAAACAAATGACAATAGAGCATTTACTTTGTCTTTGGGCGGTCTTCTGTTCCTTCCGTTAAAAGGGAAATCCTCACATTGTGATATGATCATCTGGTTAAATACAGAGAAATAAGTTGTAGCGGCTTCTCCCTCTATACCTCTTAATGTATCGGAAGACTCAGCAACTAAAGCCTGATTCTTTGATCTCTTTAATTTTTCAGATACGGATAAAAACAAGGAAAGTTGTTCGTCGGAAGAAATATGATCTCTTTTGAAACGGTCGATAACTGTTCGGGAATTTGCTATCTTTCCGGCAATAAACAGACGGCTGATCTCCAGTGATTTATTTGCATCATCGGCAATCCTGTATTGTGTTCTTCGCAAAAGAACATTCCCTTTTGTCGGACCGGAAACTCTACCCTGGAACTGTCCGTTGGCACTTAAAAAACACAGCCCTACGTTTCTTTCGGCACACATCTTCATTAATGCCGGAGAAGCACCCATATATCCGAATGTGACAATACCTTCTATATTCAAAACCGGAATTCTGAATATATCTTTTTCCTTAACCCTGATTACTACGTTTTCTCCATCTTTAGTTAAATAGGCTTCAGGAGTAGTTACATATAATGTGTTCAATAATTTTCTCATATTTTAATCATATAACTGGGATAGGTAAGTATTCACTTTCGGTGTTTTTGTCAGTACTTTAGGCATGCATACGTCACATAATGAACATGACTTGCAATGCGCTTTGTATATTGCCGGCGGAAGGACTTTTTGTTCGTATAACCGGTGCATTTGGACACATTTATTTTCAACCAGTTTCCGTAATTCTCCGGTAAACGGAACCTCTTCCCGGTGGCGGGTTTCCCCATAATACAAAAATCCTTTTTCTATGCTGACGTTATACATTTCTTCCAGGCAAATCGCTTGTGCGCATAGCTGGACTTCATCTATCTGGTCTTTTTTAGGTTTACCCCGTTTGTATTCAACCGGAATTAATTGCCAGAATCCCGGATATTTAGGATGTTTTATTGCATTTTGTCCGGAGGAGGAAGCAACCATCTCTACTACATCAGAGATTCCATAAAGTCCCAGCCGTCTGGAGACAAGCGTAACAGACCTTAATGTAACTATGCCTTTATTACGGTTCATCAAGGTTGGATCATCTACTTTTTGATGCATCCAGTTTCCTTCAATAGTGAGGTTGTTTTCCGCCCACTGTTGTTCGATATGTATAAGGGCCCATTGACGTTCACAGAAAGTTATATGCTGGATTCCGGAAAGCATCAACAGGTCCTCATCTCCGTATTCTATCATATCATGTCCAGTACTTCTACACCTTCCGGTAGTTTATCCTTGTCGATGGTAACAATATAATCGTCAAACGAACGGGGTGGGCGTTGGGCATCCTTAAGTTGAACCTTCACTAAACCGAATAAAGAATGGGCTGAAGCATTACCTAATGCTGTACTGTGTTTGAACACGATCAATTTGCGGGCATTCATCATTCCCCTGGCTGCTGAATGGTCGTGGTCGAACATGTTTTTCAGTGAATCCCAGAATAAGTTCAGATCCTCTTCATTGAATCCGGTCTGTACGGCTAAATGAGCGGAAATAAATCCGTTAGCTTTATACAATCCGTAAGGAACAGTGAATTTACGTCCCATAGTACGGTTATCTCCACTCTGTTTTTTAGCTTCATCTTCCGTTGCCACAGCCATACGGGTTATACTATGTTCGGCAGTAACAATCGGACTGATGGAACGGGCAAAAGTAAATTGGATAGGGCCACGGACCTGTCCTGCATTTTCACCAGTACTTAGTACGGCTCCAAATGTCCTTATGTCATAAAAGTTTCTGCACATCCATTGTCGGGCAGCCTCTGTTTTATCTCCTTTCTCTTTTATATCTTTAACCCCTTCCTGTTTATGAGCTTCAGTGATCAGATTATTCAATACCGCTTTCTCTTTAATGAATATATCATACGGTCTTTCTCCTCCTTTTACTATTTGGACAAAGTTCCGGACTTTACGTTTCAGACAGACATCGGAAACCAGGCCTTCCCCTGTTTCCGGATCAACTCTGGGTAAGTTTCCGGCATCGGGATCACCATTCGGATTACCATCCTGTACATCAAATAAATAAATGAAGTCGTAACGATTGTTTATTGCTGTTTCCATATTTGTATAGTATTAATTTTTTTCTTTATCTGTTGTTGTTTTATATAAATCTTCTCTTTGATGGTAATAACCGATTGCGAAACGCGACTGGTCGTCCATCGATAAATATTTAGGTAACCCGTTACTATCCAGATCAGTGATAACACTTTGCAATAACTTTTCATAATAAACAGATTTCCCTGTATCAAATTTTGCAAGATGATGTCTGGATAGAGACAACAAGCGGCCGAATACAGTTGTCGGGGTTGTCGATGCTGCACCGTAGTAGCGTTCTTTAATCGTAGAATTAGCTCCCGGGATAGCATCACTCTGGATCTTTTCAAGGATAGCAAACAAGCGGCCACATAAGTACGCCTGGTTTTTATTTTCTAAATCTAGTGCCATTTGAATTTCTTTAGGTGGATTATTATGATTTCTGAATTTTCTATTTAAGTAGGCTTTGAGTATAGCGGCTCTTATCGACGTTATATTCCGGTCTGCTTTGATTCGTATCAGACATTGCATCTGCAATGTGGTTGGGTATGGCTGGTTGTCCCATATACTTTGGCTTAAATCGCTGGCTAAGCTGGGCGGCAGATTTTCCATTTTATTTAAGGATGCAACCTGGGTCAGTAAATTGAATAGAGAAAAATAGACTCTTTGATTCTTGCTTTTAATGATTTCCAGGTCCTTAAAATGTTGTCTGATATGGCTGGCAAATTCACCTACTGTTCCTTGTCGCCAGAATCTTATGGAAATACGGGCGGCATTAGGAGCTAAGCCTAAAATGTAAAAGGGTGTTTCATCCTCATCATTCAATACTCCGGAAGAAAGGGATTGAAGAAAGTCTCTGATAACTTCCGTATTTTTATCCGGATTATCTTTTGAAGGAGGTGCAAACATGAAACTGACACATTGCTCCAGTTTTGTCGGTTTCTGCGACCAGAAAACAACGGATGTGTCGTGTAAATGATATTTGTTGGAGGAGTCTTTTCCTAATAACGTATTTAATGCCGTGGTATAAGCAGCTTCAGCCTCTTTTGAAATAGGCGCGTTCATACCTTGTTCTTTATAATATGAATCGTAACCTGATTTCTTCTGAAAGCCGACCAGCTTTGCTCCGCTTTTGCCTCCGGGTATGGTAATGGCGCTATTGAGTATAGCTATCGGAGCCTTTTTTCCGGTAATAAGGCATATTCCTATCGGCTCATCCTTCTCCGAGCAATCTTCAGTCGATGATGTTACATCCGGATTTTCGGCTACGATAGTATTTTGTCCGGCTATTTTAAAGGATATGTTTGTCCCGTCTTTTTTGATGCATTCTTCCCATAACGGGTCCGTTTTTATACGTTGAAGATTCTCCGGGTTATCGTAAAATCCGGCTACAGCCTGAATGTCTTCATTGGAAGGATGTATTTCAGCAAGCCGCCTGACTTCCTGAACAAAGGATTTATGTTGTTTAGCGGCATCATCCAGTGCTTTTGGCATTCCTTTATCATCCGTATTTTTAGGTTGGGCTAATACATATCCGAAATGGTCCCAAAATACATTTGCAGTTTGCCAACTGTTGCTGCCAGTACGCCCTTTACTTTTAACAACCAGATATTTTTTTGCTCGTTTTTGTTTTCCTACCCCCTCGGTGGTGTCCTGTAGTTCCAAAAACTTTCCTTTTTTATCTATCAGAATAAGATAAGGAATTTCTTTCCATTCTAATCCGCGGGGAGCGATGGTGCTCTCCGGATCAGCGGCTTTACGCTGGTAGTATTCGTATAATGCTTGCAGAATCATCGGCGTACCTCCTCACTGTTAATTGATGGAACGACCAAGACTCCTTGTTTCATTATTGCACGGAAGAACATTGGTTTCGGATCTTTTTCGTTTGTGAAATCCATATCATATAGCATATATCCTAAATCGCGGTCTTCGGGTATTCCGTTTCCTTTTACCGGATTTTCGATGTATGTGAAATCAGCGGAGAACTCACGGCAACCTAAATAGGGTTGATTGAAACATTGTCCTTTTTTAGCTCTGCGCTCGAACATTGCATTATATTTACCTGGATTTTCGTCAGAAGACCCAGCTGTCGCTTTCGACTTATCTTCTTCTGTTCTATTCCTTATAGGTATAAATTCCAGTTCCGCGAAAATTCTGTAACAAACATCTTTCAGTAATAAACTGGATTTTTGTTGCCGATTATCTTCAATGAATAACCCGGATGCACGAGGACTCATCAGGTTCCCGACCTCATTCCTTTTAAAGGAAAACCATTTAATGGGATTTAAAACTTCTATCCGGGTTATGTTCCATCGTATAGCAGGTTTCCAAAAGATAGCTTCAAAGATAGCACGTGCAGCAGAGGGAGTTATCACATCATAGCTGACTCTTTCGACTTTCATTTCAGGTCTGGTAAAACAGGCCATGCTTCCTTTAACCTCAAGACAGTATTCTTTATTCGTGTATACCATAAGTTTAGGTTAACAAATTGTGAATAATAATATAGGTGTCCACATTTTGAGAAATATACTTTCTCTGTTATTCCTATTTCACAAAGTTATGTTTTATTTTTTAATGAACTAAGCTTTCATGCTTTAATTTACAATGGAAGGCAAATTAATTTGATTTAGTAGAGGTAAATGACATAAGAACAGTCTATTGATGAATAATGACATTTTCTTTTTGTGGTCGTTTGTATTTTGTTTATAATTATACTTAGTATAGTAATTCTTAGTAATGAAACGAACTCACTAAGTAGATTGAAACGATGATGATTTGAACGCTCTGAAAAAGGAACGTGTCGCATCCGTAAAGAATGCGACTGTTCCAACAGCAGTGATAACGCAATCAAACTGTTGTTTCAATCCACGCACCCGTAAAGGATGCGACTACATGTTTATGGAAAGCTTTATTGATAACATTTTCAGCATATAATTTTGCGAATAATAAAGTGTACAAATAATAGGTATTTGTATAGTTATTAATAATATTGTAAATATCAGAATAACAGGGAGTGCGAACATCCTGTGTTTTTACAACCACTTTGGGTTCGCGTTTTATCTGTTATTGAAACATTGTTGCGTTATAATGTTATATATAAAGTAATCCGTAACTTTGCTTACAAATTTAAGAATAAGCTTTTGGTATATACAATAACATGAACAAAAAAATTCTTCAATTAGCAATTCCTTCTATTGTTTCAAATATAACCGTTCCGTTATTGGGACTGATTGATGTCGCTATTGTCGGTCATTTAGGATCGGCGGCTTATATAGGGGCGATTGCCGTAGGAGGGATGCTATTCAATATTATTTACTGGCTGTTTGGTTTTTTGCGGATGGGGACGAGTGGTATGACTTCGCAGGCTTTTGGACAGCGTGACTTGAAAGAGGTGACACGTGTTTTGTTACGGGCAGTGGGAGTGGGGCTGTTTATTGCTTTATGTCTGTTGCTGCTTCAATATCCGATCCGGAAAATAGCTTTTCTTTTGATAGATGCTACTCCGGAGGTGCGCGAACTGGCTACGGTTTATTTCAATATTTGTGTATGGGGGGCACCTGCCGTATTGGGACTTTATGGCTTTGCTGGGTGGTTTATCGGCATGCAAAATTCACGTTTCCCGATGTTTATAGCGATTACACAGAATGTGGTGAATATTGTTGCCAGCCTTTCTTTCGTGTATTTGCTGGATATGAAGATAGAAGGAGTGGCATTGGGTACGTTGATTGCTCAGTATGCCGGACTTTTTATGGCTTCGTTGCTTTGGCTTCGTTATTATGGGCGGTTGAAGATTGCTTTTCGTTGGCGGGAGATAATCGGCAAGACAGCTATGAAGCGTTTCTTTCAGGTGAATAGCGATATCTTTTTCCGTACATTATGTTTGGTGGCCGTCACTACCTTTTTTACATCGACAGGTGCACGGCAGGGAGATGTCGTATTGGCTGTTAATACGTTGTTGATGCAGCTGTTTACGCTATTTTCTTATATAATGGATGGCTTTGCCTATGCCGGTGAAGCGATGACCGGACGTTATATCGGCGCACGAAACAATACTGGATTACAAAGGATGATTCGTCTGCTATTCCGTTGGGGATGGGGATTGTCGTTGTCTTTTACGATTCTATATATGATAGGTGGACAAGATTTTCTGGGATTGTTGACGAATGATACAACAGTCATTAATGCTGCCGGAAGTTATTGTTATTGGGTTTTGGCTATTCCTTTGGCCGGCTTTGCCGCTTTCCTTTGGGACGGTATCCTGATTGGTGCAACAGCTACCCGGTTGATGCTTTATTCGATGCTGGTGGCTTCGGGAATGTTCTTCCTGATCTATTATATCTTTTATGCCTTAATGGGAAACCATGCCTTATGGATGGCATTCCTGATCTATTTATCATTAAGAGGGATTATGCAATGGATATTATGGCATTCTTCTCATCGGTAATATCTGAAAAAAGCCGGATATCATCTTTATTCTGATATCCGGCTTTTTTATGGAGAGACAATCTTATTATTGTCTGTAGTTTACTAATTCGTCAGCGTTGAACTTTTCGATGAAGCTGTTGTGTTTTTCTACTTCGGCTTCTGTATAGTTCAAGTATACTACGGCTGATTTACTGAATAATTCAGGTGCTTTTGTTGCATCCTGGATCAACAGGTGAGCCATGACGCAGTCGGCAGCCATTTCATAAAGGCGGCGGGCAACGAAGTCCAGTAATTCTTGATTTTGTGCTTCCTTCACTTTGTTCATGCATGCTTCGAGCTTGTTGGCCATTTCTACCAGTCGTGCTTTCAGCGGTTCCATTTCCGCAGAACATGGGATTGTTTCGAATTCGCGGATGGTTGCCAGATAAGAACCGTTTGTTACATAACGGATAGCGGCAACAGTCTGTAACTGTGTCGTACCTTCGTAGATTGAAGTGATACGGGCATCACGATAAATACGCTGGCAAGCATATTCCAACATGAAACCTGATCCGCCGTGAATCTGGATACAGTCGTACGCATTCTGGTTGGCGTATTCAGAGTTCATACCTTTTGCCAACGGGGTGAATGAATCGGCCAGTTTTGCATATTTCTTCTGTTCCTGACGTTCTTCCGGAGTCAGTTTGCGTTCGTGTGAAATATCATCCAGTGCTTTGTAGATATCCACATAGCGTGAAGTCTGATACAACAGTGCACGACCGGCATCCAGCTTCGCTTTCATGATAGACAGCATATCGTAAACTGCCGGGAAGTCAATGATCGCTTTGCCGAACTGTTTACGTTCTTTGGCATAAGCCATTCCTTCATTGTAGGCAGCCTGGCTCAAACCGACAGATTGTGCAGCGATACCCAGACGGGCACCGTTCATCAATGCCATTACATATTTGATCAAGCCTAATTTGCGATCGCCGCAAAGTTCTGCTTTTGCATTCTTGTAAACCAATTCGCAAGTAGGAGAGCCGTGGATACCCAACTTGTTTTCTATGCGGCGAACGTCTACACCACCCTGCTTCTTGTCGTAGATGAACATAGACAAACCACGTCCGTCTTTCGTTCCTTCTTCCGAACGGGCCAGTACCAGGTGAAGGTCTGCATCACCATTGGTGATAAATCGTTTTACACCATTCAGGCGCCAGCAGTTTTCTTTTTCGTCGAAGGTAGCTTTCAGCATGACGGATTGTAAATCAGAACCGGCATCCGGCTCGGTCAGGTCCATAGACATGGTTTCTCCGGCGCAGATACGCGGGATGAAACGGTTATGCTGGTCTTCGTTTCCGAATTCATATAATGTTTCGATACAATCCTGTAGAGACCAGATGTTTCCGAATCCGGCATCGGCGGCGGCAACGATTTCGGCACACATGGTGTACGGAGTGATCGGGAAGTTCAAACCACCGAAACGACGCGGCATGGTCATTCCGTTCAGGCCGGCTTTCACCATGGCATCCAGGTTCTGTTTTGTTCCGGAAGCATATTCCACACGTCCGTTAGCGCAGTGAGGACCTTCTTCGTCAACACCTTCGGCGTTGGGAGCAATGATCTCTCCGGTGATTTCCCCGGTGATTTCAAGCACTTTATCGAATGAATCCATTGCATCGGCATAATCCTGCGGTGCGTAATCGAACTCTTCTTTATCTCTGTAATTGCGTTCTTTCAGTTCGCAAATACGTTCCATCATCGGATTGTTCAAGTGATACTTGAGTTCCGGTATGTCTGTATAATAATTTGCCATCTCTTTACTTGCTGTTCTGTTTGTAATATTTAATCATCTTCGGGATCACTTCTTCGACTGTGCCGTTGATAACATAGTCGGCGATCGTGTTGATCGGAGCGTTCTCGTCGTTGTTGATAGAGATGATGATACCTGCATCCTGCATACCTGCAATGTGCTGTATCTGTCCGGAGATACCGCAAGCGATATATAATTTCGGACGAACTGTTACACCTGTCTGGCCGATTTGACGGTCGTGATCGCAGAAACCGGCATCGACGGCTGCACGGCTGGCACCTACTTCAGCGTGAAGTTCTTTAGCCAGTTCGAACAATTTGTCGAATCCTTCCCTCGAACCCATTCCGTAACCGCCGGCTATGACGATCGGAGAGCCTTTCAGGTTGTGTTTTGCCTTTTCTACGTGACGGTTGATCACCTTTACTACATAATCCGTTTCCGGAACAAATTTAGCTACGTCGTGTTTTACCACTTCGCCTTTATAATTTGCGTCCAGGATTTCTTTCTTCATCACACCTTCGCGAACGGTAGCCATCTGGGGACGGTGTTCGGGGTTGATGATGGTGGCAACGATGTTACCGCCGAATGCCGGACGGATCTGATACAACAGGTTTTCGTAAGTGATACCTGCTCTTTTATCTTCATGAGGACCGATTTCCAATGAAGTACAGTCGGCAGTCAGACCACTGGTCAGTGCGGATGATACACGCGGACCGAGGTCGCGGCCAATAACAGTAGCGCCCATCAGGCAGATCTGGGGTTTTTCTTCCTTGAACAGGTTGATCAGTACGGAAGAGTGGGGCAGGGATGTGTAAGGGAACAAGCCCGGTGCATCGAACACATGCAGTTTGTCGACACCGTAAGGCAACACCTGGCTTTCTACGCCTTCGAGGCCGCTACCGGCAACAATTGCTTCCAGCTGGCAACCTAACTGATTCGCTAACTTGCGACCTTTGGTCAGAAGTTCGAGACTTACATCGGCAACGGTTGTGCCTTCAATCTCACAATATACAAATACGTTATTCATAATCTTATCCGATGGTATGGTTAGCTAACAGTTCAACAATCAGGTCTTCCACGTCACGGTCGCTGCCGCTAATGGTTTTGCTCTCTTTAGCCTGGAACACGATGTTCTGAATGGCTTTCACTTTTGTCGGCGAACCGGACAGACCAC
>ENA-ORRN01001329-ORRN01001329.1-human-gut-metagenome-genome-assembly--contig:-NODE-1329-length-17330-cov-2.810072_pt1 | contig 17330 bp, 17 predicted proteins | sample MGYA00242174_ERZ509132 | MGnify/ENA primary metagenome ERZ509132 (study PRJEB26280, sample SAMEA2338671) | human gut metagenome | biome: human gut; feature: human-associated habitat; material: faeces... | reverse complement strand
ATTTATGATTCTGGTAACAAGGTTTACAACGTAGATTTTTCACGTACCTACTATTTGCAGCCAACTTACCGTGTTTACGACACTGAAGGCAAGGTGGGTATCACAAGTAACAATGAAGAAATCACACTCAATTAATACGAAGCCGCTATGAAAATGATAAAGAATTTTGTACTCTTGGCCATTATGATGCTGGCTGTAACCTCTTGTGTGGACAAGGAGCCAAACTATGGCAACTTCCCATCAAAGGACGTGGATTTCACTTACCAGGTAGATGGCGATGAATATGCGCTCGACTTCTATGTCGTGTCAACTGTCCAATTCACCAACACTTCATCAAAGAGTGGCAACGTGACTTGGGATTTCGGCGATGGTCAAACTTCTAACGAAGCCAATCCAAAGCACAAATATGAAAAGGCAGGTGTTTACACCGTTACTCTCACCGTCGACGGTGCCGGCTCTAAGTCATCACCTTTGATGATTTACGACATCGCTCCAGTATTGAGCGTGACCAGCCAAACCGAACCAGTGGTGGTGATCAACGATGTGCAAGTGAACCTTGGCATCGAGTTGCCTAACCCTGAAAATTTGATTTGTAAGTATGTTTGGAAGTTCCCAGAAGGCACCAAGACTGCCGATGGCACCGAACTTACTGAATTTGTGGGCTACTCTCACGAAGATGGCACCATCGACAACCCTGGCGCACTCAGCTTCAAGAACATCGGTTCACAGAAGATTGAATTGCAAACTTGGTTCGACGTGAACGGCGAAAACCGTCGCTTGGAGGACTCTTATGTGAATGTGCAAGTGGGTACTTCTGACCCATGCCCAACCATCTACTACGCTGAACTCGGTGGCAACATCAAGGCTTACAAGCTGGTGGATATGAGCAAGGCGGACTGCATCGTGTACGCACGGGTGCTGGGCGTGAATTTCTCCGAAATCTCGTGGGCGACCAAAAGCAACGACTTCGACGTGCCGAACCAGTGGCGGGTTTCGCTGCTCATCGAATATTCCGTGGTGATTCCGGGACAGGCCAAGCCGCTGCTCACCGCGCGCAAAGCCAGCGGTTCCGCCGATTTCCAGACCGGCGCGGACCAGGAGATCGGACGGCGCAACGGCATCCGGCAGGCCGCCTACGCCGATACCATTCGCCATAACGCCGTTCAGGCCGCATAGTAATCCTGCCAGACCAGAACCAATCATCGCGCACAGCATCGGGAAGCGATATTTCAGGTTGATGCCGTACATTGCAGGCTCAGTGACCCCAAGCCAGGCGGAGATAGCGGCAGGCACGGAGATCTCGCGTTCATTGTGCTTGCGGCTGGAAATGATAATGCCTATCCCGGCGGAGCCCTGAGCGATATTCGACAGCGCAATCAGCGGCCACACTGGCGTGCCACCCATGCTTTGAATCATCTGCAAATCAATAGCAAGGGTGGTCTGGTGTACGCCGGTGATCACCAGCGGCGCGTACAGGAAGCCAAACAATGCCGCACCAATCGGAGCAAAGCTGCCGGTCATCAGGTGACGTACCGCAAAGGCAACGCCATCGCCAATCATGCGACCAAACGGACCAATCAGCGCATGGGCGAGGAACACCGCGAGGATCAGCGAACAGACGGGCACCACCACCAGATAGAGGTAATCCGGTACGATGCGTTTAAGGCGAGTTTCAATAACGCCCAGCGCCAGCCCGGCTAACAGTGCCGGGATCACCTGCGCCTGATAGCCCACTTTGGCGATGCTGAACATGCCAAAGTCCCACACTTCCGGCAGCTGCTGCCCGAGCAGATAAGCGTTCATCAGCTGGGGGGAAACCAGTGTCACGCCAAGCACGATACCAAGGATCGGCGTGCCGCCCATTTTTTTCACCGCTGACCAGCAAATCCCGACCGGCAGGTAGAAGAAGATCGCTTCACCGATCAACCACAGAAAATCGTAGATCGTTTGCAGGGAAGGGTACATTTGCGCCAGCGTTTGACCGTTGCTCATGGGCAAATCGCCGATCACATTACGAAAACCGAGGATCAAACCGCCGCTAATCAACGCGGGCAGCAACGGGAAGAAGATCTCCGCGAAATGAGAGATCAACTGCTCATGCCATTTCATATTCTGCCGGGCGGCTTTTTTTACCTGCTCTTTATCAACCTGCGCCTGTCCGGTTGACGCTATTAGTGCTTGATAGTAATCACCCACGTTGGTGCCAATCACCACCTGAAATTGCCCGGCATTGGTGAAACAGCCTTTCACCATGGGGAGTTGCTCAATTTCTTTCGGTCTGGCATTGGCCGGTTGGTTGAGGACAAAGCGCAGGCGAGTAATACAGTGGCTCACCGTCGCAATATTGCCGCGCCCGCCGACCAGTTCAATCAACCGATCGATATCCGTTTGGTTTATTTTGCTCATCATAAAGCCCCATGGCAGATGACATTTTTGGTTGGCTGCAGAATATATTGCGCGGAAAAATTTAAAAACGGGAACGTTCCCGAAACGCAGCGAAGATCACAATTTATCGTTCAGGAAACGATCAGGACAGGGTGGCGGGGATGATGATTTGTTGCGGTTCGCTGCGCCCGGTTACCTGTGCGATCAATTGGCAGGCCGCCTGGCGTCCAGCTTCGGCGTAGCCAGGATCTACGGTGACGATCTCCGGATGAAGGAATTTCATTAACGGCGTATTACCGACGCTCGCCAGTTGCAAGGTGTCGATGCGTTGCTCTTGCAGGTATTTACTTGCGCCAAGAGCCAGAGTGTCGGTTGCGCACAGTAACGCGGTAGTTTCAGGCGTAATCACTTTTGCTACGTTTTCATAGCCTTGCTTCATAGCAAGCCCTGGCAGAGCGGCAACGGGATGCAGTTTATGCGCTTTGCAGAACGCCAGGTAGGCTTCGTGACGTCGCTTCCCGGTCGTCACGTCACTATGCGGCACGCCGAGATAACTGATATTGCGATGCCCCTGGTCATAGAGCCGTTGCATCAGGATCTTGATTGCCCCTTCGTCGTCATAACAGACCGAAGCAAAGCCTTTTGCGTCACGCGCCAGCAGAACCAGCGATGACTGCCAGTGGGCTAACATTTCTTCTGTTATGCCAGTAAAACCGAACAACACTACGCCGTCGATATTACGCCGTTTCAGCACCCCCAAATGTTCGGCAACTAATTGCGGGGAAAACTGACTTTCCATCATGATTGGGTCGTAACCTTGTTCATAGAACGCTGGCAGCATGGTTTGAACAGCGAGATTTTCTGACAACGAATCCAGGCGGGTAACAATGATGGCGACCACTTTATCGCTTTGCCCACGCATAGCGCGCGCAGAGCGGGAAGGGGAAAATCCATGCTGATTCATCACTGCTTCAACACGCTCGCGGGTGCGCTGGCTCACGCCGCTTTCGTTATTCAGCACCCGGGAAACCGTAGATTTCCCCACGCCGCTTAAGCGCGCGATGTCTTTGATGGTCAGCCGATTTTGCATCCTGTTGTCCTGTAACGTGTTGTTTAATTATTTGAGCCTAACTTTACCCGTGCATTCAGCAATGGGTAAAGTCTGGTTTATCGTTGGTTTAGTTGCCAGCAGGTATTATATCGCCATAGATGCTACGAATATTATTGGATTCTCCTTATTATTTGCGGCGCTTTTTTCACTTACCGGAGGTTATATGGAACCTGATCCCACGCCTCTCCCTCGACGGAGATTAAAACTTTTCCGGTAAGCCCGTCTTTTCACGGCGTTACCGGATGCGTAAGGCCGTGACGTTTTAACGTCCCTGCTCAGCTTTATTACCTTCAGGTAAGGCTTCGCCACGCCTGAAGACATTTCTGTACTGTTTCAGACAGTGCGGAGGGACTCCTTATGTTTAAAGAAATTTTTACCCGGCTCATTCGCCATTTACCTTCCCGTCTGGTTCATCGCGATCCATTGCCTGGCGCGCAGCAGACAGTGAATACGGCGGTCCCGCCGTCCTTAAGTGCGCATTGCCTGAAAATGGCGGTGATGCCCGAAGAAGAATTATGGAAAACGTTCGACACCCATCCGGAAGGGTTAAATCAGGCGGAAGTGGAATCTGCCCGCGAACAACATGGTGAAAATAAATTACCCGCACAACAACCGTCGCCGTGGTGGGTACATTTATGGGTCTGCTATCGCAACCCCTTTAATATTTTACTCACCATTCTCGGCGCTATTTCTTACGCCACGGAAGATTTATTTGCCGCGGGCGTTATTGCGCTAATGGTCGCTATTTCAACGTTACTGAACTTTATTCAGGAAGCACGTTCCACTAAAGCGGCAGATGCCCTGAAAGCGATGGTCAGCAATACCGCGACGGTGCTGCGCGTAATTAACGACAAAGGCGAAAATGGCTGGCTGGAGATCCCGATCGACCAGCTGGTGCCCGGCGATATTATAAAACTGGCGGCGGGAGATATGATCCCGGCAGATTTACGTATCTTGCAGGCGCGGGATCTGTTCGTCGCTCAGGCGTCGTTAACCGGTGAGTCTCTGCCCGTGGAAAAAGCCGCTACCACTCGCCAGCCGGAGCACAGCAATCCGCTGGAGTGCGACACGCTGTGTTTTATGGGCACCACCGTGGTGAGCGGCACGGCACAAGCAATGGTGATTGCTACAGGTGCCAATACCTGGTTTGGTCAACTGGCGGGGCGTGTTAGTGAGCAGGAAAGCGAGCCGAATGCCTTTCAGCAGGGGATCAGCCGCGTCAGTATGCTGCTGATTCGCTTTATGCTGGTGATGGCTCCGGTGGTGTTGCTTATCAACGGTTACACCAAAGGCGACTGGTGGGAAGCGGCACTGTTTGCGCTTTCGGTCGCGGTAGGCTTAACGCCGGAAATGTTGCCGATGATTGTTACCTCGACGCTGGCGCGCGGCGCAGTAAAGCTGTCGAAACAGAAAGTGATCGTCAAACATCTGGATGCTATTCAGAACTTTGGCGCAATGGATATTCTGTGCACTGATAAAACTGGCACCCTGACACAGGACAAAATTGTGCTGGAGAATCATACCGATATCTCCGGTAAAACCAGCGAACGCGTGCTGCATAGCGCGTGGTTGAACAGTCATTATCAGACCGGACTTAAAAACCTGCTCGATACAGCGGTGCTCGAAGGTACGGATGAAGAGTCAGCGCGCTCGCTGGCCAGTCGTTGGCAAAAAATTGATGAGATTCCGTTTGATTTCGAGCGTCGCCGGATGTCGGTGGTAGTGGCAGAAAATACCGAGCACCATCAGCTGGTTTGCAAAGGTGCATTGCAGGAAATCCTCAATGTGTGTTCGCAGGTGCGTCACAATGGCGAGATTGTGCCGCTCGATGACATCATGCTGCGTAAGATTAAGCGGGTTACTGATACGCTGAATCGTCAGGGGCTGCGCGTGGTTGCGGTGGCGACGAAATACCTGCCAGCGCGTGAAGGAGATTACCAGCGGGCGGATGAATCCGACCTGATCCTCGAAGGATATATTGCTTTCCTTGATCCGCCAAAAGAGACAACCGCTCCGGCACTGAAGGCATTAAAAGCGAGTGGCATTACCGTAAAAATCCTTACTGGCGACAGTGAGTTAGTTGCAGCGAAAGTGTGCCATGAAGTGGGGCTGGACGCGGGAGAGGTGGTCATTGGTAGTGATATTGAAACGCTATCTGACGACGAACTGGCAAATCTTGCACAGCGCACCACGCTGTTTGCCCGCCTGACGCCGATGCATAAAGAACGCATTGTGACCTTACTGAAGCGCGAAGGGCATGTGGTTGGCTTTATGGGCGATGGTATTAATGATGCGCCCGCCTTACGCGCTGCGGATATCGGCATTTCTGTGGACGGCGCGGTAGATATTGCCCGTGAAGCGGCTGATATCATCCTGCTGGAAAAAAGCCTGATGGTGCTGGAAGAGGGGGTTATTGAAGGACGTCGCACTTTCGCCAACATGCTGAAATACATCAAAATGACGGCGAGCTCCAACTTCGGTAATGTGTTCAGCGTGCTGGTGGCGAGTGCTTTCTTGCCCTTCCTGCCGATGTTGCCGTTACACTTGCTTATTCAGAACCTGCTGTATGATGTGTCACAGGTGGCGATCCCGTTTGATAACGTCGACGACGAGCAAATTCAAAAGCCGCAGCGTTGGAATCCGGCGGATCTGGGGCGCTTTATGATCTTCTTCGGACCGATCAGCTCGATCTTCGATATTCTGACGTTTTGCCTGATGTGGTGGGTATTCCATGCCAACACGCCGGAAACGCAAACGCTGTTCCAGTCGGGATGGTTTGTGGTGGGCTTACTGTCGCAAACGCTGATTGTGCATATGATCCGCACCCGCCGTGTGCCGTTTATTCAGAGCTGTGCATCGTGGCCGTTAATGATCATGACCGTGATCGTGATGATTGTCGGGATCGCATTGCCGTTTTCACCGCTGGCCAGTTATCTGCAGCTGCAGGCGCTGCCGTTAAGCTATTTCCCGTGGCTGGTTGCGATTCTGGCAGGGTATATGACATTAACTCAGTTGGTGAAAGGATTTTATAGCCGTCGTTACGGCTGGCAGTAAAGAATAAACTGGGCACGATAGCCCCGATTCAGATTGCAGACAAAGTAAGCTTTGTTCATGCCGGATGCGGCGTAAATGCCTTATCCGGCCAACAAATTCAATAAATTGCAGGAATCACGTAGGCCTGATAAGCGTAGCGCATCAGGCGATTTTGCGTTTGTCATCAGACTTAATCCGGGCATGATAGCCCGGATTTCCATCAAGATTAGCGACGAACAGCGATCGCTTCGATCTCAATCTTCACGTCTTTCGGCAGACGGGCAACTTCAACGCAAGAACGTGCCGGGAAGGTGGCATTGTGTTCGGTGAAGAAGGCTTCGTAGGTAGCATTAACGGTTGCGAAGTCGTTCAGATCTTTCACAAACACGGTGGTTTTAACGATGTCGCCCACTTTCAGGCCTGCGGCTTCGACGATCGCTTTTACGTTATCCAGCGACTGACGTGCCTGTGCAGCGACGTCTGCCGGTACTTCACCCGTTTTCGGATTTACCGGGATCTGACCGGAGGTGATGATCATATTGCCCAGATCAACGCCCTGTACGTAAGGACCGATAGCTGCCGGTGCATTTTCCGTCGCGATAGTTTTGCTCATGATTTCTCCTTTATTACAGCGGTAAAAAGTCTGGCTCATTATAGGGAGCCAGACTTTTATTACCAACCGCAATTAATTGGCCAGCACCACATTATGGGAAAACTCTTTTTCACAGTATTTGCATTTGAGCGCGATGTCATTGGCGCGTTTTCGCACGGCAAAGCTGGAAGAAACCGGTTCGGCATGGCTGATACAGTTGCTGTTCGGGCAGACCAGCACATTGTCGATGCGCTCTGGCAGACTGGGGCGCGATTTACCCACCACTTCATAGTTGTCGATACGGTTAACCGTGGCTTGCGGCGCATACAATGCCAGTTGATCTACCTGATCTTCACTCAAAAAGGTATTTTCGATTTTGATCAGATCTTTGCGGCCCATCTCGCCAGAAGGCAAGTTCAGACCGATGGTGATGCGCTGATCCGTTTCGGTCAGCTTGAACAGACTCAACAGCTTAAAACCGATCTGGGCGGGGATATGGTCAATTACCGTGCCGCGTTTAATAGCTTCAACCTGCAATTTATTATCGTGTGTCATCTCTATTTCCCCTTACAGTACCAGATCGCGATTCAGAACCAGTGCCAGTAACGCCTGGCGAGCGAAAATCCCGTTGCCTGCCTGCTGGAAGTACCAGGCGTGTGGCGTTTTATCAACATCCGTCGCAATCTCATCAACACGCGGCAGCGGATGCAGCACTTTCATATTGGCTTTGGCGTTGTGGAGATCGCTGGCGCGAAGAACAAACTGCGCTTTCACGTTGGCGTACTCGGACGGGTCCAGACGCTCTTTTTGCACGCGGGTCATGTACAGGATGTCTACTTCCGCCATCACTTCTTCAATAGAGCTGTGCAGACTCCATGCGATCCCTTTTTCATCGAGCATATCCAGAATGTATTGCGGCATTGCCAGCGCGTCCGGCGCGATGAAGTAAAAACGGTTGCCGTCGAACTTCGCTAACGCCTGAGTCAGGGAGTGAACGGTGCGGCCATATTTCAGGTCACCAACCATTGCGACGTGGAGATTGTCCAGACGCCCCTGGGTTTCCTGAATAGTGAATAAGTCCAGCAAGGTTTGCGTCGGATGTTGGTTGGAGCCATCACCGGCATTCAGTACCGGTACATTGCCGGAAAACTCGGTGGCCAGGCGCGCCGCACCTTCCTGCGGATGACGCATCACTATCGCATCGACGTAAGTGCTGATAACCGAAATGGTATCGGCCAGCGTTTCGCCCTTTTTACCCAGTGATGTATTGGCGCTGTCGGAGAAGCCCACCACGCTGGCACCCAGGCGGTGCATAGATGTTTCGAAAGAGAGGCGGGTACGGGTAGAGGCTTCGAAGAAACAGCTGGCAATGACTTTGTGCTTCAACAGCTCTGGTTGCGGGTTTGCTTTCAGTTTCGCCGCTGTCGCCAGCACCAGATTAAGGTCATCGCGACTAAGGTCGTTTATGGAAATGATATGTTTCTGATATAGCGGATTAGCCATCTTTTATCTCCTGACGCCTGGGCAAAAAAAAGCCCCTCGATTGAGGGGCTGGGAATGGGTGATCAACGGGAAGAAAAACGGCAGGCCAGCGTCTTTTTTCAGACGCGGTAAGACAAAATGTCGAACACACTGAACCATACATCCTCCCGGCAAATTGTCCGGCATTATACTCATCGTCAGAAGCGGTGCAAGCATTTGATGCAATATTTTGTCAGCGCAAACGGTTTATTTGAATTATAAGTCAAAATGCATGCATTTTTATTTGTTGTGATTCTGCAGGGGAACGGTCGTTCGGTATCAATAATTGCAGACATTTCCTGCTTTTTTCTTTTTCACTTTCACGCAATCAGATATGCATTTTATTCCATTCATCCGACTTATAGGGCGGAGTGTGAAAACGAACGGCTAACACTATTGCTTACTGCTCAGGGATGCGCGCTATCACTTTAATTTCAAAATCAAAGCCTGCCAGCCATGTAACACCTACCGCCGTCCAGTTTGGATAAGGTGGGGCGCTAAATATTTCATTTTTCACCGTCATGATGTCTTCAAATTGGTTTTCTGGATCGGTATGGAAGCTCGTAACATCAATGATATCGTCAAAAGTGCATCCCGCAGCAGCCAGGGTCGCATGCAAATTATCAAATGCCAGTCTGACTTGTTGCTGAAAATCGGGTTCTGGTGTTCCGTCCTCTCGACTTCCTACTTGCCCGGAAACAAACAGCAAATCGCCGGAGCGAATAGCCGCAGAATAACGATGTTCAGCATACAGTGAATGTCGGCCTGCAGGGAAAACAGCGGTTCTTTCTACCATTTGGTTATCCTCAAGATTTACGACATGAACAGAAGATTTATATTTACCAGGAGCCGCTTTTAGCGGACGACGTGAGTAAACAAAACCCAGACATCATGGGAAATGGCTGGGCTTAATTGAGCGTAGTCGGTTATGCGCCAAACGCGCCATCAATGGTATGCATCGCGCCGGTAACAAAACTGGCTTCTGGCCCTGCTAACCATGCGACCATACCAGCGACCTCTTCCGGTTGCCCATGTCTTTTGATAGCCATAAAACTATGCAACATATCGCGCATTGGCCCGTTGGCGGGATTAGCGTCGGTATCAATTGGCCCTGGCTGGACGACGTTAATGGTGATCCCACGCGGTCCGAAATCACGGGCCAGCCCGCGCGCCATGCCTTGCAGGGCAGATTTACTGGCGGCAGCCATGCCTGCAACAGGCATACGATCGCCATTCACGGAGCCGATGATTAAGATGCGCCCGCCTTCGGGCATCTGCCGGGCGGCTTCAACAGAGGCATGATAAGGAGCATGAATATTGATTTTGAAAAGGCGATCAATATCGTCGGCATTCAATTCCAGGGCATCGCCAAAGACGCCAATACCTGCATTTACCACCAGGATATCCAATGCGCCGCTCTTACGAACGACATCAATGACAGCGTCTCTGTCAGTACTATCTGTGAATACTGCTGTCGCTCCAGTCTCTTGTGCCAGGTGTTCAGCGGCATCTTTCGACCCCGCATAGGTGAATCGTACATTGGCCCCATCGGTGACGAAACGACGTACGATAGCGGCACCGATACCACGACTGCCACCGAGGATGAGAACTGTCTTACCTGTAAAAGCGCCCATAAGGACTCCTTGATTTATTATGTAACATGCATTACAAAACTGTTTTAACTTTCTGTCAACAGGTTTTGTAATGGTCACTAAAAAACAATCTCGCGTTCCAGGTCGTCCCAGACGTTTCGCTCCTGAGCAGGCAATCTCTGCGGCAAAAGTGCTTTTTCACCAAAAAGGTTTCGATGCTGTCAGTGTTGCTGAAGTTACTGATTATCTTGGTATTAACCCCCCGAGCCTCTACGCGGCTTTTGGCAGTAAAGCTGGGTTATTTAGCCGTGTACTCAATGAATACGTCGGTACGGAAGCTATTCCGCTTGCCGATATTCTTCGTGATGATCGTCCAGTAGGCGAGTGCCTGGTTGAGGTATTAAAAGAAGCGGCGCGCAGATATAGCCAAAACGGCGGCTGCGCTGGCTGTATGGTTCTTGAAGGTATTCATAGTCATGATCCACTAGCGCGTGATATTGCCGTTCAATATTATCACGCCGCAGAAACGACCATTTATGACTATATCGCCAGGCGGCATCCACAAAGCGCACAATGTGTGACTGATTTTATGAGTACCGTGATGTCAGGGCTTTCTGCGAAGGCACGGGAGGGGCACTCAATCGAACAACTCTGTGCAACAGCTGCACTGGCGGGGGAAGCGATAAAAACTCTTCTCAAGGAGTGATGCTGGCCTTGATCCGAAAGGCGGGAACGCGCCTGCCGATAAGTTGTGATAAGACAATAATTCACGCGTTAAGGCTAGCGGAATTGATCATCTTTTCGTATAACGATAGAAATGAAACGTTGTTTTAATTAAGGAGTGGAAAAGATGATCATCGGAAATATTCATAATCTTCAGCCGTGGCTACCCCAGGAGTTACGCCAGGCGATTGAGCATATCAAAGCACACGTTACGGCAGAAACGCCAAAGGGCAAGCACGATATCGAAGGCAATCGTCTGTTTTATCTTATCTCGGAAGATATGACCGAGCCGTACGAAGCCCGCCGTGCGGAGTACCATGCCCGCTATCTCGACATTCAGATTGTGTTAAAAGGTCAGGAAGGCATGACCTTCAGCACGCAACCTGCAGGCACGCCGGATACCGACTGGTTAGCTGATAAAGACATCGCATTTTTGCCGGAAGGCGTTGATGAGAAAACAGTTATCCTTAATGAAGGTGATTTTGTTGTGTTTTATCCGGGGGAAGTGCATAAACCGCTGTGCGCAGTGGGTGCACCAGCCCAGGTTCGCAAAGCAGTAGTGAAGATGCTGATGGCGTGATGACTTTTCGCCGTAAATAACTCCAGATTTACGGCGAGTTTGTGAAAAGAGCGTTTTTTGATATTTTTTGTGAGTAAAATTTGTAATGCTTAGACGTTCTTATTAACTCAAGGAGTCCGTCATGAGCAAAATATCAGGTTGGAATTTTTCTCAAAACATTACATCAGCCGACAATTGTAAACAAAAAAATGAAGACTTAGATACCTGGTATGTGGGAATGAATGATTTTGCCCGAATTGCCGGAGGGCAGAATAGCAGAAGCAATATTCTTTCTCCCAGAGCATTTTTGGAGTTTTTGGCTAAGATATTTACCCTGGGTTATGTGGATTTTAGCAAACGCTCCAACGAAGCGGGTAGAAATATGATGGCTCATATTAAGTCCTCATCTTATATCAAAAATAATGATGGTAGTGAGATAATGAAGTTTGTTATGAATAATCCTGAAGGGGAGCGAGCGGATTTATCTAAGGTGGAAATAGAAATTACACTTGCCTCAGCTTTTAATAATGGGATTCGTGAAGGACATACAGTCATTATATTTACACAACCTGATGGTTCGACTAATCGTTATGAAGGGAAGTCCTTTGAAAGAAAAGATGAGAGTTCATTACACCTGATTACTAACAAGATTCTGGCGTGTTACCAACGCGAAGCTAACAAGGAAATAGCTCGTCTATTAAATATTCCGCAGGAGTTAAATAATTCTCAGGACTTGAATAACTCGCAGGTGAGTTGTAAAGATTCAGTTGATTCTACGATTACGGATTTATTAGAAAAACCATTGAATAATGCATTATTAGCAATAAGGAAAGAACATCTGCTATTAATGCCTTATGTATGTAATGAATCGATTTCATACTTGCTTGGTGAAAAAGGGATACTGAAAGAAATAGATGACCTTAACGCAGTAAATAATTATCTTCTTAATAATAAGAAAGCTACTGACAATGAAATTAATGACATCAAAGTTAACCTGTCTCATATTCTTATTGATTCCTTAGATGATGCAAAAGTTAACCTTACACCGGTCATCGATTCGATTCTGGAGATTTTTTTAAAATTCCCATATATTAATGACGTAAGAATACTGGATTGATGTTTTAATAAAAGAATGCAATATTTTGGTGATTCTGAAAAGATAAAGTATGCATGCTCCGTGATAAATCATATTGATTTTAGCCGCGATCAATCTAAAGATTTTAGCTGCGATCAATCTAAAATTAAAATAGCTGAGACCTTATTTTTCAATCTCGATAAAGAACACTATAAAAATAGCCGTAAATTACAGGAATTGATTTGGGATAAGTTGGTTGCATATGTCAATGATTTTAACTTAAGCAATCAAGAAAAATCACGCTTAATACTAAGGTTATTTGATGATGTTAAGTTGCTATTTAATGAAGTGCCTGTCAGCATTTTAGTAAATGATATTTTTTTTGAAGGATTTTTTCATGAAGCAACCTGATTTTGCTAAGTGGTATTTCTATCAATTACTTAAAGATTATGAGGGCGAACAGCTGTATCTTAATGAGTTAGGATATGTTTATGGTAATGAAGAAAAAACAAATGAAATTGTAAAAAACAATCCGGGTTATGTCGTTAAGATTTTTGAAGAAAAGATGGTTAATGAATTAAAAATTAGAACAAGAATGATGAAAATCCTCCGGAAGATTTACGTATAGCAATAGAAAAATATGGATGGAATAATTGAACTATTACTGCATAAAATAATGTGATGCCGGGATGTTTTTGTATTTCCCGGCATCTTTATAGCGATATCAATTATTTACTGAGCGTCGCGACCATCACCGCTTTGATGGTATGCATGCGGTTTTCCGCCTGATCAAAAACAATGCTGGCGGCAGATTCGAAGACCTCATCAGTCACTTCCATTCCGCCATGTAGGCCAAACTCTTCCGCCATTTTCTTACCAAGCGTCGTCTGGTCGTCATGAAACGCGGGCAGGCAGTGGAGGAATTTGACCTCCGGGTTACCGGTCAACTGCATCATCTTGCTGTTCACCTGATAATCACGCAGTAATGCAATCCGTTCTGCCCATTTCTCTTTTGCTTCCCCCATCGACACCCATACATCGGTATAGATAAAGTCAGCACCTTCAACTCCTTTGGCTACATCTTCCGTCAGCGTAATATTCCCGCCATTTTGCTGTGCCAGGGCGCGGCATTCCGTAACCAGCGCAGCTTCCGGCCAGCATGCCTGTGGCGCGACCAGACGCAAATCCAGACCGGTAAGCGCCGCAGCTTCGAGCATCGAATTGCCCATGTTGTTACGTGCGTCACCTGCATAGACCAGCGTCATTTCGTTGAATGCTTTACCGGGTAAATGCTCCTGCATGGTGAGGAGATCCGCCAGCAACTGCGTGGGGTGAAACTCATTGGTCAGGCCGTTCCATACCGGCACGCCAGCGTATTCCGCCAGTGTTTCGACAATCTCCTGACCATAGCCGCGATACTGAATACCGTCATACATGCGACCCAGCACGCGGGCAGTGTCTTTAATCGACTCTTTATGACCAATCTGACTGCCGCTTGGGCCGAGATAAGTAACGCGAGCACCCTGGTCATATGCGGCAACTTCGAAAGAGCATCGGGTACGGGTCGAGTCTTTTTCGAAGATGAGCGCGATGTTTTTACCAGTGAGTTTGGCTTCTTCTTTGCCGCTTTTCTTATCGGCTTTCAGCTTCGCGGCTAACTGCAGCAGGCTGTTGAGTTCAGCTGGCGTGAAATCGAGTAATTTCAGGAAATGCTTATGATAAAACCCGGACATAGATCCCTCCTGTGGCTAACGCCTTAATGAATTAAAATTCAATTTATATGGATGATTATTCATTTGCAAGTCTAAAGCATAAATCTTTGTCACAAAGGTGGAGGCAATGTCAGTGGTGTGTGACAATAAGAGTATCGGCAGGACATTAAGAGGAATGAGCCATGGCAAACCCGGAACAACTGGAAGAACAGCGTGAAGAAACACGTTTGATTATTGAAGAATTACTGGAAGATGGCAGCGATCCGGACGCGCTGTACACCATCGAACACCATCTTTCCGCAGACGATCTGGAAACCCTGGAAAAAGCAGCAGTTGAAGCGTTTAAACTCGGTTACGAAGTGACCGATCCAGAAGAGCTGGAAGTTGAAGATGGTGATATCGTGATTTGCTGCGACATCCTCAGCGAGTGCGCGTTGAATGCCGATCTGATCGATGCCCAGGTTGAACAACTGATGACGCTGGCGGAGAAATTTGACGTTGAGTACGACGGTTGGGGCACTTACTTTGAAGATCCCAATGGCGAAGACGGCGACGATGAAGATTTTGTCGATGAAGACGATGACGGGGTTCGCCACTAATTAATTGATTAAAATGCCCGATAGCACACACTAGCGGGCATTTTTTTAGAGTTCGCGTAGCATCCGCACTTCACAATCTACATGGCCCGTGCAGCCAAGTGCATAGTCGATATGTTGAAAACCTAAATGTTCATACAAACCAATCGCTTCTTTCAAAAAAGCGGTCGTTTCCAGATAGCAGCGTTTGAAGCCCATCTCTCGTGCCTGCTCCATCGCCATTAAGGCCAGTTTTTTCGCCAGCCCTTTACCGCGAATAGCCGGAAGAAAATACATCTTCTGCAGTTCGCAAATGTCCGACTCACTCCCGGTTAATGGCGCAATCCCACCGCCGCCGACCACTTCACCATCGTACTCAACCACCCAATATGCATGACCCGGCTGACTATACACTTGATACAACTCGTCCAGGTTCGGATCGGCGACGGTGTAGCCTTTATCAGCGGTAAGACCGTATTCGGCGGATACCTGACGAATGACGCGGGCGATGGCGGGATTATCCTGCTGCGTCAGGCGACGCATTACAGGTGATTGCGGCGCAATGTTATTCATAGTTTAACCCAATAAAAATAAAGTAATTATACATTTGTTTAATACCACTCTCTTCTTACGTGCGCAAGCGACTTATAAAGTAATAAAGTTTTTGCCAGCCTATTACTGATAAGAGTATTGTAACGTGGCAGAACATTTTACTGTCTGTATATATAAATTATATCAATGGATTTTTTAATTCAGGGAATTTTTATGGCTCAAGTTATTAATGAAATGGATGTTCCGTCCCATTCGTTTGTTTTTCATGGTACAGGTGAGAGATATTTTCTTATTTGTGTGGTGAATGTGTTGTTAACGATTATAACGCTAGGTATCTATTTGCCATGGGCATTAATGAAATGTAAGCGTTATCTCTATGCTAATATGGAAGTTAACGGACAACGATTTTCTTATGGAATTACTGGTGGGAATGTTTTTGTTAGTTGTCTTGTTTTTGTTTTTTGCTATTTCGCAATCTTAATGACAGTGTCAGCAGATATGCCACTTGTTGGCTGTGTTTTGACTTTGTTACTGTTGGTTTTGCTTATATTTATGGCAGCAAAAGGACTGCGTTATCAGGCCTTGATGACCAGTCTCAACGGCGTAAGATTTAGTTTTAATTGCTCTATGAAAGGGTTCTGGTGGGTAACCTTTTTCTTGCCGATTTTAATGGCCATTGGGATGGGGACTGTTTTCTTTATCTCGACAAAGATGCTACATGCCAATAGTTCAAGTAGTGTTATTATATCTGTGGTTCTGATGGCAATAGTTGGTATTGTTTCCATTGGTATTTTTAATGGTACTTTATATAGCCTGGTAATGAGTTTTCTCTGGAGCAATACCAGTTTCGGTATACATCGTTTCAAGGTGAAATTAGATACTACGTATTGTATAAAATATGCCATTCTCGCATTTTTAGCTTTATTACCTTTTCTCGCTGTTGCTGGTTATATTATCTTCGATCAAATATTAAATGCGTATGATAGTTCTGTGTATGCAAATGATGATATTGAGAATTTACAGCAATTTATGGAAATGCAACGTAAAATGATAATCGCGCAGTTAATCTATTATTTTGGGATTGCTGTTAGCACCAGTTATTTAACGGTGTCGTTGCGAAATCATTTTATGAGCAACCTGTCACTGAATGATGGGCGTATTCGTTTTCGCTCAACTTTAACGTACCACGGTATGCTTTATCGCATGTGTGCGTTGGTGGTGATATCCGGGATTACGGGCGGTCTGGCTTATCCACTGCTGAAAATATGGATGATTGACTGGCAGGCAAAAAATACGTATTTGCTGGGCGATTTGGATGACCTTCCTTTAATCAATAAAGAAGAACAACCAGATAAAGGCTTCTTAGCCAGGATTTCACGGGGAATTATGCCTTCTTTACCATTTCTGTAAGAGATAAAAAAGGCCGGAGCATGCTCCGGCCTTCGTTTTCATTACTGTGTTTTGATTACAGCGCGGCGATAACAGCCTGCTGTTCAATCAGCTTCGCTTTCGCTTCTGCATAGCCTTCCAGCTTTTCACGCTCTTTCGCGATGACCGCTTCCGGTGCGCGGGCGACAAAGCCTTCATTCGCCAGCTTGTTCTCGATACGGCTGATTTCGCCTTCGATCTTCGCCACTTCTTTCGCCAGACGCGCCAGCTCATCTTCTTTGTTGATGAGGCCAGCCATCGGGATCAGCAGCTCTGCGCCGTCGATGATCTTAGTAACGGAAACCGGACCTTTGTCATCGGCAGGCAGCACGGTGATGCTTTCCAGACGCGCCAGCGTTTGCAGGAAGCCACGGTTTTCATTTACGCGACGTTCTGCATCCGCGCTGCAACCACGCAGTAGCAGCTCCAGCGGTTTGCCCGGCGCGATGTTCATTTCTGCACGGATGTTACG
>ENA-ORRN01001326-ORRN01001326.1-human-gut-metagenome-genome-assembly--contig:-NODE-1326-length-17346-cov-11.269157_pt1 | contig 17346 bp, 39 predicted proteins | sample MGYA00242174_ERZ509132 | MGnify/ENA primary metagenome ERZ509132 (study PRJEB26280, sample SAMEA2338671) | human gut metagenome | biome: human gut; feature: human-associated habitat; material: faeces... | reverse complement strand
CCTCAAATTTACGGAAACGGTACTTCATTGCAATTAGGCGTAGACACTAACGCCGCTGTCAGCGTTGTTTTACAGGGAGGCGTATTCAGGGAAGCGGGCGACGGATCGCTTAATTTAGGAAACGGTTCTCACAGGTGGGCGGTTGTTTATGCCAAAACAGGTTCCATAAACACCTCTGACCGAAACGAGAAAAATACAATTGCCGATATTGATCCGGAACAGGCTGAAAAGCTCATTATGGGATTGAAACCCAGCACCTTTAAATTCAACGACGGCACCAGCGGCAGAACCCACTGGGGGTTGATCTCTCAGGATATCGAGGAGCTCCTTCCACAGATCGGAATGTCGGATTTGGATTTCGCCGGATTCATCAAATCCCCAAAAACCGAGGATTATTATGAAGATGTTCCCGAGACTGTCACAGACGAGGAAACCGGAGCGGAAAAAACTGTAACACGGAAAGAGTTGAAAACCCGAACCGTAGAGGGCGAATATGTATACGCTTTGCGTTACAGCGAATTTATTGCCCCTTTAATCTGCATGGTGCAGAAGCAGCAAAAGCAAATTGAGAATTTAGAGCGGCGTTTATCCGCTTTAGAAAACAAGGAGGAAGCAAAATGAAAATCATTGGCATTGATGTATCTACCTGGCAGGGGAAAATCGATTGGAACCAAGTAAAAAACAGCGATGTAAAATTCGCCATTCTCCGTTCCTCTTTCGGTTCTCCGGATCCTTCTCAGGTGGACAATCAGTTTGAAAACAATTACAAGGGAGCCAAAGCCGCCGGGATCCCAGTAGGCGCTTACCACTACGGCTATGCGGTTTCCGAGGCTGAGGCGCGCCAGGAGGCTAAGTTCTTCCTGGACACCATCAAGGGCAAGCAATTCGAATATCCCGTCTATTACGACGTAGAGGACAATGGGACGATGGGCACGCTTTCCCGGCAGGCGTTGACCAATGTAATTAAAGCTTTCTGCTCTGAGGTTGAAAAGGCTGGGTATTATGTGGGCGTTTATGCCTCCCTCAGCTGGCTGGACGGCAAGTTCTATCCTGACCAGCTTTCCTATGATGTCTGGGCTGCCCAGTATTTTACTGAGTGCCAGTACTCCGGCCAATATGGCATGTGGCAGTACACCAGCTCCGGCAACGTTCCCGGAATCCAGGGCGGCGTGGATATGAATGAGTGCTATCAGGATTATCCTAAGGCCATCAAGGAGAAGGGCCTTAATGGTTTTGATAAACCCACTCCAGCACCCGCGCCCGAGCCGGCGAAAACGGCAGATGTATACTACCGGGTAAGAACCAAGGCGGACGGCTGGCTTCCCGAGGTGAAAAACCTTGAGGATTACGCGGGATTTACCGGAGCCGTCACTGATGTCGCTGTTCGTGTTTCCGCTGGTTCCGTAAAGTACCGGGTACATATTAAGGGCGGCAGCTGGCTTCCCTATGTGACCGGCTGCAACATCAACGACGCTGTAAACGGCTACGCGGGAAACGGTTTGGAGATTGACGCTGTTGAAGTGTATTATTACACCCCGGACAGCATCAGGCCGTATAAGAAAGCCAAATACCGGGTCGCTCCTGTGGGCGGAAGCTATTATCCCTGGCAGTATGACAATGAAACCGGAAACGGCCAGGACGGCTACGCGGGCGCTTTCGGAAACGCCATCGGAAAGCTTCAGATTGTAATCGAGTAAGGAGGGATTATCATGGCGCCGGAAAAGTGCGTTGCGGATCCCTCCCGGGACTGCCTAGGGCTGGCAAAAGCGGAGATGCTGGAAAAGCAGATCGCGGAATACCGCCAGCAATCCAGAGAAACCCACTCGGAGCTTTACACCAGGATCACAGCTCTGGAAAAATCAGACGCAAAACGGGACGAGCAGTACAGCAAGATCCTGGACAAGCTCAACGACATGCAGGCGGATATTAACAAGGCTCTTTTATCCATCGCGGAGTTTAAGGAGAAATCCGGAAAACGCTGGGACAAGATTGTGGATAAGATTCTCCTTTTGGTTATTACAGCCTGCGTCGGATATATCTTAATCAAATTCGGACTGCCTGTATAATAAGGAGGAACTGAAATGAAAATCAACTGGAAGGTACGGTTTAAAAACCCTGTGTTCTGGTTCAACCTGGCAGTGTCCATTTTTCTGCCCATGCTGGCTTGTCTGGGCTTCAATTGGGAAGACATGACAAGCTGGCAGGCTGTGGGGAACGTGCTCTTACAGGCCGTCCAGAGCCCTGTAATCGTGGTGTCGGTTCTGGTATCTGTATGGAACCTGTTAAACGACCCCACCACAAGCGGTCTAAGCGATTCCAGCCAGGCGCTTTCTTATACCGAGCCTAAGAAAAGCGAATAATAGAAAGACAGCCCCCTGGAATTTTCCTGGGGGCTTATATTATTAATTATGGTCTCTTTTGTGGCATTAAACGCTTATATCCATTAGAAGATCTCAAAAACAGCCTTTTTTGTGCTGTTAATTTCTGCTGCGGGGATTCATGTCACGTAAAATGGGGTATAAATCCAGGCTTGAACATATTGTCCGTTTGATGTATAATAATATCAGTAATTGGGGTGTGTGTTTTCGGATGCACACTTGAGAGAGCCGGAGTAATCTGGCTCTCTTTTTCATTATATAACTCCGCCCTCTTTACCGTTTTCGGTGGGGAGGGCTGTTTATTTTATGTTTTGACTTGCATTTTGACTTGCATAATTTAAAATAAACCCGAAAAAAGCGGTTAAATGCGCAATTCTGAAAAACAAAAGAGCCCCCGCAAAAGCAGAGGCTCCAATGAATTGTAGGCCCGCAGGTTACTACAATACGATCACTAGCAATAGGTTACCACGAGGTTGACTAAAAGTCAATAGCTATCTCGAACACATATCGCCTACCTCTATTTTATGCCATTTGTGAAAAAATATACACTTATTTTTACAACGTCATTCGTTATCGGCATTATAAGCCTTGTTTTGGCAATAAAAAAGAAGTAACCGCCCAGTTCCCAACTTAGCAGTTACTTCTATCGCTTTAAAGAGGGGCTAACCGTCTCAAAGGTAGCGCCTTACGCTTTTATTGTAACCGCTTCTTTTTTATATTGTCAATAAGTTCCCCCGCTTTATCCGAGATGGGTTGAGTCGGGGGATTTTTTATTTTCTGATTACACACCCAGCACCATCGGTAAAAGTGCCGGAAGCGATCTTCGCGATATCATAAATCCAACCGAACACAAATAAACCGCCAGTCAAAAACCATATAATCCCACTTCCTACTTTCCCAACGTAAAAACGGTGAATGCCAAGGTAGCCTAAAAAGATCGCTAAAATTAAAGCGACCATTTTACTCTTATGACTAATACCATTACCGCTGTATCCGGCATTAATATTAGTGTTTTCATTTTTGTTCACATTGTTGATGATGATGGTAGGTATTTGCTGAGAAGTAGAATTCCCAGCTTGTAATATGGTTCCGCAATTAGGACACACCTGCGCGTTTTCAACGTTTGCACCGCAATTTTGGCATTTCATATTTCCGATTCCTCCTAATTATAACACTGAAATTGATTAGAATACTTAATTCTGATCTTTAACACAATTATACATGGTTCACACTGTAAAATCAAGAATAAAGCGGAATATTGGCACATTATTCGCTAATAATAAGAATAAAGAAGGAATATGGCACAATGAAAATATATGACTATAACGGTAAAAAGAATATTTGTGGGGAAAGATTACGAGAAGTACGGGTTATTCAACGACTGCGTCAAGAAGATTTAGCGGCAAAAATCCAAACAATGGGTGCCAATTTGGAACGAGATAGCATAAGTCGAATAGAGATTGGAACGCGATTTGTTTCAGATTTTGAGTTAAAAGTATTTGCTAAAGCGTTGGGCATTTCTGTTGATTGGCTTTTAGACAACGAATGAAGGCGGTGGGGGGAATTCCCGCCGGCTTATTTTTTCTTGTTTATTTACAAAATCCATTGACATACTGCAATAAGTATGATATAATTAAAATATCGAAAGGAGGTGAAGAGAATGGCGCAGGACATAGGAAAAGCCTTGCAGGAGCTTTCAAAAGCGATTGAGAATAACGAAGCGGTGGAAAGCGTTGTTATCAAAATCACTTTGAAGAAACAAAAATCCGACAAGGCTTCAAATCCCAAAGAAAGCAAATAGCTTTCATAGGCAGGGAACGGGCGGGAAACCGCCCTTCCCGTAAGCCCTATTATAATATAATTTGCCCGTGATTGTCAACGGAGCGGGCGGAAAGGGGCGGAATATGGTTATTCGTAAGAGAAACAAAGAATACACGATCACAGAGCGGCGCGAATGCTGGGTGCTTTCCTGTACGATTGGCGGACTATCCGTGGAATACAAGGTTCCGAAGGATATTTGCAACGATGAAAAGGAATTGCGTGCCTACGTCGAAGCGGAAGAATTGTTTTAAAGGTGAGGACGATGGCGGAAAAAAGAAAAACAAAAACTTCTTCGGCGGTGAAGAACCGCTATAATAATCGCGTATATGGTTCTATTATCGTGCGCATTCCGAAAGAGATGGCAGAAGCCTTCAAGGAAAAGTGCGCCGTAACAGGGACGGCGCAAGCGCAAGTTATCAAGAAAGCGATTGAACAGTTCTTGGCAGAATAAGCGAAGCAACGGAGGGCGGCAGGATATGCCGCCCTTTTTTATTTCGTAGGAAGGGGAAAACGAGAATGCACAAGCATTTGACGTGGACGGATCGCCTTAAAATCGAGAAAGCACTGAAAGAGGGCTTGAAGCCTTGTAAAATTGCCGACCGCTTGCACGTCCATAATACAACGATATACAGAGAATTAAAGCGCGGAACCTATACGCATTTGAATTCCGACTTGACAATGGAAGAATGCTATTCGCCGGAAATCGCCCAACAACGCTATGAAGAAAATCTTAAAGACAAAGGCGGGGAATTGAAGATCGGCAGCGATTACGAATTAGCTGCTTTTATTGAAAAAAAGATCGGCGAAGAAAGATATTCCCCGGCAGCTGTCATCGGAGAAATCAAGCGGATGGGGCTGAAATTCAAAACACAAATCAGCGAAAAGACGATTTATAACTACATCGATAAGGGAATATTTTATGGGATCAGCCGCAAGAGCTTACCGGAATGCGGGGCACGGAAAAGGAAGTACGGAAAAATAGAACGCAAAAAAGCCGCCCGTGCGTCGGCGGGCGAAAGTATAGAGAGACGCAATCCAGAGATTAACGAAAGAAAGACGTTCGGACATTGGGAAGGCGATTGTGTGTGCGGCAAGAAAAAGACAAAGGAAACCTTGTTTGTTCTTTCTGAACGGTTGACGCGCGAAGAAATCATTATGAAAATACCGGATCAGACTTCCGCCAGTGTTGTGGCGGCGCTGAACAAATTAGAACGTCGTTACGGGAAGCGGTTTTCAAAGATATTCAAAAGCATTACGTTTGACAACGGTTCGGAATTTTCGGATTGTGCCGGAATAGAACGATCCGTTTATGGCAAAGACCGGAAGCGCACGAAAGCTTATTATTGCCACCCATACAGCGCATACGAGCGGGGAACAAATGAGAATATAAACAAAATGATACGGCGATTCTTACCGAAAGGAACAGACTTCCGGAAAGTAACCGCCGCATATATTCACCGCATAGAATCATGGATCAATAATTATCCTCGTGAGATTTTAGGCTTTGAAACGTCGGGTTCGCTCTTTGAAAGGTACGTCGCCGAATCCGCTTGAAGCCTTCTAAAAAAACATTTTAATTTTTTCTGCTTTTACTCTTGACTTTTTCGAGTGGAGAGAGTAATATTAAAAGCAGAGGAAATCAAAACGATTTTTCTGCTTTATTTTTTTAATCTTAACAAAGGAAGGGGCCTTAAAAATGGGAAAATACTCATATTTGACATTTGACCAACGTCGCGAAATAGAATCGCTATACAATGATGGAAACAGAGTAGTAGATATTGCCTCAAAAATCCAAAGAAGTGTTGCTGCTGTTTACGAAGAACTCAAACGCGGATCCACAGGGGAACTTGATGAAAATAAACGTCTTAAATACAACGCCGATCTCGCGCAAACAACAGTGCAAGCAAATATACGGCGAAGAGGCAACAAACAGTTAAATAAAAGCACTATCACTAAAACGTGAATATCTGTGGCGAAAAGGAAGCGGGATAACCCATGAACCAGCTTTAGCTATTGAATTCAGGCAAAAGAAAAGCCGCCTGCGGTGGTTTCGCAGACAGCTATCCCCAAATTTGTTTACCCGAAACTGTTGCTAGAATAAGATGCCGTTAACACTTAGTTTTTTGGCAACCGAGATACATTACTGAACTTTACCAGACAGATCAGTTTTTCTCGTATTGTTTAACGGTGGTCGCCCCCTATTTATACTGAGCTGTATCAGTTCGGCTCCCCTCTTTCATCTTTATTCACATATAAAACCACTATATGTTTCTTGGCAGTCGCTTCACTTAGGCGGTTTTGGTTCCGCACTATGTAGCCATAGCATCAGCTTTCATCGGGAACCGGCAATCTCAAAAGTTTGGTCAATTCGACCACGCTCCTTTCAATTGCCTTTACGGCTTAAACAAATTATAGGAAATCTTTTGCCTGAATTCAATAGCTAGAGCGAAATAACAACCACAAGGAAGCGTGATAAAATGGAAGATTTAAAAATTACCTATGCAAAACTCTACAGAAACAAAAATGGAGACATCTGTGAAATGTCTCCGGAAGGCAATATAAGGTATTTTAGCGAAGAAGAGACGGCCGCATTTATGAAACGGTGCGAGGATCATCAACTCCGTGAAGGGATATCATTTGAGCCGTTACCCCTTCTGGAAAATCATTAAGTTGATTATCTTTCAACCAAACGTCAAGCATTTTTCTTCCTTCTTCTTCTGTAAGCATACGGTATGCGATTACTTCTAAGGTGAAATTTTTGTCTTTCACAGTTATAGCGGTTTTTACATCAGGGAATGGTAACGCTTTATTTTCCATTTAGTATTCCTCCTTTCCAGCAATATTCTATCACGTAGTTAAAAAGTAAGCAATCAGATTAACGAAAAGGAAGCGGGGTGAGGAAATGCGGGCAAGCAAAAGAAAAGCTCCTATTGGGACACAACAGGAGCAAATCGAGCATTTGGAATTCTTGACTTTTATATTATGCATTTTGGTCAACACTCTCACAGTCACTGTTTTATTGTTGTCCTATAGATTTAATAGTTTTCGTGATTTTATCATTGATATTATTTACCAGCAATCCGTTATTTTCCAAAATCTGAGTAAGATCTTGTGTTGAAGATAAGAAAGCGGGGTGAGGACATGGAAATCACAATCAAGGCCGAGCCAAAAGAAATAGCTTGCCTTATGGCTATGTTACAAGAGGAGCAAACAGAAATTATAGCATACCCCAACGGGAAAGAAATACACCGTAAAACCAATCCGGTTAGAAATGACACTGAGATTCGGAACGGTGTAGCTGAAAGTATAACAGAAACCGTTAATAAGGCGTTTAAAGAAATCTATCATACCGACAAACATGTATAGGACAATCCGACAAAAACATACCAATTACAAGGAGGTGTATCAATATGGCGAGAAAAAGTACGATGGTGACTAGTATTGACGAAATCGTAGGCTGGAACAAAATGGCAGATGGAAGAATCCTCAGTAATGAAGAATTTGACGGGGAAAACGGACACCCTGTCTATTTGTGTCCGGAAACCGAATCTTTTTTCCGTCTATTACTTAACCATCGCATGGAAAAAATGCGAACAGCCCAATTAGAGAAAGAACGCAAAGGCTTATAATGCAATTCTCTGCGGCTAACCCCCGCAGGAGGCCAAAAGGAGGACAAGCACATGAACGCAGACGACATAGAAAGAGTTCGGAAAATAGTGGATCGGGACGGCTGGAACATCATTTGGATAGGTGCAAAAATGCCATGTGAGTTTTTTGATGAGGAGATTGAACTTCTCTATGAGGATATGGACGGCCAGCCTTGTATTTGCTATGCGATTTATACCTATGACAAAAGCGGATTTTACCATAACCCATATTTTCAGAGAAAATCCGACGGCGCAAAAATGGGTCGGTGCATTGCATGGCGTAAATCTCTTAAAGAGGCGTAAAACCATAAAGGAGGACAAGCACATGAGCACAGAAATGACGGTGGCGTTTATCGTTCTGGCGGTATGGAGCGCCGTATTCACAGCGGCATATATCGGCGAGCGGTACCGGAACCGGAAGCTGAGGAACGCTTTAAAGAAGAAAAGGAGCCGGTATGCAACAGGTCATTATCAGCAGATTCATTGAAACCTCTCCGTGCTTTGGCTGTACGAAACGAACGCCGTTTTGCCACAGAATAGATCAATGCAAACCTTTCACCGCTTGGAGGGCCAGGAAAGAAGCTTTTACCTAAGCGGAACAAGCAAAACGCAGAGGTTGCCAAACAGCCAGGGATCAGCGCTCAGAACAGGTCTACAAGCAGTTTAAAAAAGATCATCTACCAGGGAGGTCAAAAGGTTGGAGATAGTCAAAAGGCAGAGAGGCCGGAAGATTCCATTTTACTTCACGATCACGCCGGACGAATACATAGAAATGAAAAAGGCAGATTGTGAAATAGAGGGCAAGGAAAGCGCCGACAGGCGCGCGGCCTGGCACAGACAAAAGAAAAGCCGCCCTCGCGACTGGCATCACGAAGGGCGGCAAACGAAAATATCCTAATCACATATTAAACCAAAACAGGAGGTTTGTCAAATGGACGATAAAGAGTTAATGATCTGTCTAATGAAAAGATGTTTGGAACTGGAAAAAGAAGTCGAAAACCAAAAGATAGCCGGAGACTATTGGTTCCGGGAATGTGAGAGGCTGAAAAATGAACAGAAGCAATGATAATGGCCTCACCCGCGCGGAATTTGAGTACCTGTACGATACCGATAACAAGGAACCGGAAACCAATCAAAGCGAATTTGAAGATTCGGAGGAATTTAGGAGGATTTTATGGAGAATTATTTCAAGAAACTAAATTCTATAAATGTCAATGATAAGACCGAAAAGAAAGGGAATCTCACCTATCTTTCATGGGCATGGGCTTGGGGAGAGGTCAAAAAGCTTTTCCCTGATACCACATATACGATTTATGAAAACGCGGACGGCCTTAATTATCACACCGACGGAAAAACATGCTGGGTAAAGACCGGGGTAACCATTAACGGCCTGGAACATATTGAATATCTTCCGGTGATGGATTTTAAAAATAAATCTTTGCCGTTAGCAGAAGTCACTTCCTTTGATGTAAACAAGGCGATCCAAAGAAGCCTGACAAAAGCCCTCGCGCGTCATGGGCTCGGCTTGTATATCTACGCCGGAGAAGATTTACCGGAAGATAGTACGGAAACGAATCCGTCTGAAAATAAAGGGAATGAATCTTCCACGCCGAAGGATTACATCGACGATATTAAAAAAGCCACGCTTCTCAGCGAACTGCATAGAACAGGCTGGAATGCAGCCGGCATGCTGGAATACTTATCGCAAAAATTTCCCGACCACCCGCCGAAAGATTTAAACTCCATCACGATCGAACAATTTACCTTTATTGCACACAAATTAGAGAAAAGGCCGACTGTACCGGAGGCTGAAAATGGAGCTTGATTTTGACCGGGCCGGTATAGAGCTGAAAGACGGCGGCGTGTGGCTTTGCCTTCGCGTGAAGTCCAGCTTCAACGCCAGAAGGTTTGTTTCCTCGATGAGAGACAAGCTTTATACCGCAGACCTGAAAGAAAAGCGGAAAAAGCGGTCACTAAGCGCGAACGCGTATTTTTGGACGCTGTGCGGGAAACTCGCTTCCGCTCTTGGCATTCCGAGCCATGAAATATATCGGCAGTACGTCAAGGAAATCGGAGATAATTTTGAGACGATTCCAATCAAAAACGAGGCAAAGGAAAGATTTATTCAGGCCTGGGAATCTCACGGTCTTGGCTTTTTATGTGAAGAACTGGAGGAAGCCGCGACCGGATATACCACGCTTGCGGCCTATTATGGTTCTTCAACCTACGATTCTCGGCAAATGTCAAATCTCATTGATTTGGTGGTTTTTGACTGCAAGGAGCAGGGGATTGAAACACTTACTCCCGATGAACTGGCTTTAATGAAAGCAAGATGGGACGACCATCAAAAGGGGATCGCGTAATGGTTAACGAATATGGAGCAAAGCTTGACCGGAACGGCTACGCGCCAAGCATCATACAGGACGAAGCCGATGAAAGCTGCTTTATCTGCTATGCCAATGGGTATTATGACCCTCTCAACCGCCACGAGGCGTTTGGCGGCCCATTCCGGGACAAGTCAAAGCGTTTAGGCTTATGGGTTTCCCTCTGCCATTACCGGTGCCACCAGGAGGGAAGTAGCAGCGTACATAAAAACCGGGAATCCGATCTGCACATAAAGCGGATCGCCCAAATGAAGGCAATGGAAGCCTATCAATGGGACACAGAGGACTTTATCCGGGAGTTCGGAAGAAATTATTTGGAGGATTAACATGTTAAATACAGTGATTTTAATGGGACGGTTAACCTCAGACCCAGAACTGAGGTACACACCTAACGACACAGCAGTTACCAGCTTCAGCCTTGCGGTAGAACGGTCTTATGTAAAATCAGGCACAGACCGCCAGGTGGATTTCATCGACGTAGTGGTATGGCGGCAAACCGCTGAATTTGTCTGCAAGTATTTTCATAAGGGTCAATTGGCAGCGGTGCAAGGTTCCATTCAAACACGCAGCTACACGGATAAGGACGGCAACAATCGGAAAGCTTTTGAGGTAGTCGCGGAAAGCGTACATTTCGCGGAATCCAAAAAAGATAAGAGTAATGATCCTATTGTAACTATTCCGAGAAACGATGACTTTGAAGAAATAATTTCGGATGACGACTTCCCTTTTAACTAACCAAAAGAAAGGCGGTGGGAACGTGGAGCTATTAAACCTAATCCCTTATGGAAAAGAAAACGCCATAAGCCGGGAAGATTTGTCCAAGTTTACCGGCTGGGACGATAGAAAGGTAAGGGACGAAATCAAGCGGCTTATGAGAAACGGCGAACGGATTTTATCCTCCAGCAGTGCTAAGGGCTATTGGAGAAGCGACGATCCTGACGAAATCGAGAGATTCCTTAAAGAGAGCGATAACCGTCGCAGAACAGAGGCTTTAAATGTCGAACCTCTTCGTTTTTTCGTAGCCAAGTCAAAAGGAGAAGATTTAATTTCGGTAAGAGCGCATTACCGCAGGATACATAAACAGGCATCAGGCAAAACCGATATTCAAGGCGGTGAATAAATGGCGCGTGAGTTTTTTTGTGCCTATCACAGCTATTTGAATGCCATGAGAAAACTCTCTGACGCAGAGTGCGGGAGGCTTTTTAGGGCGCTATTATCATACAGCGCAGGAGAACAGCTTATCAATCTTCAGGGCAGGGAAGAAATCTTATTTGACGTGTTTGCAGATCAAATTGACCGTGATAACGCAAAGTATGAAGCCAAATGCAGGAAAAACCGTGAAAATGGAGCAATGGCAAACGGTACCGAACGCCGCCGAACGGTACCAAACGCCCCCCAAGAAAAAGAAAAAGACAAAGAAAAAGACAAAGGAGAAGTAAAAAAAGAAAGTAAAAAGAAAAAATCCTTTTCTCCCCCTTCTTTTGAAGAGGTGGAGTCATACTGCAAGGAGCGGAACAGCAGTGTAGACCCCAGACGCTTTTTTGATTATTACGAAGCGGGCGGCTGGAAAGATAATAATGGGAATTCAGTTAAAAACTGGAAACAAAAGCTTATAGCATGGGAATCCAGAGATGAAAGGGGAGAAAATCATGCTGGAAAGTCTGCTCAGGAAAGCCCCCACGGAGGTACGGCGGAAGCTTCAAAACAGAAATACGGAAATTACATTTGAGGATATCCAGGAACGGCGCATTCAGATCATGAACGAAGTTAAAGGAACCCTAACTGGGTATGACTGCCCCATCTGTAAAAACAAAGGCGTGATACATTATCTTAAGGACGGATACGAATTTGCGAAACCCTGTGAGTGTATGAAGCTTCGGGATAGTTTAAGGAGAATCCGGCAAAGCGGCCTGGGTGACCTATTGAACGAATATACCTTCGATAAGTTTCAGACGGAATCCCCCTGGCAGGAGGCTGTCAAAAACAGCGCTTTGAAATTCCTGGAGGATCACGACCGGAAATGGTTTTTTATCGGCGGCCAGGTTGGGGCTGGGAAGACGCATTTGTGTACGGCTATGGTAGGTGAATTCTTAAAGCGTGGAATCAGCGCAAAATATATGCTGTGGCGGGACGAGGCGTTGAAACTGAAAGCCGTCGTCAATGATGACGCGGCATATTCAAACCTGATTAAACCCTTGAAAACCGTTCCTGTGCTTTACATAGACGATTTTTTTCGCACAGGGAACGATGAGACAGGCAGGAAAAAAGCCCCCACACAAGGCGATATCAACGTAGCTTTTGAACTCATTAATTACCGGTATAATAACAACCTGGTGACGATTCTGTCCAGTGAATTGACTGTCGATCAAATTCTATTTTTTGACGAGGCGGTGGGAAGCAGGATTTACCAGAGAACGAAAGAATATCACTGGGATATTGCCAAAGACCCACATAAAAATTACAGGCTGAAATAACAAAGGAGGGAACAGCTTGGTTACGCTCTATATCCCTGGCAAGCCGCAGGGAAAAGCCAGGGCCAGGACATGCAAAACCGGGCACAGCTACACGCCGGAAAACACAGTGCTGTACGAAAATCTGATTAAAACTTCATTTCTGCAACGGTATGGGGCCCTGGGTAAAATCAGAACTCAGGGAAAACAAAAGCCAGCGTTGAAGATGGAGATTTACGCAGGATTTCAGGTTCCCAAATCATTTTCCAACAAAGACAGGATCGCGGCGTTAAGCGGAGACCTTCTCCCTACAAAAAAGCCTGATTCCGATAATATCGCGAAAGTGGTTGCGGACGCTTTAAACGGGATCGCTTATGACGACGACGCTCAGATCGCCGATTTAACGGTTATCAAGCGGTACACGGAGGATCCCTGCGTAAAGGTAACCATCGAGGAGATCAGCCATGACCTTTGATGAGCTTTGCGCCCTCGCCGGAAACGGGAAGCCTCTTCCCCGTTCCGCGCTTCCTTTAGAGCGAGTTGCATACCGTGGGCTTGCTTGGCTGTATCATGCTTACCGGCGCGGTGCTTTTTCCAAGGACGAAGCCGCTGAGGAAAAAGAAGCCCTCAGGAGAGAGTACGAGGACGCGCGGAAAAAAGAGAAGGACGACCTGAAGCTTCACCAATACGTCGATCAAATCCGTACAGCGCTGGCAGGCTGGTTTAAGAAGGTGGAGCAGAGCGGCTGTCCTGTGTGCAGGAGGCTCATTGAGATTTTGGACGGTAAAATTTAACCCCGCCGCAAACAGGCGTGAGAAAGGAATTTTAAAAATGTATATTACTTACGAATTACTGAAAGAAAAAGGCGCGTGTTCTAATGGCTTGAATTGGTTTAAACAAAATTTCCCGGAAGGCTGTGAACTTAACGAAGAAACCGTCGCAAGGGTGAAAAAATGCGATACCAGTTTTGTGTGGTGGTTTTATAACAATATCCAACAGGATAAAAGATTATATAAGCTTTGCGGCGTGAACAGGTCTGACGGCGTGAACATATCTAGCGGCGTGAACAGGTCTAGCGGCGTGAACATGTCTGACGGCGTGAATGGGTCTAACGGCGTGAACACGTCTAACGGCGTGAACACGTCTAACGGCGTGAACAGGTCTTTCGGCGTGAACATGTCTGACGGCGTGAATGGGTCTTTCGGCGTGAACAGGTCTAATGGCGTGAACAGGTCTAACGGCGTGAACAGGTCTAACGGCGTGAATGGGTCTTTCGGCGTGAACAGGTCTTTCGGAATATTAAATTCATATGGGGTAGACTGCGCTTTATTTTTGGCAAACAAAAAAAGAGTATATCTGATATTTGGAAAAGAGGTTTCAGAGGGCAGATACCTTGAAGTGAAAAATAATTTATATGAAAAGCTGGGAATATGGGAACCGAATTTCAATAATATAAAGACCCTATATCTTAAAAACGGTTCAGATTGGAAGCTTACGCCTATCAAAAACGCAGAAGAAATTGCACGACAAGAGGCGTGGAGGGATATGCCAAGAGAAGCAGTCGAATATGTCGCTTCCCTGCCTGAATTTGACGCGGATATGTTTTTTGAAATCACCTGTATTGACTTGAGGCAGCCCCGCCGCAAACAGGCGGGAAATAAGGAGTGATTTAGTTGCTTGAGATATGTCCGATAAGCTTAAAGGAGGCCAATGCTTTTGTAGAGCAGCATCACCGACACCATAAGCCTGTCACAGGGCACAAATTTTCTATTGGCTGCACCGACGGAGAAAAAATTGTGGGCGTTGCCATTGTAGGAAGGCCCGTCAGCCGTTATCTTGACGACAGCTGGACCTTGGAGGTTAACCGGCTTTGCACAGACGGCACACGCAACGCTTGCAGCATGCTTTATGCGGCGGCCTGGAGAGCGGCCAGGGCTATGGGCTACCATAAGCTTGTCACTTACATATTAGAAAGTGAGAACGGGGCAAGCCTGAGGGCTGCCGGCTGGAAATGTGTAGGCAGGGCTGGAGGGCTTCGATGGACCGGAAAGCGCCGTCCAAGCGTGGACTTATGTCCCGCACAGATGAAGCTTAGATTTGAAGTCACAGACGGGAACGGAGGACAAAAGTAATGATTAACCTAACCTTGGGAGATTACCGGATCTGCACCTTGAAAAATGGTACTGTCGCCCTATATGAGCGCCATATTATTTCAAAGCGTTCAAGTCCGAATTTAGGCAAAACGGTTGAAAGAATAACAGGATACTACTCTTCCCTAAAAGCCGCTCTATCGGCCTACACGGCAAGGGAAATGGCGTCTGATGATTACTGCGCAGAAACTGCTGAGCAGTTGGAGGCTGTATTGGACAATCTCGCTTCCAGAATTGAGAAAGCGTTGGAGGGAATAAACCATGACTGAATTAAAGCCACACAAAATATATTGCGAAGCTCTGAATAAATGGGGTGCTGAAGCTCAAACACTTATGGTTTTTGAGGAAATGTCAGAACTGCAAAAGGAGCTTTGTAAGCGCGCCAGGGGCAAAGATAACCGTGAAGCTATTGCCGAAGAGATCGCAGACGTTCAAATCATGTTGGAACAAATGATGATTCTTCACGATTGTGAGGACTTGGTGGAAGTTCAAAAATTCAAGAAAACACACAGATTAAATGTTCGCTTGGAACAGGAGGGTTTATAATGTTTGAAAATATTGATTTTAACGCACTAATTGAAAAAGCGACCAAAGAAAAATGCGAAATAACCATATCATATGAGCCTAACAGGACAGAAATAACCATACAACCGTGGAAACCATTTTCTTATGCTTGCCCTTATAAAGCTAAACAGGAGGATTGACAATGGACTGGATAAATGTTAACAGAATAACCCCTAAACCGTTTGTCAGCGTACTGTGCAGAATGCCAGGAGAAAAACCTTTCCCTACTGTACATGAAGGATATATTTCTGATGATGGGATATGGGTAGTTTATGGATTCAAAAGAGAACCGGGAGAAGTGACCCATTGGACGGCTATGCCGGAATACCCAGATGACGAGGAGGATTGACAATGACTGAGTACCTAGAAAAAGCGGCACTGGTTAGAATTTTGAGAGCAAAAGCAGAAATGGGCAGATTAAGTGAATACAGCGTGTGTTTTGATAATGTGGCAAAAATGATTGAACTGCTACCCGCCGCCGACGTGGCAGAGGTGAAGCATGGGAAGTGGATAGAAGTACAGAAAGAAAATATATGGAATGATATTGTCCCGGTGCTTGAGTGTTCTGCTTGCGGAAAGTATACAGTAGGCACAAGAGGAATTATGACAAAATCCAACTACTGCCCCAACTGCGGCGCTAAGATGGATTTGGAGGACTAAGCAATGACAAAGGAAAAAGCGATTGAAGTTCTTGAAAATGGTGCATGGTGGGATTTGCTTATCCCTATAACAACCATTGAAGGCAGGAAGTCAGATATCGAATTGCATGAAGCTCTTGATATTGCTATTGCCGCTCTATACCCCGTCAGTCGGGAACAGGTTGAGAAAGTGTGGAAAGGCTGTTCTTGGTGCAACAACGAAGGAAAAAAGCCAGAAAATTGGGAGTGCTCTCTTTTAGACGACCGTGGTTTTTCGGTTGTTGTTGGAGACGAAGTAGTTTGGACAAATGCTGAGTTTTGCCCAGTGTGCGGAAAACCGTTAACGGATAATGTTGCGGATACACTTATAAAGAGATTGGAGGCGCTGAAAGATGAAGAGACTGATTGATTTAGATGAACTCTTGCAATATCCACTCAGACGCGGGAGCGAACATTACGATGAGAAAAATGCTGACCCTCATTTCCTATTCGGTGTGGAATCTGTTCTGGAGTATGCACAGACATTGCCCACCCTAACCCAGCCGAACAACTGGATCAGTGTTGAGGACAGGTTGCCGGAAGATGGTAAATATTTGTGCTGTTTTTCATCTTTAGGGCTTGGCTGGTGTATAGATGTGTTATCTTATGCCTCTGATTTAAATTCAGTTGATGATTGGGATTTTTACAATGAGCATCGCGGTGGTTTTTATGATCTTGATTCAGAATGTGGATACTACGAAATCAGTGGAGTTGCCTACTGGCGCCCGCTTCCAGAACCGCCTGAGGAGGATCAGTTATGACAAATTTTGAAAAGCTCAAAAATATGACCCCGGAACAAATTGCGGCAGAATTTATGATTTTTAGGCCGTCTGACGCCTGCTTCGATGACGAAAATAGGAATTATTACGCATTAGACGGAAGTTGGCACCGATATTCGCAGGATTGCTTTCAAGCTAATGTAAAGTGGCTTAACGAGGAAATTCCAAAAGACCCACAAGATTATATTAAAGAACTGGAAGCCGAAAACAAACAACTAAGGCGTGAAAGAGATCAGGCGGTGGAGGAACTTCATCGAAATACAGACGCTGTCCCCGTAGTTAGGTGTAAGGATTGTGTATGCAAAGCAAGTGCAGAGGTCATTGGCGGTTTTTTGATTTGTCCTGCGTCTGGAATGGAAATTTGTGACGACGACTTTTGCAGCTACGGTGAAAGGAAGGAGAATTAATATGGCAGGCTGGCAATTATTAGTTTTAGGGTACTTTTTAGGCGCACCGTTAGGCTTCTTGCTTTGTTCCGTTCTGGTGGCAAGCAAAG
>ENA-ORRN01001299-ORRN01001299.1-human-gut-metagenome-genome-assembly--contig:-NODE-1299-length-17596-cov-5.121715_pt1 | contig 17596 bp, 27 predicted proteins | sample MGYA00242174_ERZ509132 | MGnify/ENA primary metagenome ERZ509132 (study PRJEB26280, sample SAMEA2338671) | human gut metagenome | biome: human gut; feature: human-associated habitat; material: faeces... | reverse complement strand
CGGCAGGCTCGCAGGACGTTTCTGCCGAAGCAAAGCACCTGTTTCTTAAGTGCGAGCAGGTTGGCCCGCTGAAATATCCTGATATCTATGACATTGTGAAGAAGTGTGCCGAGCGGCTAGAGCTTGTTGTGCCTATCGTCTTTGTCAGAGGGGATATGGATAAAGCACAGGTCTACTCTGTGACAAGCGATATCATCGAGCCTTGTATCGTGCTTTCAAAGCAGGTAGTGGAAATGTGCAGCAAGGAGGAGCTTATGTTCCTTATAGGCTGCGAGTGTGGAAGAATACAGAACAATCATTGTGCCTATAATATGGCATTTACATATCTCAATTACAATAAGTATACTTACAGACCCGTTGAAAGGTCATATAAGCAGACTGTGAACAATCAGCTTTATACAGCGCTTGTTCAGTGGGTGAAGTATGCTGATATAACTGCAAATAGAGCAGGCATTATCTGCCTCGATAAGCCGGGAATGTTCATAAGCGTCATAACAGGGCTTTATAACAAGGGCTATATCGACTTTTATGGCAGACAGCAGAAGAATATGGATACCGACGGACTTATCAAAAAGGCTGAGAGCGTCCATGCAGTTTCTTCAAGAAATCTGAAAACAGATAATACTATGAGCGAGCTTGAAAAGCTTGTTGTCGCAGCTACTGAGTTTCTGTATTGCTCAGTTCTTTATGAATGGCGTGGCGACGCAGAAGATTCTGACAGACACCTTGTTTCAGGTCAGATATGTGATGTGCGCAGCAGTATTATAATCGGAAACGGAGGCGTGATAGGTGGATAGTGCTAATATCAATACAGCGGAGCAGAATATTGCACAGGTAAAGACCGCTCTTAAAGCCTTTGTTGAAAATGAAAAGATAGCGAAAATGCTCGGCAAGGATTTTGTTAGCGAAATGAACGATTGGGAAGCTCTTATCGAGAAAAAAAGCGAAGAGCCTTTCACGCTGGTCATACTTGGCGAGTTCAAAAGGGGAAAAAGCACCATTATAAACGCCCTGCTGGGCAAGGAGCTTGCACCTATAAACGTTACACCTGAAACTTATACTATAAACGAGATATCTTTCGGTCATACACAGTATGTGGAAGCTATCCTTGAAAACGGCATGAGAGTGCCGCTGTCGCTGGAGGATATCACAAGAGAAAAGCTTGAGCAGAGAATGAAGCTTTTCCCTGCAAAAATAAGCTATGTTCAGATAAAGGACAACGCCCCTATACTCAAAGAGATAAGGATAGTGGATACCCCAGGTCTTTCTGACTTGGAGAGCCTTGACAAGCAGGTAATGGATTATATTGTCAATGCCGACGCTATCATGTATGCGGCATCATGCCTGCTGCCTTTTTCTGAAAGCGAGCAGCTGTTTCTTGCAAGCCATGTCCAGCCTCAGCGATTTGGTATGCTCTATATTCTCGTGAATATGATAGACGCAATGAACTCTCAGAAGGACGCTGATAAAATACTAAAGCGTGTGAGAAACATATCCGAGAGGATAGTGCCTAACGCTATCGTATACGGCATAAGCGGTGCAGACGAGCTTAGCCGAAAGCTTGGCAGAGAAAGACCGCTGGACAAGGGTACAAGAGAGTTTTACGAAACTCAGTTTTTCCAGTTCGAGCTGTCTTTGCAGCGTGATATAATCATGCAGAAGGACGTTATACGTTCAAAGCGTGTTCTTACAATGCTTTCGCAGATGTGTGACGAAACAGCCGCAAAGCTTAGACTTATAAGCGATATGGCAGAGCTTGACAAGCAGAAGCTTGCCGACAGAGCAAAAGAGTTTGAGGAGCAGTGTGAAAAGCTTTCAAAGGCTTTGGAGGAGAAAAAGCCTGCTTTGCACCTTTCTATTATCGAAATGCAGCAGGAAGCCGAAGCTTGGATGTATGAGTTCTTCTCAAAGCTGAGAGCAAGCATTTTGGATTGCCGTGGAAAAGACGCAGACGGAAACGACCTTTACAGCTCTGAGGATATAGAAAAGCATTTCTATTCGTTCCTTATGGAAAAGGTGGGCGAAGCATATCGGAATTGTATCGAGAGCCATAGAGATAGGATAGCCGAGATAGTGGAAGGCACAGGCAGAGAGCTTGCCTCCGCCCTTGGCATAGACGATCTTTCAAAGGCGGCAAAGGCTCCGTCAGTGGAAATGATAATGACCTCCCTGAACAAGAATGTAACACGTTCTGTTATGGGCGTTCAGCTTTTCGGCACCAGCGAAACCTTCCTCCTGCCACAATGTCAGTTTTCAGCCTTATCCTTAAAAAGAAAAAGCAGACCGATATAATTGATATCGCTCTTGAAAACTATGACGATATCAGAAATAATATTGTCAAGGATATAAAGACAGTTTATCAGGACCTTGAAACAAAGGCAGCCGCAAGGCTCGACAGCCTTTATCAGTATCAGGTGGAAATGGGCAGAGAAGCCCTCAATCAGGCTCAGCAGCTCATGATGGTTTATGATAATGACGAGATAAGGCAGACCCTTGTGGAAGCAAAGCAAATGCTTGCCGAGCCACAGAGAATACTGGCAGAGAGCAAATTATAACAAAATAAAAACGTCCCATTAAGTTGGGGCGTTTTTTTGATAATGGCGTAAATATGCTTCTTGACAAAAAAACAGGCTGTTTTTGCAACCTGTTTGGAATGTCTAAAAAGTATCAGATCAACAGGCGACCTCAGGTCGCCAATACATTTTGTATGCAGTAAATTACTTGTCTTTGTAATGCTCAACATTGTTTTCTATCTTGTCAACAGAGTTTCTTTCTGTTATGTCAACACGATAGTTGTACTGAGCGTCCTTTGTGACAGTGTTTTCAGTGAAGTATTCAAGTTCACCGTCTTTATCGAAAAAATAGGTTGTGGAAAAGCCCTTTGTGCCTATCTCCTCAGCGTCCTTTCCCAGCTTTGAAACGTTATAAACATACGTCACAGTAACAGAGCCGTCATCACCGATAATGTCAGAAACAGACTCAACAGCTTTCGGTGCAAACATCAGCATACCCTCGTCAGCTTGTGGGTGCTTTGCCTTTCTTGTGTACTTTGAAAAGTCCTTGTCGCCCTTTACCAAATGTGAGTATTCTCCGTTATCATAGGTGTAGCTCTCGATTCCGTTGTTATACTGAGCGTATTCCTTTCCACCGTTCTTGCCGTAGTAAGAATAGGTCAGCACATCCTTTTCGTCATACTTGAAAGTGAACTCCTGCTCGATATCACCAGTGTCCTCGTTGGTTATAACGACTTTTGCGGAGTCAAGCGTCGCATAGTCCTCCCTTGCCTGATATACCAATGTGTCATGCTTTAGCTCAGGCGAACCGCAGGAAGTGCATAAAAGGCAGACAGCCACTGTTAAAGCTACTGCTGCTGTTTTTAGAAATCTCATTTTAAAATTTACTCTCCTTAAAGCCCCTTGCAGGTCTTTGAGAACACTATAAGCGCCGCAGCAATAGTGAATATCTGCGAGATAGTTGCATGGACCATAAGACCTATATTGAATTTTATCACATACAGGTCTATAGCAAAGCTTTCAACGCCTACATTTTTTCCCCATGCAAGCCAGCCCACATAATCCTTGCCCTCACAGACGTAAGCTATGAACGCACCAAGTATTATTCCTGCCAGCATGAAAAATATAAACGCAAAAGTCTTTTTGAAATTTTTCATGACTGAATATCCTCTGTTTTATGTATCGGTATCTATTTTCTTCTTGACGGAGATTTTCTCTTGTTGTCAATGACTTTTTTCAGATCAGAAAATCTCTCCTCGCTTGACGCCTTGAACTTGCTGAGCATATCCTCAAAATCAGCGTTTCCTGAATTGCTGTCAGCATTGTATACCGGAGGCGGATTTTTAGCAAAATCCTGTGGCGCTCTGTCTCTGTTGTGATCCTTGTTATAGTCGTTTCTAGGTCTGCCCTGAGAATTGCCTCCCTGACGGTTGAAATTTCTCTGACCACCGTTAGGTCTGCCCTCTCTGCCACCATGGTGACCGTTCTCTCTTGGCTTTCTCTGTGGCGCAGGCTGAGCCTTCTTGATAGAAAGCGATATCTTTCCGTCGTCGCCTAAATTAAGCACCTTTACCTTGACGGTCTGACCCTCGGTCAGATACTCGTGCAGATCGCTCACATAGGTGTGCGCGACCTCGGAAATGTGGACAAGTCCGGTCGTATTTGCGTCCAGCGCGACGAACGCGCCGAATTTTGTCAGACTCTTGACGGTTCCTTCAACAATTTCTCCAACCTTCAACTGCATCTTTCTATCCTAATCCCCCATTTTGTTAGTCACCGACGTCTTCAAAGACAATCTCACCCTCTGAAACCATGCCGAGCTGGTCGCGCGCGACCTGTTCCAGCCCATCGGGTGTGTCGAGTGCGTCGATCGAACTCTGCAGACGGTCATTTTCCTGCTGTGTGCTTGCGATAGAACTTGTCAGCCCGGCGGCTTCGGCTTCCTTTTCGTTGATCTGGGAACGAAGGCGCACCAGGGTAACAGTGGCGTACACAACGAGGATCAGAATCACCAGCTTGACCAGCAGAGACGACTTGACGAATTTCATTCCGGCGTCTGCTCCTTTCGAGTTGTGCGTGTTTCCAATCGAGAATATGCTTACAGGTCATTGTACCCCATTTTCGGAAACTTGCAAAGAGGGTTTTTGAAATTTTTTTGAGAAATTTCAAGAAAAAGCGCAGCGGCGCGAGCAGCGTCCGCAAAATCCGCCCCAGCAGGCGGAAAAGCGTCCGGAATACGCGCAGCACAAACGGGCTGAGCGTCAGAAAATACAAAACAGCGGTCAAAAATACAGCGAGGAACACATACAGCCGGAACTGTCCCTGCCCCGCCGTGAGCGCGAAGGACAAAAACGAGGCCGTGAGCAGCAGCCCGAACAGTGCGTCCGCTGCGAAGCCCGTCTGCGGCAAGAGCCGCCGCAGCGCCCGCAGCAGATCGTATGCCAGACACAGCCCCAGCCCCAGAAGCACCCCCTGCGCAAAGGTCAGTGCCTGCGCCGAGACAGGGATCTCCATCAGCCGAACAGCCGGGCGAAAAAGCCGCCGCGCGGAATATCATCCTCATACGAGATCGCATCGACGCTCCCATCGACCAAAACCTGCCCGCCGTCGATAGACAGCTGCTGCAGATGCAGCCCCTGTCCGCGGATGGACATCGGGCCGCGCGTGGAGGTCAGCAAAATCTCCGTGTCGTCAAAACTTTCGACCTCCAGAACGCCTGTGATGGAAAGACGGCTGCGCGAGTCGAGCGTCAGCCGGTGCGGCTGCTGGGCAAGGTTCGTTTCGATCAGCGCCTGCTGCATGGTATCATCCTTTCTTCTGTCCGGGTATGCCGGCTTCTCCCTACATATATACGCGGGAAGGACGGGCCTATGCAGCTTTTTTATGTTCAGATTTCGCGGTACATGGCTGCCGCGTCGTCCTTGCGCACAGCCTCGGCCACGGCGAGTACCTCGACCGTGACGGTTCGCGCGCCGAAGGCGATGGCGATATGATCGCCGACCTTGACGTCATAGCTGGCCTTGGCGGGCTTGCCGTTGACTGTCACGCGGGTGTTGTCGCACGCCTCGTTTGCAACTGTGCGGCGCTTGATAAGGCGGGAAACCTTCAGATATTTATCGAGTCTCATGGCATTTGCCTTTCTGCCGGCTTCGCCGGCAAAGCATGAATACGCAGCCGCCTTTCAGTCTTCCATCACGGACGGGCAGGTGCGGACATATTCGTAGAACTGTGCGTTCGCCGCTTCCATATACGGCGTAACCCAAAGCGTGCCGATGCCGAGGCACAAAGAGCCGACAATGATCCAGCCGAGGAAACTCAGGTCAAGCACAAATTTCTCCCATTTGTGCCCGTCCATCAGACGGCGGCTTTCGTCAATGCAGGCCTTCCAGCCGTAGTCGGGATGATCAAGCTTGATATAGTATGCCATAGAATAGGCATACGCCTTGACAATGCCGGGGATGACGAACAGCAGCGACCACAGGAATGTGAAGAGCCACGTCATGAGGCCAATCAGAAACGTTCCGCCGAAATCGTCCTGAAAGCCACGGAACATATCGCCCAGCTGCACGGACTGATGGTCGCGCGCCTGCTTGAGGAAAATATATGCCATACCATATTCCAGCGGACCGACTACAAGCAGTGCGCCGATGCCGGGGATAATGCCGGCGGCAGCCGACTCCATCAAACCGATCAGCAGGCACACGGCCAGCCCCATCATCCAGAGGTTCTGAAAAATACCGCCGCCAAGCTGTGCTCTTGCGCGGGCTTTTAATTCTGAACAACTCATAAACTACACAGTCCTTTCTGAATTCTCTTATTTCTTCCTTTTTCCGGACGCGTCCATTATACTGTATGCGTTTCGGGAATGCAAGATTCAGAATTCCGGGACACCTGCGAGGCACAGCGGCAGTTCCAGCCCGTTTGCTTCCAGAAGCGCCTTGTCGCGCAGAAGTTCCTGCGCGGGGCCGTCGGCAGCCAATGCGCCGTCCGCGATCAGAAGCACGCGGCGGCACGTTTCCAGAACCAGATCCAGATCGTGCGAGGCAATCAGTTTCGTCTCCGGCCTTGCGCGCAGGACATTGATCAATGTGCGGCGGTTGCGCGGGTCGAGGCCGAGCGCGGCCCTCATAAGCGTGGACTTTCCCGCGCCGTTCGCGCCAAGCAGGCCGACCTGTTCACCGTCCCGAATGGAAAACGAAAGGCCGCGCAGCACCTGCGTTCCGCCGTAAAATACGCTGACGTGATCAAATACCAGCATAAGCGCCTCCTGTCTCAGACAAACAGTCCGCCCATAAGCGCGGACAAATCAAAATAACGAGCCAGCAGCATCAGCGCTGGACACACGAGTGCATACGGCCACGACGCCGCCGAGCCTCGTCCGCGCACAGCGCCGGGGAATTCGCCGCTGAACCCGCGCAACTCCATACTCTCGTAGAGCGCCTGCGCCCGATCCATGCTGCGCAGCAGCAGCTGGCCGAGAAACGAGCCCCACGCGGAAATATGAATCCCCTTCTGCCCCGGCGCGCGGAGGCTGTAGGCCTGCTGCATCACGGCGACCTCGGAAAGAAGCAGACCGACATAGCGAAACGTCAGCAGCAGAAGGTTTGTCAGCAGTTTCGGTACATGCAGCTGCCGCAGTGCGCGGCAGATTGCCTCGATCGTGGTCGTGGCCATCAGCAGGAACGACGCAAGCAGGCAGAAAACGCCCTTCAAAATCAACGTCAGCATGGACAACACGCCGCCTGAGACGGCAAGCGTGCCGACCTGCACCACGATCTGCCGGTCAAACAGCGGATTTAAAAGCCCGACCGCGCACACGAGCGGCAGCACCATGCGCAGCTTCTGAAAGCACAGACGCATCGGAAGCCCGGCAAGCTGATAACCTGCAACCGGGAACAGCGACCATTCCAGTCCGTCCGGGCTGGAACTTGCCAGCAGCGACAGTCCGCCGCCAATGACAAGCGCTGCGGCTGCCAGAATCGCCAGCGCCGCCTTGCGCGAGCAGCGGTTTTTCGCGCCGGTACCTGCTGCGCCCTGCAAAAGTTCGGGCCGCGTCTGATAGACGAAAAGCAGCACCGCCGCGGTAATCAGGCCCTCGACCAAGCCAATCGCCAGATGGATTGGCTGCATCAGCGCCGCAAACGCACCGAGCGGCAGAGCCGTGATGCCGGAGAGCGTCGCCTCCAGCACAACGGAGAACGCACCAAGCTGAAGCGTGACGACGCAGCCGAGCACCGACGCAAGCGCCCCGGGGGGATATTTCGGCGAAAAAAGTTTTCCTCCGTTCGTTGATGAACCGCACAAATCCGAAGATACGAATTTGTGAAAGACTGCTGAAAAAATTGAAATCGCAAGATTGTCGGATAAAAAAAGCAAGTCTAACATTGAAGAAACGGCCGGTTCCGCTATGATAATGGTATCCGAAGGCGGTTCTCGCCAGAAACCATCCGCCCTCAAGCGCATATTTGTATAAAACCAAACAATGGATACAGGAGGATACAGACATGGCAACATTCAGATTTACCGCAGGCCCGTGGAACGTCCACGAGGGCAACGAAACCTTTGGCCCCGGCCATCGCAAGAGCATTCCTCTCGAGGAGAAAATGAAGAAGTACGCCGAGATCGGCCTGGCCGGCATGCAGTTCCATGACGACGACGCCGTTCCCGACATGAACAACATGACCGAGAAGCAGATCATCGACTACGCAAAGGACGTCAAGGCGATGCTCGACAAATACGGCCTGTTTGCAGAGTTTGTCGCGCCGCGTCTGTGGTTCGACAAGCGCACGAATGACGGCGGCTTCACTGCTTCCCGCAAGGAAGACCGTGAGTTTGCCCAGTGGCGTGCCCGCCGCTCCTGCGACATCGCTAAGGCGCTTGGCACGAACAAGATCCAGCTGTGGCTGGCCCGTGAGGGCACGCTCTGCGCCGAGGGCAAGAATCCCGTTGAAATGACCCTCCAGCTGCGCGACGCGTTCAACGACATCCTGACCTATCGTGATGATGCGCTGATTCTCGTCGAGCCGAAGCCCAATGAGCCCATCGACCGCTCCATTTGCGGCACTGCCGGTCACGCACTGGCTGTCGGCGCGTACACTGTTGATCCGAACCGTGTCGGCCTGTGCATTGAATCCGCGCACTCCATCCTCGCTGGTCTCGATCCCGCAAACGACATGGGCTTCGCACTGGCTCTGAACAAGCTGTGGGGCGTGCATCTGAACGACCAGAACGGCTGCCGCTATGACCAGGATAAGGCGTTCGGCGTTGACAACCTGCGCAACGCATTCAACCAGGTCAAGGTTCTGTACGAAAACAACTTCGGTGACCGCGGCAACTTCGAGTGCGTCGGTCTCGACGTCAAGGCTATGCGTACCCAGCCCGACGAGGACTGCTACCGCCACCTCATCAACTCCAAGAAGATCTTCGAGAAGCTGCTGGACAAGGTCAAGAGATTCGACTACGAATTCCAGGCTGCCTGCGTCAAGGAGCAGAATTTCGAGAAACTCGAAATGTATGTCATGGATCTGCTGATGGGCGACTGATAAAAAATCCGGGCTGCCGCTTCTGCGGCAGCCCGCTGCATATCCGGAAAATGAGAAAAACCTTGAAAACAGATGTTTTCAAGGTTTTTCTGGCGCGGAAGGAGAGATTTGAACTATGAAAGTTCGTTTTATCGCTTGAAACTATGTGAAATCCCATACGAAAATCAATGCGTTCTTTTCATCGCATACAATGGCGTTCAAAGCAATGCAAAGCCCTTAGGGGAAAAAATAGGGGAAAATTCCGGGGCAAAATACAGGGGGCGCAATGGTCTGCGTCCCCTGCTTTGCTGCTCTATTCCCCGCGCCGCCGCGCCCGCTCTGAGCGAATGCCCGCGACATATCCGCTTGTCCAGATCGAGCCGAGCAGCCGAATGATTCCCGTCTGATCTTCGGCGTTTCCATAGTCAAGACCGGGGAGCGGGAGAAAGGTTCGGTTTCCGGACTGCGCCTTGAATGCGAAAGCTACGTCAATCGCAGATCTGGCGTTGGCAACTGTAAAACGCCTGTTTGCGATTTCGATTGCTTCCTCTGGCGATGGTGTGTACTTGTGCGCGTCAAAATACGCTCTGCTTGCTCTCATCCTGCGACCTCCTGTTTCTTCTGCTGCCCGTTGAGCAGCGCCTGCATCCGCTTAATTACACGGTCTACTTCCTTCGGGGTTAACTGTCTGACCAGCGCGATCAACTCAGCCTTCTCGCGCGTATCGTCTGCGCGGCTCGCGGCCGCAAGCGAAGCGCTCACTTTGTTACCTCCCAGCCGTTCACCAGATCGTATATCTGTGCATACACGGCGTTGATCTCCTTGCTCACGAAATCCAGACCGGCAGCGAAGTATGAATTGCTGCTCCGCGACAGCTCCGCTTCGGTGATCGCTTCCAGAAGGTTTGCCGGATCGCCGAGCCGGTCCGTCAGCCGTTGCAGCTCCTTCGGGCTGCCGTTGGTGTTAATCGAAACATGAACTTCCATTCTGTTCTCCTTCCTGGAGCGGGCTGTTGCCCGCCCCCCGCTCATGCGACCGTGAAACGGCGGCTGGTGGTGGACTTGATGAAGCGCTCGGCCAGCTCAGGCATTGCCTTCTTGAACGCCGTGCTGTCAAACCGGCTGCTGGTCACGGTCTTCCAGGTGATCTTGTAATCCACGCCCGTCAGTGTGTCGGCGTTGATGGCGGTCATGTGCGCCTTGATCGCGTCCTGAATGTTTTCAATCTCGGCGGTCAGCTCGTCGGCCATGCGGCGCAGCTCGCGAAGCTCATTGACTTTGCTCTGAATTTCTGTGTTGCTCATTGGTAAAGCCCCTTTCCTTTTTCGGCGGGCTGTGCTATACTGCAATCAGCCCTTTTCGGCTGCGTCTCCTGTTCACTTCCTACGGCGGCAGGAGACGCTTTTTCTTTGCTCTTGGGGAACTCCGGCGGCTGGGGGCTTTCAACTGATCTCGCGAGCCTTGCTGCGCTTTGCTGATCCTTCCCAGCTCTTATAGGCGTTCTTGGTTTCCCTTCCGGTACTTTCGTCCGCCTTCTGCCGGTGCCTGAACTGTTTTCTTTTGTTCCCCTTGAATGTCTTAATTATAGCACTTAATTTGTGTGCTGTCTATCGACGAATTGCACATATTTTAGGTGCTATTTCTGTGAAGTTTTGCACTTGATATATGTGCTTTCTTGCGCTATAATATGGACAATGGGAAAGAGGCTCAACGCCAGATTGCCCGGATGATTTTCAAAAGGGGGCGCAGAATATGCCGGTAGGTTACAAGATTGACATTCTTGCGGCGCTGAAAGCGGCAGGGTATAGCTCGACACGGATTCGCAACGAAAAACTTATGGGGCAAGCGACACTCCAGCAGCTCCGACACGGAGAGCTTGTTTCGTGGATGAACATCGCGACGATCTGCAAGCTGCTGCAATGCCAGCCGGGGGATATTCTGGAGTACACAGAAGAACCGGATACAAAAGCATAACACAACACAAAGCCCGCTCTCCAAATCAGGGGAGCGGGCATCTGTTTGTTTTGAGCCACTTGCAACTCGCAGCGCGGCGCGTTTGTATGGAGCAAGGATTCTCGCTATGCCTGGGTGCTTCCGACGCTCTGCGGGGCGCTGTGAGGCTCATAGTGGCGCTACGCCTGTTTTGCGTCGAGCAGGTGCTTGATCTGCTCTTTGATGTCTGTTTCCGCAGGTCTGCTCTTTTCAGAGCTGGGATCTGCTGCGTCATCTTCTGTGGCTGCTGTAAACAGAGCCTTCACCAGTATCCGTGCCGCTTTCATGCGTGCTGTGTCCATTTTCTGCTTGATGGTCATGTTTTAAGCTCCTTCCTTGGCTCCATGTGTGGAGCGGGTTTCTTCTCTCAAATATCGGTACACGATGGCTTTTACCGTGTCCGTCGTTGTGTGGGTGATTTTTGCAATCTCTTTCCATGAAAGAGCGCGAAAGAAGCGCAACCGGAACACAAGGCGTGTTCGCGGATCGCGAATGCCCGCGATCCAGTCGGCGAGCTGCGCTTCCTTCGCGTCGCTCTTGGCTGTGATCTGCTCAATCTGGCTGTCGAGGTCAGCGATCTCAGCGGCAAAACCACCAACCTTGTCTGTGACACCGCTTCCGTGTGGCATTCCGGTCAGCTTTGCCGTCGTGGACGTCGCTGCATCCATCAACTGCGCTTTTGCCGTGTTCAGCCACTCCAGTTCGGCTCGGAGATCAAACAGCACGTTCAGTTCTTCAATGGTCATTGCGGATGATTGAAAGCGGCTTTTAGGTGGCAACGTGCAATGTACTTTACGCGAGCTTCTGTAAAGCGCTTTCCAACAGCTCCAGCGATCTCGCACCACTGCAAACCGTGAATAAAGCGAAGGCGTAAAATTGTCCGCGTCGTACCGTCCTCAATACCAGAAATCCACGCGGCGATTATTTCTTCACTTTCTGCGATCACAGCCTTTTCCTGCTCTATTTGAGCTTCCAGCTCTGCAATCTCTGTTGCAAATAACCCAGTACAATTTGCTGCTCCGCTTTTCAGTCCATCAAGTGTTCCTTCGTTTTTGGAAAGCTGCTGGAGCCTTTCGTAGTGTGAGTTAAGCGTTGAAATATCCACAAGCATCCTCCTTTCAGAGAATTTCTATAGCTGAGAGCAGATAAAATCGTAACGAAATTACCGGAAATATTATAGGGAAACTACAAGCAATTTGGGGTCGTCGAGCCCGCAGCAGATAGGGGGGTACACGTCACAGTACCTTTTCCCGCGCCCTCCAGCACGGAAAATCCCCATGCCGGCCGCACCTGCAAGTTTGATGATCGAAAGAGATTTCGATAGCATGAAATGCACAGGAGCGGGACGGATCGCCAGAGAGGAAGGGCTGTGAAGCCCTCCCATCAGTCCGTTTCAGATTCTTCCTCTGGCTGGCTGTCCCATTCCTCGAAGATCGCGCTCAGCGCGGCTCCGGACGGCGTTCCATCCAGACCGGGGGCAATTTCTTTTTTGGCAAGTGACAGCCCGATTCTGACTTTCACATCATCAGGACCGCCGCAGCCGGGCGCAGTGAGGTCGATATGACCTACAGTCTTTTCGAAGATGCTGAAACAGCGTTTGGCGTCTGCTCGTTCTGCATACCACGAAGTATCTGCACCGGAAGGCAGCAGCCCTGTCAGCAGATTAACTGCTTCCTGAATTGCATCGACGACATCTTTGCGGTCATTGCCCATGCCGCCGCTTTTGATTGCTATGCGATCCCTCATGCGAGCAACTGCCGCACTGAAAAGATCTTTTGAGCCATACACCTTTGCGCCCTTGAACGCATCGGCGCGGGTAACGGCGGTCTGCTTCTTTTCTGCCAGCTTGTCAAGTTCTGCTGTCGCTGCCTGTTCTGCAGCGGCGGCACCTTGCTGGATGGCTTCGACCAGACGAGCCCGCGTCTGCTCCTGCTCGCGGGTCACAGCGTCAACTGCGGCATTTGCCGCCGCTGCTCTGGCTTCGAGTTCTGCCACCCTTGTAGACAGGTCCTGCTCAAAAGCATCGACGGCCTGATTGAATCGTTCTCCTGCAACCTCGTACGGATCGCGCTGCGTGGAGAAATATTCTGCTGCCAAGCCAGTCAATTCCTGCGTGAGCGAACTGATGCGGGAAACGTATTCTGCGCGTGTCATTGTATGTACCTTCCTTTCGTCAACCTACGGTGATTCCAAACAAAGCGTAAAACTGCGCATCGCAGTCCAGCGTGATCGAGGTAATATTCCCGTGCATGCCTCCCGATCCGTCCTGTGTATAGGACTTGTATTCAAAGCGATAAAGACCATCCGAGCCTTTTTCACTTTCGAGCAGCCTGCGGCTCAATGTGTCGTGATTGCTGGTCTGCACAGTTACTGTCGCTGCGTGATCGACGCACAGAAAAATTGTCGCGATGCGCGGACGCCTAATCAAGTCAAGAATGTTCTGTCCCGCTCGGACAGAGTGGAGAATCTGACCGCTGCCAGATTCGGGGAAACGATTTTCAAAATACATGGTTTGTCCTCCTCATTTGTCGTGGTGGTTGGTGGTCGTATGTTGTTTTGCTGCTTCGCGCTCGCCTCCTATCTCAGATAACCTGCCAGCATATCCGATGCACTCTGGCGCATATGTTCCCATTGATCTTCTGGCGGCGCAGCATAATCGCCTCCAAGAGCAGACGGTGGACGATTGGGCGCAGGAGCGGGATAGTCTGCCATGTGAGGTTCTTCCCCCTTTCCCACACCCTTTTCTCTATCTCTGCCTATGCCTTTATAATGGTCTGTCTCTTGTATGTCTTTGTCTTTGGGTAGCGTTTGCTTGCCTATGCTACCGTCCGCTTCCATTTGCTTGCCTATGCTACCGTCCGCTTCCATTTGCTTGCCTATGCTACCGTCCGCTTTTGCTATTTGCAGGTCTATCCATTCATTTCTGGCAAGCGTATCATCTGGGCTCAGACCATTTTTTGCGGCATAAGCCTTCCACGCTGGAATATAGCCGTTTCTTCTGTTTTCACGAACTCGATCAACGTATGCTTTCCCATCATAGTCGATCTTTTCGCGAAGCTGCTCAAAAGCTACCATGAAGCCAACAGCGTCAGGACCGGAATATTCAGGCTCAATACCATCCTCACCGTATGTCAAAACAGCATCAAGAAGACACGCCTTTTGGTCTGCGTTGAGATATTTCAACGTCCTCCGGAAAGAAAATGGAATAAAGATTCCTGGACGCTTTGCCGCATTGTCGTTTCCCCTTTTACTGCCCATATGCTCCGTCCCCTCCAGCTTCGCGGTCAACCCACTTTTCCAGCAGGCGGCGGCTCACCAAAGTCCGGTTTCCGATCCGGAACGCTGGGAAATCCGCACGGTGTGTAAGCTCATAGACTTTTGGCGCGGAAAGCCCCAGCAGCTGCGCGGCCTCTGCAACGGACAATGTCAGCTTCTCACGAGTGTTCTCCATCCGTGTTCCTCCCTGCAAGCTCGTCAATCGCCCGTAGAATGAGCTGCTGTCGAGCCTCTGGCAGCTCACGCCGCATCTGGCGACAAAATGTTGAGTCGGCAACGCCGATTCGCTCTGCGACTTCCCAGAGTCTGACGCCAGATTCCTTTGCTTTTTCTCGAATTGCCTCATTTGCCATAAAATCAACCCTTTCTTTTTAAGTAAGTCATTGACGCTTCATCTGTGTTCTGCTATACTCATTATAGCAACAACGGTAGCAATAGTCAATAACTGTTTCGCTCTTTTATGGTAAAGCGTACATATGAAGCAAAAGGAGAAAACGTAAATGGGCAATCAAGAAAGACTTCCTGTTTTGAGAACACGTATCGGTGAACTCATGGGGACGCGGTCAATAACTGAATTTGCAAAAGAACTTCAAATTTCACGGCAGACGCTCGGCTTTTATCTCAACGGAGATAGAATCCCGGATTCCGAAACTCTTGCGCAGATATGCCGTTGCTGTAATGTGTCTGCGGATTGGCTGCTGGGGCTGTCGGAAGATCCAAATGCTGTGATGGTCGCAGCGGATGAATTTGGTCTGTCAGAGGAAGCGGCGCGCCGCTTGCAAGCGCTCCGTGCTATAAGCCAGATACCTCCAGAAAAAGGGCAGTATTCGAGAATAAATCTTTTGTCTGACCTACTGGAAGATGAGGACTTTACAGGGTGGTTTCTCGCAAATTGCACACAATATGTCAAACGGAAGCAGAGAACGTCATCTGAAAACTATGTTTTTACCACCGAATATGCGGCGATCATTTCCGAACTTGAAAAACACGGATTTGAAATCGCAACGTCAGAATCAGTTGCGCAGCGCCTTTTCTCGGAAAATATTATTCCAAAGCTCAGAAATATGCTGGACAGACTTGCAAAGAAAAAATCTCTCTTAGATCCCGCTCATGTGGTTGACGTCCTGCACGAAGAACTTGCAAACAAAACCGATCCGGAGGCAAACTGATATGGCAAAACGGAACGCCGCTGGAGCGGGCAGCATACGAAAAAAGACCGTCCTTCGGGACGGTCGAGAATATGTGTATTGGGAAGCGCGGCTGACGGTCGGCATTGATCCTGGCACTGGCAAGCAGATCCGCCGCAGCTTCTCCGGTAAGACGTTGAAGGAAGTCCGCGAAAAACTGCAGAACGCGGCTGTGACGGTCAATGATTCGACCTATCAGGAGCCGACGAAACTGACCGTGTCCGACTGGCTCGACATCTGGCTTGCTGAATACACGGGCGATGTGAAGCCGCTGACCCGCTCGACCTACAAGAACAAGGTGGAAAGTGCGATCAAGCCTGCACTCGGCGCTGTCAAGCTGCAGGCGCTTAAAGCACCACAGATCCAGAAGATGCTCAACGACCTCCAGCGCGGCACGAGCGGGCGCAAGCCGCTTTCTGCAAAAACGGTTCGGGATATTTACGGCATTCTGCACCGGGCGCTGGAGCAGGCCGTCGAGGTCGGCTATCTGCGGATCAATCCTTCCGATGCCTGCAAGCTGCCGCGCGTGGAGCGGGCAGAGATTCGCCCGCTGGACGAAGCTCAGACAGCCGCCTTCCTGAACGCGATCCACGGTCAGCCGTTCGAGCGGCTGTTTATTGTCGATCTGCTGACGGGGTTGCGGCAAGGGGAGCTTCTCGGCCTGCGATGGAAAGACGTAGACTTCGATGCCGGGACGGTGACCGTCGCGCAGCAGCTTCTCAAATCCAAGGAAAAGGGCGGCACGTATTTCTTCGGCTCTCTGAAAAACGACAAAACCCGCCTGCTGACCCCGGCACCTTCGGTGATGAAGGCGCTCAGAGAGCAGCGGCGGGTACAGACGGAATGGAGATTGAAAGCCGGGGAGTTTTGGGAAGATTCCGGTCTGGTATTTACGGATGAGCTGGGACACCATCTGTCCCATGTGACCGTGCGCAAGCATTTCAAGAAAGTCGTGGAGAGCATCGGCATACCGGAAGCGCGTTTTCATGACCTTCGTCATTCGTTCGCCGTCAATTCTCTGCAGGCGGGCGACAACCCGAAGACCGTGCAGGAAAACCTCGGTCACGCGACAGCGGCGTTCACGCTGGACGTTTACGCCCACGCGACAGAGCGCATGAAACGGGATTCTGCGAACCGCATGGAAGCGCTGTTTCAGAGCACAAAAAAGGCTGCATCCAGCCTGTAAGGGGAAAACATAGGGGAAAACTGCGCGTTTGGGCAAAGAAAAAACCTCGAAAACGTAGTGTTTTCAAGGCCTTTTCCTTGGCGCGGAAGGAGAGATTTGAACTCTCGCGCGCTTTTTAGACGCCTACTCCCTTAGCAGGGGAGCCCCTTCGGCCACTTGGGTACTTCCGCAGGTCGGTTGAGCCGATATGAAGGAAAGAAAATGGCGGAGAGAGTGGGATTCGAACCCACGGCACATTGCTGTGTCACTGGTTTTCAAGACCAGCTCCTTAAACCGCTCGGACATCTCTCCGAATGCCGGCCTCCAAAGCCGTGAGTTATCTTATCATATCAGGCCGGGTTTGTCAATTCCTTTTAGAGAAACCCGTGAATATTTTAGGAAGAAACCTTGATGTTCCCATGGGAAAGTGCTATACTAATTCAATAAAATAATGCAACTGGAAGGTGTTCCTGTATGACAAAAATTGATATTTATTCCGGTTTCCTTGGCGCTGGCAAGACAACGCTTATCAAAAAGATGATCAAGGAAGCCTATCACGGCCAGAAAATTGTCCTCATTGAGAACGAATTCGGTGAGATCGGCATTGACGGCGGCTTTCTGCAGGAGGCGGGCATTCAGATCACGGAGATGAACTCCGGCTGCATCTGCTGCTCGCTGGTGGGCGATTTCGGCCGCGCGCTCAAGAAGGTCATTGCAGACTATGCACCGGATCGTATTCTGATCGAGCCGTCCGGCGTCGGCAAGCTGTCCGACGTCATCGGCGCCGTGCGCAAGGTTACGTCCGACGACGTGCAGCTTGGTAATTTCGTGACCGTGGCGGACGCGACGAAGTGCAAGATGTATATGAAGAACTTCGGCGAGTTCTACAACAACCAGATCGAGACGGCCAACACCATCATCCTCAGCCGCACTGACGGCATGA
>ENA-ORRN01001295-ORRN01001295.1-human-gut-metagenome-genome-assembly--contig:-NODE-1295-length-17627-cov-4.034145_pt1 | contig 17627 bp, 19 predicted proteins | sample MGYA00242174_ERZ509132 | MGnify/ENA primary metagenome ERZ509132 (study PRJEB26280, sample SAMEA2338671) | human gut metagenome | biome: human gut; feature: human-associated habitat; material: faeces... | reverse complement strand
GGAAAATTTTTTCAATTTCCTTCTTCATTTCTCTTGACTTTTATTTGCAGGTCTTATTACAGCACTATACATGTAATGATTGCAACAATTATTTTACTTATTAATAACTCTGAAAAAACGGCAGTTAATAGAAAATAAATATTAAACAGGAGTAAAAATCATGGAAATCTCAAAAGAACTCATTGAAAAAGCAAAAACCGCAAAATCGGCGGAAGAACTGCTCCAAATTGCAAAAGCCGAAAACATCGAAATGACCGCAGAGGAAGCGTCAAAGTATTTCGCTGAACTTCATAAAACAGGCGAGCTTTCGGACGAGGAGCTTGATAACGTAGCCGGAGGTTGCGGCAGTGGCGAAGTGCCAAAATTCGAGGTCGGACAAACTGTGTATGTAAGGGCAACCAACGCCGCGGCAAAAATCCTTGAAAATCTCGGAAAGAAGGGAGACCTTTTCCCGGAATATAAGTACAAAATAGAAGTTCACGATACGGGCATATTTACCTTGGAACGGTGGGAGCATGAACTGAAGTCGTCTTATATAGGCGATGATTGATTAACTTAAAAATAGCATTTTATCGCAATTGATTGATAAGGCAAGTATAAAAATCAAATTAAGAATTCTGATGGAGGAGAAACCATGAAATTGACAAGAGAAATGATGGAAAAGGCAAAAACCGCAAAGAGCATGCAAGAGTTGCTTGAAATGGCGAAAGCAGAGAATATTGAGCTTTCCGCAGAAGAGGCTGAAAAAGCGTTTGAAAAGCTGAACAAATCGGGCGAGCTTTCCGACGACGAGCTTGATAACGTTTCTGCCGGTTGCTATGAAAGCGGCGACACACCGAAGTTTTCGGTGGGTCAGCATGTTGGGGTATGTGCAGGAAGAGGACATGCTCCGGCACGTATTTTGTCTGTTTCGGACGAAAAGCACGACGGCTGGTGCAAAAACAAGCAGTGGATCTACAGCATAAAGTTTGATCAGGGGGGAGAAATCCGTAACGACGTTTACGAAGACAATATAATCGAATGGAATGATTGAAAAAGATAAACGATTATGTATTACATATTAAATGAAAAAATTGCCCTGCGCTCATGGTGGCTTGTGCCGTATGCCTATTACGTAAAGCATGACGAGATGGCGCACGGACTGAAAAAAGAGGAATTTGAACTGCTTTCCCTCTGCGACGGTCTGCACGATCTTGAAGAGAACGAGCTGACAAAAAGCCTTGTCGAGCGTCGGATGATCTCCCCGGTCGAAAAGGGTGGCGCGGAGCTTACCGAGTGGCAAAAGCCGCTTGTGTGCGACAACCGCTATATGCCCCATATGAACTGGATGATCACAGGCAAGTGCAACTACAACTGTCTGCACTGCTTTAACGCCAAGGACAATGCGCCCTTGCAGAGTGAGTGGACGCTCGATGAGGCAAACGCCCTTCTGGACGAGGCGCAGAGGAGCGGTATCAACGCTATTCTGCTCACCGGCGGCGAGCCGATGGCGCATAAGCACTTTTTTGAGATCGTCGAGGGGATATACAGCCGCGGAATGTATGTTTTCGAGCTGAATACCAACGGCTTTTTCATCAATCAGACTGCCCTTGACAAAATGAAGCAAATCGGCTGTAATCCACTGATGAAAATCTCTTTTGACGGCATCGGCTTCCACGACTGGATGCGAAATCACAAGGGCGCGGAGGAAATTGCCTTGAATGCCATCCGGCTGTGTAAGGAAAACGGTTTCCGCGTCATGGTGCAAATGAATATCAACCGCAAAAATCGGGAAAGTGTCACAAAAAGTCTGGAGTGTTTGGACGAAATCGGCGTTGACCGCACCAGAATCATCTGCACGACCGAATCCACCCGTTGGGCGGAAAATGCCGCGGGACAGTCCTTCACAGTACCCGAATATTACGATGCCTGCCTGGAGATCGCGCAGGACTACATACGCGGCGAGCACAGAATGACGCTGGATTTTTGGCAGCTTCTCAATCTCGATCCCATGAGAAAGAGTTATAATCTTGCACCCCTGCGAGGATGTTTGATGGGATACAGAGCATCACTCCCGCTCTGTAAGGGGACAAGAGGTATGATTGCGGTAGCGGCAGACGGCGAGGTCTACCCCTGTATGCAGATGTCGGGCTGGATGAAGGCGCACAACGTTACCTTCGGCAACGTAAAGAAGGACGGCCTGCAATCCGTCTTGCAAAGCAGCGCATATCTCGATACGGTTTGCGCTACTGTCGGCGACATGATAAAGGTCAATCAGAAATGTGCGCAGTGTAAGTATCTGAAATATTGCCTGTGCGGGTGTCCCGCCATCTCTGCCTTGACAAGCGGAGGTAATTTCCTCTCGCCCGACCCTTGGAAGTGTTTCTTCTTTGAACAGGGCTATGTGGAGAAGTTTGAAAATAGTCTTGTTCCATACGTAAATCTGACGCGTATCGGCGAAACGCAAGGAGATAGAAAATGAGTACGACGGAAAAGTTAACGGCGCTGTTCGATTATCAGCGTTTTGAGCGTAACAAAAGACTGCAGGCGCTGATCGAGGATACAGAAAACCGCTGTATGAATGCTTTATCCGACGACGATCTTGAATGGGTAAGCGCGGCAGGGGAGGAAACCGACCTGAAAGATAAAAAGGACGGGAAAGAGGATGAATAAACAGGATGGCGGTTTCATCTATACGCAATACCGTGATAAGGTCTTCGGCTTTGTCCGCTCCAAAATAGTCAATCAAACCGAGGCTGAAGATATCGTTCAGACCGTATTTCTGAAGGTCTATTCAAATCTCGATAAATACGATGAAACCAAGGCTTCTCTTTCCACATGGATCTATACCATAACGCGCAATACGGTTTATGATTATTTGAAAGAAAAGCGTGGCCACCCGGTGTTGGAATTGGTAGATAACACAGTAGATTCCGCAGAAGAACCGGATGATTCGCTTCTGAACCAAGAAGCATTGGAAGAGCTTGCCTGCGCACTTCAGAAGCTGCCGCAGAATCAGCGAGATATTATCATTCTTATATATTATCACGGAAAACCCAAAACCGAAGTTGCAAAAATTCTCGATATTACTTACGGACAGCTGCGTTATCTACACGACAAGGCTCTCAGCCGACTGAAAGAGACGCTCTCGCGTCATTTATCATCAAATTGAAAAAATTTTGTTAAAGGAGAATATATCTATGAAAAAGAAAAAACTGTTAAATAACTTTTTGCTGTGCGTTGTGATAGCGATGAGTGTCTGCGGCATAGCTGCGTGTGCCAGCAAGCCCGAAAGCGTAACCGTCGAACAGATAATTGAGGCAAACGACAGGCAGAAGGTAATCGAAGAATACGGCAATCTACACGTAACCTCAACGGCTGACGAGGTAATGTACGGCAGCAATCTTAAAACCATTTGTTTCACCTCCAACGAATATGGGTTGATAATGGATTATGAAGATGCGGAGTCAGAAGATAAGTATAATCACTGCACGTGTATAAACGGCGTGAGATACGTAGCTTGTAAAGACGGGGATGAAGAACAATATTATGCGTCTATTTTTACGGGCGACTATACCGCTTATATAAGCGAAATAAGGAATATAAACACTCAAGCGAATGTTGGCACGCCTGAAATAAAGGACGGGAAAGTCGTACTCGTTACGACGGAAACTTATGATTATACAGACTTTTCATTAACGTATGAAAATACCTATTATTGCAATAGGGAAACGTTGCTTATTGAAAAAGTAATTTCACATGCGACCTCCGACGGTGAAGAAATTGCAACCGATGAGTATACTTACGTCTACGGCTCGGAACATACACCTCCATTAAAGGCGTATTCTTTACATAAAAACGCCACAGACAAGGCGAACTTTGTCGTGGTCAGCAATGCAGGTACGTCAAGCGAAAAACGCACTGAGTATACCATAGCCGGTACCTCTGATTTACGAGTTGAAAATTTAGGCGAAACCCAATACGCCCTGTACTCAGATGCGGTTCACTCCGAAGAAGTGGAACAAATTGCACCTTACGTAACGGGCGGAGAAACTCCCGTGTTCTATCTTGCCGAAAGTACCGCCCCCACGCTTAAACAGCTTACAGAGGCGAATGACAGACAGAAGGTAATCGAAGAATACACCAACCTGCACGTTACGGAAACCACCACGTACGATTCAGGCGCAGTTTATACGGCAAATGCGTTATTTTACGCCAACGATTACGGTCTGGTAATGGATTATCTGGACGAGGCATCGGACGGAAGCAAATATAATTCCACTACAATGATTAACGGTATGATGTTTGTATTTAATAACGGCGTCAACAATAAGCTGTATATTGCGGACTTATATGCGGACAGCGAATATAACGCTAAAATCAGTACGATTTACAATTTAGTAAAAAGCGACGTAATCCAAGCCCCCGAAGTCAAGGACGGAAAAATCGTAGTCAAAACGGAGTTCGAGTATCCGCTGTTTAATTATTCCGAGAAAAAGACCTTCTATTTTAATGCGGAGACGTTGCTTATAGAAAGGGCAACTACGCAATATACAATCACTACGTCCGATGCAATCGGAACGACAACCAACGAGGTTACCTACGAATACGGTTGTTCAAACTATAGCCCTGCGCTGACGGCATACAACGCGCATAAAAATGCCGAGAACAAGTCGGACTTCATAGTCGTACGCAATGTCGGAACGGCAGACGAAAAGCGTACCGAATATACCATATCCGGCCAGTCTGCTTTGGTTGTATACGACGGGGAAGAAAAGGAATACGCCCTGTATGCCGACGCTGACTGCACGATTGAAGTAGAAAACTATAAAGACTACCTCACGGACGGAGAAGCCCCCGTATTCTACCTTGCCGAAAAGACCGCCGTACCCACTCTCAATTAGATTATAGAGACAAACGACAAGCAGAAGTCGTTGATATTTCGCAAATTGAAGAATGTTAATCAAAAAAATAATAAGGTGATTAACGTATGAAACTAATAAAAAGGATTGTTACGGTTTTAACAGCAACTGTCTGCGTATTGGGCGTCTGTGTTCTTACTGCCTGCGACTTAGGAGAAAACCAAGAAGCCAACAATATAGAGGCTTCAGGTTATATCTATATCGACGGGCAACAGCCTTTGTTTCTTGAAGGTCAATCTTCCTTGAACGACGACGAGGCTGCACGTTTCAAAGATACCATAACCGCTTCTGACATTATTTTGGGCGACGAGCTTGCGGGAAAGACGGTTACGAGTGTGGAGTATAAGGACGAGTCCTCTTTGGTCGTATACCTCGACGGTAAGGCAAACGACTTTGAGGGTGACAGCGTGTACTGTAAGGTGACGGTCAAAGGCGGCGCTACGAAAGACGGCAAAAATTCTTACGGCTACGTAATCTTACGCAAACCCAAGCTTACCTGTATGGGCGGTATGTATACAACCAACACTCTTAAAAGCAGATTGTCTTTGCCGTACGGCGAGTTTATAACCGAGAACGTCACACTTGAAAATATCACCGCTGTCGAGCCTGCTGGGGCTAAGGTGGAAGAGGTTTATCTTTCAGACGGAGAGCTCTACGTTACGGTATCGGGGCTTGCCGACAGGTTTGATTATCCTACGATAAGCATTTCGGCGTCGGTAACAAGTTTTAACAAGCAAATAACAATAACGTTATCGACGTTCAGTACGGCGGAATTATATTAATAATAACGTGTAGACGATTTTGTGTTTACAAAATCAATAATACTGAGTGAATCAAAATGAAAAAACGTAACACTGTTTAATAAAGGAAAAAGCAAATAACGGCAAAGGATATTACCCACCTACGTTTCTGCGTAGGTGAGTAATCAGGAAAAAGTTTGAAAGATAAATCTTTCAAACGCGTTTTGTGGCTTTCGCCATCGGAGCGATGGCGATTTTGCTCCGCAAAACCAGCCCCAATTCCGCAAGAAAGGAAGCTTTCGCCAAGCGAAAGCCATGGTCATAAATATGAAAAACTTTGGAAAAAAGACACGTTTCTCACTATTGATTTATTCCGAATTGATAGCAGGCATACTTTGTTATGTTCTTGTTGCGGCAGTTACGGGACTGCTTATATGGTCAGCTATTAACAGTGAGGAGCGTATTGACGATATTGTCACAGTGATAATTATTCTTGCAGTTTTCTATCTTTTATGCGCTGTGGGCGGTGGCTGGCTTATTTCGCGATTTATCAAGTGGAAGAAACTGCCCGACGATTTGATATCAGCAGACGGCGAGTATTTATACATATTCACAAATAAACAGATAAAAATCGCACTCAATGAGATAGATTCGATTTTTGCGGGTCCCGAATCTTTTTTGATCCAATTGTTTGGCGGTGGTTATGGAATTGTCGAGATTAAAGCTGTCGGAAAAAAATACAAAGTTTATTTTGTTGACGAGGCAAACACAGTCCCGGATATTGTTATGAATCATATCAATAATCTATAAGCTTTGTAAATCGGATTTGCAGGCATTGGCTCGCAAATAAAAAATAAATTAACAGGAGGACATTATGTCGGAATTTAGTAACATTGTCCGCGAAATGGCGGACGGAGGACTGAACGGCGTTTCGGACGCCGTTATACTTGCTATGAGTGTGGTTTGCGGTCTTTTGATCGTTGCCTCGATAATTGCATTGGGCGTATCTATTTATCTCGCTATCAGTTACGTGCGCTACAACAAAACACAGAACAGTTGCGGCAGGACGGGCGAGGAAATCGCAAGAACGATACTTGACAAAAACGGATTGCAGAAGATTAAGGTATCTAAAACCGGTTCTATTCTCTTTGGAAACAGTTACAGTCACTATTTCAAAAAAGTAAGACTAAGACGCCTTACGTGGAAAAAGCAGAGCGTGACGTCGCTTGCCATGGCGTCGCAGAAATCCGCGCTTGCCGTGCTCGACAAAGAAAACGATAAGGATATGAGAACGCGGATTCGTCTGACGCCTCTCATTTATTTAGGTCCGATCGCGTTTGTTCCGATGGTTATTGTCGGCGTGTTGCTTGATATGTTGCTGTTTAAGAATACGAACGCTTACTGCGGAATCATTTTCACTGTTATCGGTCTTGTCTTTTATCTCTTGTCCTTTATTATGGCAATTCTCGTGCTGAAAACCGAGAAGAAAGCGCAGAAGCGTGCGTATGAGATTATGAAGGACGAAGGACTTGCGACTAAGGAAGAACTCGAATCATGTAAAAAGCTGTTCCGACTTTACAACATCGAATACATAAACGACATGGTCATCGCTCTGCTGGAGCTGATCTATCGTGTGCTTCAGATCGTTGCATATGCACAGAATTCGTCTTCATCGTCGAGCAAACAGTGACAAAACGATAAAACATCTGCTTTTCACCGGAATGTTCGTATTACAAATCTTGTCTTATATAAAATAATATAGTTTTAAGGAAAAACATCATGTTAGAAATTTTATTTCCCGGTATCAAAGAAGGACAGTACACGCTTTTAATCATTCTATCTTGTATCTCAGTTGCGCTTTGGCTTCTGATTGCGGTTGCAAGGTGGAGTATGTTTACCAAGATGGGAGAGGCGGGTTGGAAAGCATTTGTTCCGTTTTATGGACTTTATATCTTGTTTTCTAAGTGCTGGAGCACAAGGGCGGCATGGAACTACATCACGGGGATTTTTGTTTCCGTGCTCTTTGAATTCGGAGTTTTTAAATCCACCGGCGATATTGCGATGATTGCAAGTTATATATGCGAATTGCTGGTTGCTATATGTATGCTCTATCTTTCTATCCGTATCAATTTCCGTATCGCAAAGGCGTTTGGGCACGGGGCAGGCTTCGGATTCGGACTTTGGCTTTTCCCATACATTTTCACATTCATTATCGGCTTCGGGAAGTCCGAATATATCGGCAATCCTCTGCCGGGAGCCAAAAACAAACAATAAACGGTATGAAAAAAGGACTGCGTATGCCGAAGTACCGACGGCATCCGCTGTCCTTTATCTTTTTATTGATCTCAGTTGCCTTTTCTGTACGTCTGAATTCTCATCAGTAATTCTGCGCTGTTTGAAGAAATGCAGCCGCCTTATACCGACGAAGAGCTATATTTTTATCATCAGCAATTCGTAGATGATTATTATTACCTTTACCCGCGGAAGCTCTATATGAAAGGCGATTATTCTATCGCGGACGCATGGTCTTGCGAAAAGGAAAGTTATGAACGGGAACTTCACGTCGAAACGGATAATATTGCGTTGGAATTAAATGAATACGATAATCTATGACAATAAAGGAAGTATCATAGTTACAGGAGTGGTATTGTTATTTATTTCCATAGCGGCGATGATTATCATGATATTGTCAATGATCGGATTATTGTCACAGAATCTTACTGCGCAAAAGAAGGATATCGGAATTCTTCGCTCGTTAGGTGCTCGAAAAACTGATATTATGAAAATTTTCCTATTTCAGTCTGCATTGCTTTGTGTCGTAGTTGTCACCTTTGCGTTGTTCGGGGTATATGCAACAGCTCTATGGCAGAATCTTTGGACATTACGTAATTTCGGATTTATGGCTATTGTAACTGTCAAGCCGATTTGGAGTACGGTACTTTTAATCTGTGGACTTTCAGTAATTATCCCTCTTCTTGCGGTGGCTGTTCCGCTTGTGAGAATTGCTCATATGAAACCTGTTGATGCAATAAGAAATTTATAATCAAACTAAGGAAAGAGAAGAAAGAAAGTTACACATCTCCAGACGAGAGCTTAGCGAGGAACAGTAGGAAGTTTTATCTGAAACAATCAATAAATGTATTATAGTAGGTAAAAGAATAAAAATTAACTTCTTTGATTTATATGAAATAAAGATAATTGCTTCACTCAATAATATACAAAACCGTAATTTAATTTCTCAAAAACAGCCAACTGTCCAAGAACGTGGACAGTTGGCTGTTGACTTTTTATGAAAGTAGGTTTATAATACAAGAAAAATTATAAACGTATGTTTGTGTAAAAAGACGAAAATGAACGAGAAAAGGAAGATTACGGCGAAGAAAAGAGAGCCGTTGCACGCAAAGGAACCGCTTTGTTGGCAGGACAATGAGGAATATTATTTAAACAGATATCCGAAAAAGGCTAAGACGGAAGGTATGTTCTACTATTTTCAAAAGGTAGACGGCTTAACAGTTAAAACGGAAGTAACCAAGGAACAATGGGCGGCATTATACGCCTTTAACAAGAAGGCATTAAGGCACGATTTGAAGTTTTATGACGATAGATACTTTACTCGATTTCCTGTTTACGAGGACGAGGACGGCGACGAAGAAAAAACTAAAAAATATTGCAGGCGACGATGTTATGATATACACCTCCAAAAGTTTGTCTAACTTTTGGGGTGCATATCATTCTCACAGCCCAACATTTATTTTAGAACCAAAACAAAAAAATGTCGGAGTGTTTTCCTTACAACCCGACATTGGGTTTAGCACCTGAAACCATGTTATAACAACATTGATTTTAGAACCTTAAAAACGTGTTATAATAACATTGATTTCAGAACCTTAAAACGTGTTATAATTTGTATTAAGGACGCGTTGTAATTTATAATAAATTCTTTTTCGGTACGCTTTATTCTTAGTATAAACGAATTTTTTCTTCGACGTATGCCGCTAATTCCGAAATCGGGAGACGGATTTGTTCCATGGTGTCTCTGTCGCGGACGGTTACCGTGCCGTTTTCCAAAGTGTCGAAGTCGATCGTTACGCAGTACGGCGTGCCGATTTCGTCCTGACGGCGATATCTCTTGCCGATCGAACCCGCGTCGTCGTAAGTACACATGAAGTGACGGGAAAGTTCTTTATAAACCTCTCTCGCTTTGTCGCCGAGTTCCTTTTTCTGAAGGGGAAGGACGGCAACTTTATAAGCCGCAAGAGCGGGGTGGAAGTGCATAACCACTCTCGTTTCGCCGCCTTCGAGAGTTTCTTCGTCGTATGCTTCGGATAAAACGGCGAGCATAAGTCTGTCCGCGCCGATAGAATATTCGATAACGTAAGGAATATACTTTTCGCCCGTGATCGGGTCGACGTACTGCATGTTTTTGCCCGAATATTCCTGATGACGGGAAAGGTCATAATCCGTTCTGTTGTGAATTCCGTTAAGCTCCGACCAGCCGATGGGGAAGAGGTACTGAATGTCGCAAGCGCATTTTGCATAGTGCGCGAGTTTTTCGTGATCCTTGAATCTTAAATGTTCGGGCGCGAAATTGAGGGAAACAAGGAAATCGAACGCCGCTTTTTTGAATTTTTCGTAGTATTCGATATCCGTTCCTTCCTTACAGAACCACTGATGTTCCATCTGCTCGAACTCTATCGTTCTGAAAATGAAGTTTCCGGGCGTGATTTCGTTTCTGAACGCCTTGCCGATCTGAGCAATGCCGAAAGGAACTTTGGCTCTCGTCGAACGCTGAACGTTCTGGAAGTTTACGAACTCGCCCTGAGCCGTTTCGGGGCGGAGATAAATTTTATTCTGACTGTCCTCCGTAACTCCTCTCGACGTTTCGAACATAAGGTTGAAGTTTCTTATCGGCGTCCAGTTGAACTTTCCGCAGATAGGGCATTTGATTTTATGTTCGTCGATGTAGGCTTGCATTTCTTCCTGAGTCATCGCGTCAACGTCCACGGTGCCTTTGGAGAAGTTTTCGATAAGGTTATCCGCACGCTGGCGGGTTTTGCACTCCTTGCAGTCCATTTTCGGGTCGGAAAAACTTGCGGTGTGACCCGAAGCTTCCCAAACTCTGCTGTTCATGAGGATTGCCGCGTCTACCCCGTAAGAATTTTCGCTTTCCTGCACGAATTTTTTCCACCACGCGCGCTTGATGTTGTTTTTTATTTCCACGCCGACGGGACCGTAATCCCAGGTGTTGCCCATTCCGCCGTAAATATCGCTGCCGGGGAAAATTATTCCTCTCGCCTTGCAGAGATTTACGAGTTTATCCATCGTGACGGCTCTTTTTTCTTCCATGATAATACCTCTTTGGTTCTTTGCGGGCTTTGCCTTAACGTGGTTTCGTAAAGCCGCCCGAAAGGTTTGATTTGTATTTATTTTATGCTTTTCGGGCTTCAAAGTCAAGCATATTCGCCGAAGTTATTCCGATTATAAATACATTTAATAAAAAACCTTGATAAAACCCTTTTAAAACGCTTTTAAATTTCATAATATTGTGGTAAAATTACGTTATATTACATGGTCGGCTGTCTTGTCGGCTTCGGTTTCGGGGCGTTCTCCCGGAACCGACAATTACGGAGAAAAACAATGGAAGCAAAGAATTTTATCGAAGAAATCATCAACGGCGAACTTGAAAGCGGAAAAGTTACAACGGTGCATACGAGATTTCCGCCCGAACCGAACGGCTATCTGCATATAGGTCATGCAAAATCGTTATGCTTAAACTTCGGCACGGCTCAGAAGTACGACGGGCTTTGCAACCTTTTCTTCGACGATACCAATCCGTCAAAGGAAAAAACCGAATACGTCGAGGCGATTAAAGCCGATATCGAATGGCTTGGGTTTAAGTGGTATGAAATTCATTACGCGTCGGACTTTTTCGACGTTATTTACGAAAAAGCGGTCAAGCTCATCAAAGACGGCAAGGCGTTCGTGTGCGACCTTTCTGCGGAAGAGATAAGCAAAACCCGCGGAACGCTCACGGAACCCGGAACCGAAAGCCCCTATCGCAATCGTTCGATAGAGGAAAACCTCGAACTTTTCGAGGGAATGAGAGCGGGCAAATTCAAGGACGGCGAAAAGGTTTTAAGAGCAAAAATAGATATGGCTTCGCCTAACATCAACTTGAGAGACCCCGTTATTTACAGGGTGCTTCGCGCAACGCATCACAGAACGGGCGATAAATGGTGTATTTACCCGATGTACGACTTCGCGCATCCTATATGCGACTCGATGCAGGGCGTAACCCATTCGCTTTGCACGCTCGAGTTCGAAGATCACCGCCCCCTTTACAACTGGGTTGTGGAAAACACGGGCGTAGAGCATAAACCGAGACAGATAGAGTTTGCAAGGCTTAACATCACAAACACCGTTATGAGCAAGCGTTATCTTAAAAAACTCGTCGAGGACGGCGCGGTTACGGGTTGGGACGACCCGAGAATGCCCACCTTAACGGGTTTGAGAGCGCGCGGCGTGCCTGCGGAAGCTTTGAAAAACTTCTGCGAAGCGATAGGCGTGTGCAAGGCGAACTCGGAAATAGAAGTGAGCTATTTCGAGCATTTCATAAGAGATTATCTCAATCTTCACGCGGAAAGGGCAATGGCTGTTTTCGAACCGATTAAGGTTACGATAACAAACTTTCCCGACAAGCCCGAAGAAGAGGATTTTGAAATAAACCCCAACGACGAAGCCGCGGGGACGAGAAAAATTACCGTTTCCAAGCACATTTACATCGATTCGGAAGATTTTGCGCTCGTTCCGCCGCCGAAGTATTTCAGGCTTAAAAAAGACGGTTACGTAAGGCTGAAAAACGCGTATATCATAAAGTGCGACGACGTAAAATTAAGAGAGGACGGAAGCGTTGAAGAACTTTTCTGTTCTTACGTTCCCGAGTCGCGCAGCGGAAACGACACGAGCGGAATCAAGGTTAAGGGCGTTATTCACTGGGTAAACGCCGAAACCGCGGTCGACTGCGAGATAAGAAAATACGATTATCTTTTAAAAGACGCCGAGTATTCGGGGCAGGATTTTTCCGAACGTATGAATTACGACAGCGTTCACGTTTTTAGCGGTAAAGCCGAACCGTACCTTGCCGAAGTTTCAGACGGAACGTCATTCCAGCTCATGAGAAAGGGCTATTATAAGAAAATTACCGAAAACGGCAAACTCGTCTTGTCGGAAATAGTGTCGCTTAAAGACAGTTATAAACCGCAGAAGTGATTTGTTGTTGATTTTCTGTCGTGTTTTGCCGCCCGAAAGGGCATTTATTTCCGAAATTCGGCGAAAAATAAAAAATAGGCGGCAAAATTTCCGAAATTGTATTGACAATCGGAAAAATATTTATTATAATGAAAATATATACGAAATATATAATATATATACGAATAATATAAGGGGTCGGTGATATGTACTTTATCGTTGACGGATTGATAATAGGTATATTTCTGCTGGCTGTGTGGTCGAGCGTTAAAAGAGGCTTGAGCGGGCATTTCGTTTTCGGAATTCTGAGAACGATTATCGGCATCGCGGCGGGTCTTGCCACGGTATTCGGCGTTTATACGCTCATGAAATACTGTTCCTGGATCGATTACATGGCAGACGGGTGGTGAACTTCTTCGGGCAGCTCACTACGGGCTTTATACCTAACGATTTATACAGAATGGTTATGGGCATTGTTGCTTTCATTCCGTTCGGCGTGCTTTTCTTCATCGTGGGTTACCTCATCGGAGTAAAGCTCATTTGCGGTCTTATAAAACTTATTTTTTATCCGATAAAACTGCTCAGAAACAACGCGAAGGTTTTCAGAATCATAGATAACGTTCTGGGCGTAATCCTTAACATGGCGTTATACAGCGTGCTTGTTTTCGGAATCATGGGTTTTGTTTACGTCTTCAATTACGACGATAAAAACGTTCCGCAAGCCGAAGTTTCAAAAGTGTATATCGCTCAGACGGAAAACGGCGAGGATCCGAAAATCGTCGCGAGGACGATCGATAACATCGCTACGCCTCTTCTCGGCGGGCTTCACGAAACGTTTACCGCCGCGCCTATCGGGCATGTGCTGTACGAGCATAATCCCCTTTTATGGATAAAAATCGGTGACGACGGCGGGGTGTATTCCCTCATTCACGGAATGCTTATCGATAAAAAATAATAAATATCAGACGGGCGATTTCGACTGCCCGCTTGTAAATTTAAAATTAAAAATTTGTCGCGAATTTCTTACGAATCCGCGACTTATTTATATAAAGATATAAAAACCGAATAAACGAGCGGCAAAAGCCGCAAAAACAAAATATATACGAGGTGAAATCGAATATGGCAAACGATAGAATTCTTTGCGTCATGTTAGACGTTTCCCGCGACGGAGTTATGAAAGTCGACGAGGTTAAACGCTATGCGCAGCTTATAAAGAAAATGGGATACAACGCTCTGGGGCTTTATATGGAAGACGTTTACGAAATTGAGGGCGAACCTTATTTCGGACATCTTCGCGGAAGATACACAAAGGCCGAACTCAGAGAAATAAACGATTACGCGAAAAGCATAGGTATAACGGCTGTTCCGTTTATTCAGACGCTTGCGCATTTAGAGGGTATTTTCAAGTGGGGCGAATATGCGAATATAAGAGATATCGCAAATATTCTGCTCGTCGGCGAGGACAGAACTTACGAACTTATCGATAAAATGTTCAAAACCATGCGCGAATGTTTCGATACGGACATAATAAACATCGGCATGGACGAAGCTCCGATGATGGGGCGCGGCGCGTATCTCGATAAGCACGGCTATCCCGAAAGCGTTCAGCGGCTTTTATACGATCATCTCGTAAAGGTGAGCGAAATTGCCGATAAATACGGTTTCAAGCCGAGAATGTGGTCGGATCTTATCATGCATATGGCGGAAAAAGGAGATAAGTGCAAAGTTCCCGATAACGTAACTCTTTGCTATTGGGATTATTATCACGACACCAAACGCCATTACGATACGGAAATCAAAAAACATCTCGCCGTGACCGACCGCGTCGCGTTTGCGGGCGGAGCGTGGGCATGGACGGGTTTCGCGCCTATGAACAGACACTCGATGACGACGATGAAATACGCCATGCAGTGTTGCAGAGAACGCGATATAAAAGACGTAACCATAACCGTTTGGGGCGACGACGGGCGCGAATGTTCGCCGTTTGCCGTTCTTCCCGCTCTTTTCTACTGTGCGGAGAAATACCTTTATCAGACGGGCGACGGAAACATAAAGAAGAAGTTTTCCGACGTTTTCGGAATAAAATTCGAAACGTTCATGAATCTCGATCTGCCCAACGAAATCAAGGATCAGAGCGGTTGCAACAATCCGTCGCGCTGGGGGCTTTATAACGACCCGTTTGCGGGAAGAATGGATTATCACATCGAGGCGGGCGACGGCGAGCAGTTCAGAAGCCATGCTTTGAAGCTCAAACGCGCGGCGAAAGCGGCGGGCGAATTTGCGTATATGTTCGACGCTTTATCCGACCTTTGCAGAGTTTTAGAGCTTAAATACGACCTCGGCGTTATAACCCGCGCCGCATATCTCGGGCATAAAAAGAAAGAACTTACCCGAATTGCGGACGAGGTTTATCCCGAACTTATCAAAAGACTTAAAAGATTTATCGCAAGTTTCAAAGAACTCTGGAATAAAGACAACAAGCCTTTCGGCTTAGAGCTTCACGAAATGCGCCTCGGCGGACTTTTGTTAAGGCTTGAAAGTTGCAGAGAAGTTCTGAAAGATTACCTTGCGGGCAAAATCGATAAAATCGAGGAACTCGAAGCTCCCGTAATCAAATTTACCCCCGACCGCGAAAAAACCGCCAATCTGTGCGTTCAGAGCCACATCGCAACGGTTACCGTCGCAAGCATGAATCTTTAATTTTCAATAACGATTAAAAATAAAGAAACCCCGAGATTCCGTCGTTCTATCGGAATCCCGGGGCTTTTCGTTGATACAAAAAACTGCAAGCCGAGTCGGGCGGCGGGTGCAGTCTTTGACGTAAGAATCAGTATTTTTGCTTTATTATATTTTTGAAAAGAGGAACGAGAAGAACCAGGGAAGCGAGAGTCCAGGCTCCCGGATCGCCGAAGCAAACCCCGAAAAACGCGGCGGCGGATGCCGAGGAATTTATCGCTCCGCCGTTTATAATTACGGGCAGGAACAAGCAGATGAGCGTTCTTGCGGTGAGTTCCGCTATGCCCGCGCCTAAAACGAATCCCGAACGGCATACGCCCTGAACCGCGCTTCTTACGACTATCAGAAATCCGAGAACGAAATAGAGCGCAAAATCGAGATAAACGTAAATATTGCCGTATTTTATCGATTCGGCGGTGATTTTTTCCGCGCTCATGAATATGTATTGATATGCGCCGTCAATCGTCAGAAGCAGCGCCGCGCCGAGGCAGAATACGTATATCGCAAGCATGATTATAACCGATTGCAGCGTGCCTTTTTTTATGTTTTCGTAATTGCCTTTGCCGAAGTTCTGAGCGTTGAACCCGAGAATAGCCGCGCCCAGTCCGTTATAAAAAGACATGAGGAAATTTATCAGTTTGTTCGCCGCGCCGAAGCCGTTTTGCGCGGGCGCGAGAGGGAGCATCGTTCCGTCTTTATTTAAATCGAACTTAACTACGCCGCCTTGCATAACTATTATGCCTATCGCTAAAATTGAAAACTGAAGCCCCAAGGGTATGCCTTGTTTAAGGTGCGGGACGAGGTCTTTCAAAGCGGCTTTGAAATCGTCGCCCGAAAGGCGCAACGCCTTATATTTGATTACGGTGTAACAAAAACACCCTACCATGCTGAGAAACTGAGTTATAACGGTGGCAATCGCCGCGCCCGCGGGACCCATTCTGAATCCCGAAAGGAAAAGAATATCGAGCGCGACGTTTAAAGCCGTTGAAATAACGAGAAAAATAAGCGGCGTAACCGAATCTCCGTAAGCTCTTAAAATTCCGCATACGAAATTATAGCCCATCTGGGTGAATATGCCGAGGAAGATGATAAAACAATATATATATGCCGCGTCGTAAACCTCTTTGTTCGCGGGCGTTACGTTGATGAAACCCAGAAGAGCGGGCAGAAGCAGAATAGATAACACCGTTAAAATCGCCGAGATGATAACCGAAAGGTAAATCTGCGCCGCGAAAGACCGCCGCACTCCCTTTTCGTCGTTAAGCCCGACGTGTTTTGCCGTTATAACGCTGAAACCCGACGTGCATCCGAATGCGAATTGCAGAAAAATGAACGTTAAGGGAAAAGTGTCGTTAACGCCCGCAACCTGCCCCGCGGTGAGCGTTTGCCCGCAGATTATCGCGTCGGTTAAAACGTAAATCTGTTGCAGAAAATAAGAGAGCATAATGGGCGCGCCGTATAAAAGGAGAACCTTCCACGGTTTTCCCTTCGTAAGGTCTACGGGTTTTATGAGTTTTTTAAAAAACGAGGTATCTCTTGTCATGTTTTTTCCCCCGAAAAAGCTTGTTTTTTATTACGCCCGTATTTTATTCTTTTTTCGGAGAAATTGCAATCGTTTGCGCTTAATTTTCCAAAGAAAAATATGAAAATGAATTATATTCGAATTTTTTTAATATTTACGGTAAATTTTCGATTTTCGTTTGACACCGTTATATAAATTTAGTATAATACTATATGAATGCGGATATAGAAGCAACGCGATTCGAAGGCGAAGCGGAAAGCCTGCGGGCAGAGCGGAAAACAGGAATCGCAAGGGCGTTTCGATTCAACATTTTTTACTTAAAGGAGGGCTAAAAATGGCTCATTTACAGGAGGCGGCGGTTAAACGGATTAACGAAATCTGCAACAGATATAAAGACGAAAAGACCCCGCTCATGATGATTCTGAGCGACATCCAGAAGGAATACGGTTATATTCCTCTTGAAGTTCAGGAGCTTGTTTC
>ENA-ORRN01001293-ORRN01001293.1-human-gut-metagenome-genome-assembly--contig:-NODE-1293-length-17633-cov-4.485891_pt1 | contig 17633 bp, 20 predicted proteins | sample MGYA00242174_ERZ509132 | MGnify/ENA primary metagenome ERZ509132 (study PRJEB26280, sample SAMEA2338671) | human gut metagenome | biome: human gut; feature: human-associated habitat; material: faeces... | reverse complement strand
AGGAAGCTGCTAAAGACTTCCTTAAAACGAGGCGAAATCAAAAAGAAAGAAAACTTGTAATAGAAAGGAACTAATATATGAATAAGAAATTACGGAACGCTATAAAGAAAGCAGAAGATAAACAAAATGAGGCTGACCTTGCATTACAAGCTATTTTTAAACATCTCACTTTCTCAGGATTTAGTAATGAACCAAATTTGAGTATGGCTTCAGGAAATGAAATTATACTTGAATTTAACGGTTCAGAAATGAATGTGCATGAAATAATAGACCGTATGGAGTCTGTAGGATATATAACTCCTAATGACTTTATAATTAAGTAGCGAGAAAGAACTTAGGAATCTTAGTAAAGGAGTAAAGTTAAGGTAGTGATGGGTAATCAGTTTAATAATGGAATATGGACTGCTGTTCAGTTCCTTGTTTGTTCTCACAATGAAACAGAACTGGCTAAACAGCTTGTCGAAGAATCAGGTTTGACAAAAAAAGACTGCTTGAAATCCCAGATGGAATCGGATTTTGAATCTGAAACCATGCTGGAGTTTATTAATTCTATTTTCCCTGTTGTTGATGATAAACACTGTAGCCAGTGCAAGAACTATGAAGTTTGAGCGAATTGTACTATGTACTGTCGTGTTCTACAGAAGCGAATCACAGCGAGGAAGAAGCCTTGTAAACATTACAAAGAGTGAAGATTATGCAAATATCAATAACAGAGGATGAAATTAAAGCAATAGACTTCGGCCTGGAGCAAATAAGAGAAGCCTTAGAGGGTTCTTCTGATGATGATTACAAAAAGTGTGCAGATGAAGCAATTAATAAGCTGGAGGGCATTTCAAGGAAATACCATTTAGCGAGAGGAAAAGCTAATGAACTTAATGAAGCCAAAAGATATATCCGTTCAAGAAACGGATATATGCCACCTACAAAGCTGGATAAAATGGCAAGATTGTTAGTGAAAAAAGTAAAAGAGCATGAAAACGGAAATACAGAAGAAAAACAACTCTAAGATATTTATAGAATTGTGTAAGTTTGTTACAATCATATTAATCATAGTGTTTATAGTGTTTATAGCATTAGCTTATCTTAATGCAATAAGACTACTAATAGTCTGGATGATCTGAAAAAAGAATATGATGAAAGAAAAGATGTCACAGTTTAAAGATTTGGTACAATGGATGATTTGAAAATTAACTATTCTTCTGGAGCTAAAAAGGAACTGGAAACTTTGATTGATGATGTTAAGAAACGGATAGAGGATTCTTGTGTCAAAGATAAGCAGAATATTTTACTACACTTTGGCAACTATATATTTAATAAGTTTTAGACACTAGCATTTGAATAGGCCGAAAATATGCTTTTTTTCTCGTATTTTTAACTTTTACTCATTCAGCTTTAATTGCATCAAGTAAAAAAAATCGTTTAATGCAGCTTAAAAGAAAGCTATTTTTTTGATTTTTTATTTATTGAATCAGCTATACAAAAATTAAGCAGTTTTTTACTTTATATTTTTTTCCCTATACGGTTTTATATGGTTACGATTTTTCAGCAGTGAATCATTTGTTGAAGGCAGAAGTGAAGGTATTGTTTGATGCCAGAGGCAGTGCATTTGTTAGATACATAAGCAGCACATTTGTTTCGCGCACGCGCGTTTTTAGTAGCTTTCTTTATAAGCTATTTAATAACAGGGTTTGCAATTATCTGATTTTCTGTGTTTTATAATTTATTTTACCACACTTTGGCAACATTTTACCACACTTTGGCAACATTTTACCACACTTTGGCAAAGTGATTTTTTATTTTACCACACTTTGGCAACTATTTTAGCACACTTTGGCAAGTTACATAGATCTTATTTAATTTAAGATTTGAAAACTGTTTATAACATTCATTACTTTCAATTTAAAATATGAAAGAATACGATATATTTTTATTCATAAATGAATTGGCGTAAACAACAATTGAGAAACAAGATATTAGCTATTTTACCACACTTTGGCAAAAGAAAGAAAATATGTTATTTTATACCTCATAGGAAAAAATTAAAAATAAGCTGTTGAGGTATTCTTATACTCACAATAAGCATAAAATACATTATTATAAAGTACAATGTTAATTATTATATATAAAAAAGAGACTAATTAAGATATGCACATATAAATATACATCTTTTTACACAGATGCTTTCAATTAAACTTAGATGCAAACTTTATTTTTAGACATCCGCTTAAATATTTTGTCTAATAATTACATGTTTTTTGTGGAAAAAGCTATTTTTGCAAAAAAAAAGTATGAAGAAGAAGAATTACGAAGAAATATTTAGTTCAGAAAAAATTACGGTTTTGTCAAACAAGAAAAATGACAGCCGGATAATGAATCTAACATGCCCAATTTATCAGACAAACTTTCTAACCGATGCAAGACAGATTCTTAACAAAGGTACGTATCGGGCGATAAAGTTCATTGTGAAACAGATTCAGGACGAAAGAATAATGCTTGAATCCTACATCAAAAACAATGAAACGCTGAAGATTAATATAACTCGAGAAGATATTCTGCGATGGTATCCAGATGAACATGCCCATCGAGAGTTAAAGGCAGCTGCGGAGTGGCTAAACAACACCGACGTAAATTATGAAACGCCTACAGGATGGGTAATGGCCAAACTTGTCGGAGAAGTAAGTTATGACATTAATACTGGAATGACAATATACATCACTCCTGGTGTGCTTCCATTATATTACGTAGTAAATAAGCATTTCACAATGTTGGATTTCGCTGTAACCATGAGTATCCAGGACAAAGCAACTGCTTTCTTTTATGACAAATGTTGCAAATGGCGTTCTGCCGGCATATTTACTTACACGCCCACGGAATTAGCAGAAGCTATTAATGTCAGTCCTATCACCAATCTACTTAAAACAAGATATATCTTATCTGCTGATAGGGAAATGAAGAAGTTATTCTTGGAAGGATTGATAGATTTCTATTTCGATACGTATGAGTTGCGTTCCGGGAAAGGCCGAGGCGGAAAACTTGATAAGTTCATCTTTAGGATTCAGGATTGTTTGCCTGGATCCGAAAAAGATTACCAGGAGCAAGCCCACATGAGAACCTTCATCATAGAGACAATAAAAAGCACAGTTCCTTCTTTAGTTTCCGATGATATCTTCAAACAATTGAAAGAGTTATCAAGAACAGAACTAAAGGACTTATGCAGCGAAATGTCAATTTTCAAAACCGAGCTACAAGAAAATAAAATTAGGGATGCTCGAGGGATATTGTGGTTCAAGTTAAGAAACAGATATAATATCAATCCCAATGGAACTGAAAGGCTCAAAAAGAATCCACAAAATGAATATCCAAAATATAAAAAGATCAGCGAAGAAATTCAAGCAAAAACACAAGATGAAGCAGCGACAAAAGAAGTACAATACACACAGGCAGTACTTCCATTTGAGGAAGATAAACCTTCCTGGTGGTCGTACTGGAGTGATACGATCAACGATATAATTAGCAATTACCGAGTTGGCGATAGAGAGATAAATGAATTCGAAAAAAAGACACTGTCGTATATGTTCAATGAAAAAGATAAATTTTCGCCTCAATATGACGGAGAAGAGCTGAGAATACAAATTGAGCCAAATATTTACAAGAACTATGTTGCCCAACCATTTTCCCAATTATATGAAGGGTTGCATAAAGCAATAGTGAATAGTGTATTCAAATTCTTCCCGAATATTAAAAAGTTATCGTATGCCGTCGGAGGGTATGGAGGTAATAATTTAACAATCGTCCCTATAAAAGAGATTTAAACACATTAGCTGACCAACAAGTGGTCAGCTTTTTTTATATTAATGAACTTGAAAGGCTTTAAGCAAAAAAATAACCTCCAGAAAGATGATAAAAAACTTTGGAAGTATCATTATAATATAATAATTTTATGAATAAAACGCAAAAAAACAAGAAAATGTTCGTTTTTTGGTTATGGCACAAAACTATAAAAGAATTAAATAAATACAAACTAGCCTTGCATAATTTTATACTTCTTTAACTTAATATATCTATATACGGAAGATATGGGAACACCTGTTTTCAAAGAAATCTCTTTTGCAGTGCTCCCATTTTTTTTTAAATCTATAATTGAGTCTAGTTTATAATTGCTTATAGATATCCCTGGTGGACGACCTATCTTTTTACCCTTGAGCCTAGCTATTCTAATACCCTCTTTAGTTCTTTCGCTACGCCCACTAATCTCCATTTCAGCAAAGATGCCTGCCAACATAAAAAAGAACTCTCCTATCATTGTTGACGTATCAATTCCTTCCCGAATAGATATTATAATCACGCATTTACGTCTTACAATATCAAGAACCTCTAATAATTCTTTTGCCGAACGCCCCAGTCTATCAATCTTCCAGACAACTAAAGTATCACCTGCAGTTGATTGCTTAAATAATCTTTTCAAGACCGGTCTATCTTCAATTTTTCTTCCGCTCTTTTTTTCCATGTAGATTTTATCGCAGCCTACCCTTTTCATGGCTTCAATCTGCATGTCAAGATTCTGTTCCTTCGTTGAAACTCGTGCATAACCGATTTTTTTCATATAGACAAAGTTAAATCAAATTCTTTTTTTATCAAAAAATGAACATTTTTTAAATATTATGAGATCAAAGAGAAAACTTATTTTGACATTGCTATGTTTTACTGGAATAACAGTTTCAGCACAATCTTATTCTCTGAGGACCAATGTATTGGGACTTGCAACGACTAATTTAAATGTCGAAGCGTCAATGACGTTATCGAGAAAATGGTCAGTGCATTTACCTGTACAGTATAACCCTTTTAAATTTGCGAACAACCGTCAATTCCGTAATTTTTATGTCGCACCAGGTATTCGATATTGGCTGTTACAAAGCTACATCGGAGGGTTCGTTGGCATCTATGGAACTGCAGGAACATATAGTGTTGGGAATCTTTTCGGAAATAAATATCGATACGAAGGAGAAAGTTATGGTCTATCAGTATCAGTTGGCAAAGCCTACCAATTAGGAAAAAATTGGAATTTTGAATGGGAAATCGGTGCAGGTGCACTATGGATGGACTATGACAAATATCTGTGCAAAGAATGTGGAGATTTAATAAGTCGTAATCATGGATGGTCATTTCTTCCAACTAGAGCAGCGTTAAACTTTGTATATCTATTCTGATATGAAACGAGAGAAACTGGTAGTCCCTATAATGGCTATAATAACAGCGTCATGTGTTACTCAGAGGAATCTGGATCGGGTAAGAATATCTCAGCCCAATTTGAATAATAAAATTGACACATCATTTGAGTCACCCAAAATAATCAAGTGGACAGATGAAAGTGGGCAAACAAGAATTGTAACACAAGCAGCTGTTGATTCCACTACTGGGGAAAATATATCTCTAACAGAACTAAGTGAAATTACAGTGACTGCAAGAAGTAAGCAGACGGCAGAACGTAATGGCAAAATTGATTTATCATTTGTTGTTACTGTTCCTGGCTCTCTGATTAATAACAAATGGCAGTTACAGTTAACTCCTGTAGTCTACAAGCCACAAGATACCATCTACCTGGAGAAAATATTTTTATCCGGATCAGATTTTGCAAAAATGCAACAGAAGGGGTATTTGCAATATCAGGCCTTTCTATCGTCAATCATCCCAGACAGTCTTTACTTGAAAGAAATGTTCAATCAGAAAGGCTATAAAAAGGCGATGGAAGAGCTGGAAAATGAATATTTCCAGGCATGGAAGAATGAAGTAATTCAAAAAGAACGCTGGATTGATTGGTCAGACAAACTCAATGCTCGTTTTGTACACTTTAATTATAAGGTAGATCAAAGCCGTGCAGCTATTGAAGGATACAACTCTATACTCGAATATCTACCTGCATATAGTATGCACCGTAATCTTGACCACAAAAATATTCCTTCAAAATGGAGAATGTTTGCTGAAGGGAACTATCTGATTCGAACCAAAAGCATAACTTCAGAAGACTCTATAGAAATTATTAAGAAATACACCAACTATAAAAAAATAGCTGAAAATCAGAGAAGAAAAGAAATGAAAGAGGAAATGTACGATAAATATGTGCGTTTCCCAGTCCAACCAGCAAAACTTGATACTATAATACGCGAAGGCAGTAATTTTGTTTACTATTATAAACAAGAACTTCCTGTCACAGACCATACAAAAAAGATTGATCTAACATTAAATGGACAAATTTTGGCCAAAGATGAAACACAAAGATCACTTCCTCCATCTGATACTCTTACATACTACGTATCCAGTATGGTTCAGTTCCTTGATCGTACACCTCGATATAAGAAAAAGATTATATCACGTAAGGATGAAGTAAATGTTACAGCTTATGTTAACTTCAAGACTGCATCTACAACCTTTGATGAGGACTTAGGAAATAATAAAAATGAAGTAGATAAAGTTTTTGAGACTATACGTAACATTAACTACACAGGAGAATTCTTAATCGACAGTATCTACATGACGGCAACCTCCTCTCCTGAAGGTTCAGCAAATATGAACCTGCAACTTTCCAAAGGACGAGCTATTAATCTAAAAAAATATCTGATGGAAAAGACAGACGATCCAGAGGGAGTGGACTCACTATTCCGTCCTCGCTGGTTGGGAGAAGACTGGATTAAATTGTCAAAACTAATTATAGCGGATGATAGCATTCCTGAAAGGGAGAAAATTAATAATCTCCTTAATATAAGTGATTTGGATAAGAGAGAAATAACAATGCAGAGTTATCCTTATTATTCATACATCAGAAATAAGTATTATCCACTTCTTCGCGCAGTAGAGTTCAAGTTTCATCTGCACCGGCGCGGTATGATTCAAGACACCATTGTTATGCCCGTTATAGATACTACTTATCAACGAGCTGTAACAATGATAGAAGACAGACAATATAAGGAAGCATTAATTTTACTTGATGAGCAATATCCCGAAGACTATAATACAGCAATCTGTCTAATGTCGCTAGGATATGATAAACGAGCATTGGAAATAATGCAAAAACAGACTGATACATCAGACAGAAACTATTTACTGGCAATTCTTTATGCGCGACTGAAGAATCCAGAACAAGCAGTCAAATATTATATAAAGTCATGTGATCAAAATGAAAGTAAGATTTGGCGCGGGAAACTTGATCCAGAAATTAACAATCTAATTAAAACTTATAATTTGTATAAAGATGATTATTAAGAAAACAATTCCTATTGCAGCAGGAATAATATGTTCCACTTTCATATCCTCTTGTAATTTCAACGAGGATTATTGTATCCGTCCTGGTGAATTGATAGCCTTCTGTAATTTTTCTAATATTAAGGAAGAGCCCCCACTACCCTACCAACGACATGTCATACCATTTCAAGGTATAGTCAGTACAAATGAGGGAACAACCTTTACGCAGGATACCTTGCGTTGGAGTATTCCACAAGGAGAATACAGTTTCATCTTTTACACAGGCGAATATACAGTAGAGAACCTTGACAACTATCATGAATGTAAGCTTTCGGTCAGAACTGACACCGTTGATGGACGTGCATATATAGCAGAAAAGCAGAAATACTGTTGTTCAGCAATTTTCGACCAGAAACTTGAATATCAAAAGCCAAAAATTGTTGAGATAATACCTTGGAACTTCGTCAAGAAGATCAACATTCATCTTAATGTAGAAGGAAATATCAACAATATAACAGAGATATCAGGAGATTTAAGTGGAGTCTGCACATCACGCTATCTTTACTCGCGAGAGACATCTGGATCAGCTAATGTTAATGAACCATTTGTCAAAACAGGTGCGAATTGGCAAAATTGTGAAAATAGCATCTATGTGTTTGGAATGTCTCCGGCTGACGCGAATATACTTAAGATTAATGTAAAGATGGACGAAGAAAACCAAGCTTTCAATGAAGTACAAGAAATTGATCTATCAACTGTACTTCAAGGATTTGAAGCTGACGAAATCACCATCAATCTAAAATTACATGTTGGCAAAGAATTAACCCTTGATAATGTAACAATATCTGAATGGGAGGACCATCCAGAAACTAATTTATAATAACTAATTAAAAACTTAAACAGAATGAAAAAAGTAATTTTTATGGCAGTATTAGCTGCAGGAGTGTTATCATCATGTAATCAAGAAAGTGAAGAATCACCGATTCAAGAACAAACCTTGAAAATAACAACTTCAGTAAGTAATATTGAATCACGTGCAGGATTCATTGAAAAGCAGGATTTTGTAGACAATGATGAAATGGGGATCTTTATGTATAAATCAACCGGATGGGGTGATGCATATCCAAGATTCTCCGCACAGAATAATAAATCTACCCGAACTTCATCTGGATGGAAGTTGGCCAATGATATTTATCTATTATCGGATAAAGCAAGTATCTGGGCATATTATCCATATAATCAGAACATAACTGACGGAACAAAAATACCTGTACCTATCAGCAGTACAAACCATGTTGATTATATGTGGGGTAAAAGCACAAATGAGGTTTCCGTAATCGAAACAGGCGCTATAATACCTATGTATCATGCATTATCACAATTTGTCATTCGTCTAAAGGTTTCTCCGGAATACCATAATGATGGTAATTTAACTTCTGCAAAATTGAAATGTAGCAAATCAAAGTTTGCAACGACAGGTACAATGAATATCAATGACAATGGTAAAATTACTTTTGCACCAACATCAACAGAACTGTCTTGGGCTCCAAACACGACAGTCCCAGCTCAAGGATCGGCTGCTGTGGATTTTTCTGCTGCAGTATACCCTATGACAATTTCATCTAATGAGGTTACACTCGAAGTTGTTATTGACGGTGCAACTTATAATTACTCAATTCCCGAGATTGAGTGGACAGCAGGGAAACGTTTTATCTACTCAATCACAATGCAGTCCAATAGTGCTGAAATAGGTGGCGAAGATGGCAATACAGTTACTATAGAGCCTTGGACTTCAACTGAAAATGATATAACCCTTGTCCCTGTTAAATAGTTTATGAAAATTCAAATTATAATACTATCAACCTTAATACTGCTATTGTGCTCTTGTCGCAAGGAACTTGAATACCCGCCTCAAGACGAAACTGGTCATGTAACCTTTATGGTTGAATCAATTAGCCGGAACAGTCAAGAAGGAGATTTTCAAGATGGTGATGCGATTGGCATTTTTGCTATTGAGCCTATTACCGGGGTGTACTGGGCAACAAATAATAAATATGTCTATGATGGCAATAAATTCAAGCCAGCGACTGAAGAGGACGATATAGTGGTAACAAAAGGAACAGATTTTGATTTCTACGTATATTATCCATATGATCCAAATCAAAATGACATAACGAATATTTCACATGTATGTATTGATCAAGATACAAAATCAGGCTGGGTAAGCAGCGATTTTATGACTGCAACATATACCGATGCAATTATAGATTATTCTATTCCATTACAATTTAAACATAACTATGCAACAGTAGAAGTTCATGTGAATAAAAATGATGGAGTCACTGCTGCTACATTGAAGAATGTAAAATATTCTAGCAGGATTAATTTGTTAACTGGTCAATCAATTACAGAGGATTCTCGTATAAATCTGAAAATGTATTGTTACAATGCAAATGATAATGGTAATGCGATATTCAGATGTACCGTTCCTGTTCAAACATTATCAGCCTTATCAAACTATGTAACTCTCTCAGGTAATACATCTATTGATTTACTCGCCGAGTCAGACATGACATTATCGGCGGGAAAGATTCAAAATTATAGCATTACCTACCAAAAATCCATTCAGATAACCGATTATCCATCTGGAGGTACAACGACTGGTGCTGGTTATTATAATATCGGCACACAATGTACCGTTACCGCTAGTCCTAAAGCCGGATATGAATTTGCAGGGTGGTATGAAAACAACCAATTATTAAGTACCAATTTATCCTACACTTTCGAGGTGTTATCGGATCGTAATCTGGTACCCAAATACCGGAATTATTCATCCTGGACAGTTAATATATCGGCAAATCCTACACAAATCAAAACGGCAGGAGGAAGTTCAGCAATTACTTCGTCGGCTGTTCGGAGTGTTTATGTCAACGGTGAACTACAGGGTACAGAGAATGGATCAGTTTCTCTTAGTAGCAATAATCCTGCATTTGTTGTACAAGGTTCAACAGTACGTGTAAGTGAAAATACCACAACAAGCACCCGTACTGCTACTATTACAGCCAATTGTGGAGGTGTTACTAATTCTGTAACTTTAACTCAACCAGGTCGTACAGTAACTTATGTCTTTACAATCAATGGAGGTACTTCTGCGAGTGAAACATTTGAGTCAAGTGGAGGAACAGTCAAATATTCTATTGTCAGTCAAAAAACAACTATAATAGATGGCAATTCTACTACCGTAACAGCTAACTGGAGTTCTTCTTGGAATCCTTCATCATTTGGATCATTAGGGAATGATGGTTCTCTGATAATTTCGGATAATCCCAATACAACTCAAAGAGTAGCAGTAATTACTCTTACACAGGAAGGTAGTGGTAAACAAATAACTATTACTGTCCGGCAGAAAAAGAAAAACTCCGTAGATATTGAAGGGTAATATGAAAAAAAATCTAATTATAACAGCAATTCTTGGTACAGCTCTTATGAGCTGTACCAATGATTCTCCACAACCAGTAAACCGATCATTAGAAGTCGAATGCTATTCTCGTTCGGCCAATGAAAAAAAAGTTGTAGAGGATTTCGGTATGTATGTTTTGACTTCAACAGGTACAACTTATCAAGGAGTCAACAATCCTGTTCATGTAACATATCAGTCTGGTTGGATGTTCCCGACAATCCTTCTAACCGAAGATGCGTACATATATTCGTTTTCTCCCTATACAGAAACAACAGATTGCACTGCTTTAAATGTTAATCTTAGCACTCAGACTGATTACTTAGCTTCATCAGGGCCTACGACTGCCGGAATTTCGAATCCATCAGCAAGCATTACAATGGAGCATATACTCAGTAAAATCAATGTAACAATTGACGGATCGAGTTCATGCCAGGTAAAATTATTGAATGTGCCCATTGATGTGGAATATAATCTGAAAACAAATCAACTAACTATTAGTAATAGTGGTGATTTAACCTCTAATTCATCAAGCATCCTGATTTGTCCATCAGTTTCACAGGTATTGAAAATGCTAATCACATTCAATGGCAAACAATATGAATATTCAGAATCTGCCAAAACTTATGAAGCAGGAAAAGAGTACAACTTTAATCTTAGTATAAGCGATAGTAAGGAATTGGTAATAACAGGAGATGTGACAATAACAGATTGGGAACAAGCCGGAGATTATGACGGAACAGTAAACGAAAAATAAATATGAAGAGAAAAGTTTCATTATTAGCACTTACACTAACAACATCTACAGGTGCATTCGCACAAGATGCCCGAAGCGCCATGAACCAAATACTTGATGGTTATACCTTACCTATTTTCGTCGCATTTATGCTAGCGGGTATTGTATTAGGGCTAGTTCAGCAATGGGATAATATTATCGATAAGGATAATAGAGGAACCCGTAAAGACGGCTTATTTGCTCTAGCTTGGTATGTTGGCTATGCTCTAGTAGCTGCAATAGTTGTTACTGCAGTCAAAACTGCTATATCAGGAATATCCTTACAAGTATAATGAAATACACTATCAGGAAAGGATTGGAAAGCCCCTGTAAAATTAGGGGCTTCCTCTCAACAGATTATTGGATTCTGATTGCTGCGTTATCTGGAGCCGTTATTCTTTTCGTTCTTGGTATGCGCTCAGGAATAATGGCAGGTGACTGGAGTACGTGCATCATTACTCTAACATGCAGCATTATTGTATTACCCATCCTAGTCAGGAGATTCCGAAGAAATGCAAGAAGTAAAAAATTCGATGAGATCAAGAAAGAATATACCATAAGTAATTTCCAAATAAGTCACACAATAAGGAAAAATGAGAACAGACGAAGCATATAGTATAATAGATATAGTCAATGAGGAGAATGGTGTCATTCTCACTCAAGGTGGGAATATCTGTATATCATATCGGTTAGAAGAGCCAGAATGCTATTCATTATCACGTGAGGACATAGACCAAAGAGATAACCTTCTGAAAGAAGCTTTCAAGTTTCTTCCTGACAATTGCTATGTACATAAACAAGACCTGTATTTAAGACGGAATTTCCATGCTGTGCCCATGAATTGGTCTTTCCTTGATGTGGCAGATGCAAAACATTTTGAAGGAAGACTCTATATGCAACACATCTGCGTTATTCACTTTGTGCTTGCAGGCCTTAAATCATTAGAAAAGGCATATGTCTCGTCTCCTTTAGCATATAAAGATAATCTTCATAAAGAAGATCTAGAAAAGCTAACTGATTTTCTAGAAGCTATCAACAACTGCGTCAGTCTGATTAAAAACCTTAGAGACACACAGATCACACCAATTAAAGGAGAAGATTTAAGAAATTATATAACAGGATATACTAATCTATTTTCAGATCCAAATGCAATAACCGATATACATATCAATAATGAGATACATGTAGGGAGAGTAAATGCTAGATATTTCTGTATCTGTGATGAATCAATGTTACCTGATAACAGTGTTACCAATTATGTAAAAGATAGTTCTCTTCCTATAGCAAACGAAGAATTATACCATCCTCTTCTTGAGGAATTGGGTATGTATTTACCTTATAATCACATGGTAAATCAAATCATTTACCTGGAAGGTAATGACAAATTACGTGCAAAGATTGCTCGTAATATTGATATCTATGGCTCCAACAGCTCCATGAGTAAAAGTATAAAAGTGCAGTTTGACAAACTCGATAAACTCCAGGAGGAAATCATTGAAGAAAACGAAACGCTTGTGCGTACCCATTTTTCAGTCTGCATTTTTGATGAATCAGAAGCTGTACTAGACAAAGCTGAGAAATCTGTAAAGGAAACACTTAATATAAATCAGTTCAAATACTATATACCCGGATATGATAACCTTGGAAGAATCCATTTTTCTTGCGTACCCGGGCAAATAAGCTGCATGCCAAAGGAGTATTTCATCCTCACGACCTTGCCTATTGCACTCTGTCTATTCCTACAGTGCAGTGAATACAGGAATGATGACGAAGGTATCTTTGTGCATGATAGAATGTATCAGATACCTCTTCGCAAGGACATTTGGGATGCATCTAAGAAGCGCGTTAATGCCCGTAACGGAATGATTATAGCCGGAACCGGTGGAGGAAAATCAGCATTCACACTGAATTTCACCCAACAGCTTATAGAGCAGGACTACACATGTATTGTCGTTGAGTTCGGAAAATCCTTCAGCCAGCTATGTAAGCTTTATCCTGATATATCTCTACATGTAGATTACGACGGTAAAACGCCACTTGGAATTAACCCGTTTGACTTGGGTGGAAAGGATCTTGACAATAATGATCTGGAGATGCTTTCAGGAATTATTCAGCGTTACTGGAAACATATGTTTACCAAAGAAGAGTCTGAGAAAGAAGTTGCATTAACCCGATTCATCCAGGACTATTACGAACAGATAACTTCCGGACATAACTTTGAAAGTTTTTACCACTATGTTACAGAGAACTATGATAAGATTCTCAAACGGAAAAATGTTGTGAGCAAATATTTCGACCTGGAATCATTCAAGTTGAATTGCGGCGAATTTTTACCCGGACAACGATATGAAAATGTATGTAAGGATACATTAATGGATTTTTCATCAAAAAAGTTCATCGTATTTGAACTTACGCAAATCAAGCAGGATAGATTCCTGAGTAATTTGGTAATGAGTATGATTTTCTCCATTATTCAGAAGAAACTTCTATCGGACAGAAGGAAAAGAGGGATTTTGATTTTTGACGAATACGCGGAAACGGCACAAATGACTGATACTGCTACCGGTACAGGTATCCACAGTTCTGTGGCATTCTGTTATCAGAAGATCCGAAAAGAGAATGGTGCCGTATATACCATAGTACAGACGCCTGAGCAGCTTCCAGACGATGAGAATACCAAAAATATCATCAGTAATACTGATATGCTTTTTGTATTACCGACAAAGGAAGTAATCTATCAGAGTATAATAGATAAATTCAAGATTACAAGAGATTACCAGATAGCATTAATGAAGTCCATGCGGAACAACTTTTCCGGTCCACGCCCCTACTCTGAATGCTTCATGAGAATGGGAGAGAATTATGCCACAGTAACACGCCTGGAATTCTCAAAGGAAAAATTCTTAGCATTCCAGACTGAAGGTGAAATTTGGTCTGAGCTCGAAGAAAAGACAAAGAGGATGTCCATGCAGGAAGCTATTCAAGAATATATTATTGAACATAAATAAATTAAGCCATGAAAAAATTATTATTATCCCTATTCGTTTTGGTTCTAGTCACAGATCTTCATGCACAATGGGCTGTTTCTGATGCTCCTAATCTTGCACAAAATGTAAAGAACTTTGGAGAATTACAGAAGCAAGTAGATCTTCTTTCGCAGCAAAAAAGTAAACTCGATGAAAGTTTAGATATGATGCGCAAGGTAAATACAACTATCAGTAATTCTGTAATGGTAAAAAACATTATGGAACGGCAGATTCAATTATCAGATCAATGTCTTGATATTGTAGGTAAGCATGAATTAAGTTCCCAAACCGCTCAGACATTAATGTCATCAATCACACAGATATTATCCAATAACACAAGAATGCTTTCTTTATCTAAAATGATATTATCCGCATCAGTAAAGATGAATGATGCTGAACGTCTTACAGCATTAACAGAGATAGAAAAGAAAATGAAAGAAGAAGAACAAAAGATATATAAATTAAGTTCACTGTTGAATGGTTATGATTCAATTAAAAAAATGTTGAAATGAATCCACAATATAAAATAGATTATGCATTTCAAGAAATCTTTGAGGCATACGCTTCAGTTAAATCTAGCATTGTATATGATGCTCTATTTGCAATAATTGCAGGTATCATTCTCTCCACTTTAGTCTTTAGATTAATTGGAATTATTAAAGATATGATTTCTGAAGGAAAAGGTTTTAGTGCAAAACATTTCTTTGAAGTAGGTAAGGAATATATGGCCGTAATGCTGATAATTGTCATGCTGCCAGTATTTGTTACATTATTCGAACAACTTCTTGCTTATACAGCAGACCAACTTGTCAGCAGACTAGCTCCATCTGGTGCATATGACCATGATCAGCATATTCTACGATTAGCAAAACAAATGGTCGAAGATTGTCAGAATATGGATTTATCAGATGCCGTCGTTGTTGGAGTACCAAAATTTTTATCTGGTATTCTCATGGCTGCAGTAGGTTCTTTTTTCGCATGTGCTTATAATTATGTGATGCATATTTTCGTTGCGACACGTTACCTTATGGTGATAATGATGGAATTGGTTGGTCCTATTGCAATTGTCTGCCTACTTAACAATGATACACGGAGTTCTTTTTTTACATGGTTGAAAGGCATGTTCGGAATTTTCATGCTTTATCCCGGGTTTATAATGGCTAGTGTTTTTGCTGATGAATATACAGCAAATCTGATAAGTAACTCTGTCTGGCCGGCATTCGTTTTGGTAATATTCTCCTTTGTTCTAAAACTGACATTATTAGCAACTGTAAAAGCAATGGTAAATAAATGGTTATGATACATATTAAAGACATTCTGAAAGACTTTAGCAAATATGCTGAAGCCCGTAAAAATTATACTCTCAGAACGAAACTTGTTTTTATTTTCTGTTCTGTTACAATAGCAATGGTATTATTCTTCAGCTATCGTGTAGTTAACAATGCGATGAATAAGATTTTAATAGTCAATGAAGGTGGTGAGTTTGTGCATTTCAAGGCTATACAAACAGACAAGCTGTTTGAAAGTCTTTTAAAAAGTCACTGTTACTATACCGCCTACTACCTTAACAGCTTTGATCGCCTAACTATTGAAGAAAACCAGGCACGAGGTTTATTTCTGGTGAATAAAAGTGAGGCCAATACCATTTTTGCCAAATATCAGACTGACAGAGCTTATGGAGATGCTCTGGAACTCGGAGTTGTATATAGATGCGACTTTGAGAAAATTAATAATGTTAGCGTACAGGGAAATGAATATCATGTGCAATTCGCTTCTGTACTATCAATTATAGCAAATACAGGAACCAAGAAAATCCGGATAATCAGCGAAGGTACTGCAATAAGAACAACTCCACAGTATCCTGAGAATGTAACAGGATTTTTCTTTAAAAATTATCAGCAAACATATCTGCCATATGAAAATTAAATATCCCAATTTCATAACTATATGCATCGGCCTAACAATGGTGGAGATGATAGCTTTAGTAATATATATGTTTTATTGCATAATGCCTGAATAATGAGAACGAAGGTCACAGTAATTGGAATTATAGGAGTAGTAGTAGTTGGACTGCTGTATCTGATATATCTCACGCTTCCAAAGGATGAGAAAGTAAAAGGCGATGAAGTCAAACTCAGAAGTGATATAAAATCCGGATATACGGTTGACGAGATGATTAAGGAGGTTAAAAAAGATACCAAACGTAATCAATATGAAGAAATCAAGCCTGATACGTCCAATGAGGAAGACTTACAGCGTATCCAAAAACTTATCAAACAAAACGAGGCTGCTTTTCAGGAACCTCCGGTTCAATCTCAGAAAGCAGTAACCGTAGTAAAGCCTTCAAATAAAGCAAAGGCACTTCCCAAAATGGATACCAGCAACATAGTGATAAAACCGGCACGGCCAGCTCGTCGTACATTTAATAGTATTCGGCTTGTTAAGGAAGACGAAACAAACGCAATAAAGGCATTTGTCCATTCAACACAGACAGTCATGGTTGGTTCTACGCTCAAGATGCAGCTCGCTGAAAACTGCTTGACTGATGACGGACAACGTATTCGGAAAGGTACACCTGTATACGGAGAAGTGACAGCTATTGACGGTGAAAGAGTTATTGTTAAGATAAGTTCAATAAATATCAACAATAACATACTTCCTTTCAAAAAGAACGTATACTCCCGTGATGCAATTGAAGGAATATATGTTCCAGGAAATCCTAAATCAGATGTGGCCAAAGATGCAGGTGCATCAGCCGTTACAGGTTCTAACACCAATATAACAGGAGGGCTAGATATAGGAACCCAACTTGTGGCAGGTGCAGCAAACAGTGTTATCAGCGCCACCAAATCCGCGACAAGCAAGAATATCCGGAAAATTAAAGTAACAATTAAAACTAATTACCAAATCCTATTAATGGAGGACAAAAGACCATGAAAAAATACCTATTGTTCATAATAATGCTACTTCCTTTGTTAGTACATGCGCAAATGATTGAGGAACTGTCTGCAACTCCTTTGGAGATAGGATATGAAAAAACGCTGCATATAATATTTCCCACAGAAGTAAAATATTGCAATGCCGGAAATGATCATATATTAGTTGAAAAAGTCAGTGCACAACCGAACATTATCCGTAT
>ENA-ORRN01001281-ORRN01001281.1-human-gut-metagenome-genome-assembly--contig:-NODE-1281-length-17744-cov-2.510600_pt1 | contig 17744 bp, 10 predicted proteins | sample MGYA00242174_ERZ509132 | MGnify/ENA primary metagenome ERZ509132 (study PRJEB26280, sample SAMEA2338671) | human gut metagenome | biome: human gut; feature: human-associated habitat; material: faeces... | reverse complement strand
GCCGGGACATTTTTAAGCAGTCAGCCAGATAGCGATGCGACACGTAACTTTATTACCGGAATGGCCACCGCTAAAGCTAACCAGGAAATACAGGAGTGGCTCGGGAAATATGGTACAGCGCGCGTCAAACTGAGTGTCGATAAAGATTTCTCGCTGAAGGATTCTTCGCTGGAAATGCTTTATCCGATTTATGATACGCCGACAAATATGTTGTTCACTCAGGGGGCAATACATCGTACAGACGATCGTACTCAGTCAAATATTGGTTTTGGCTGGCGTCATTTTTCAGGAAATGACTGGATGGCGGGGGTGAACACCTTTATCGACCATGATTTATCCCGTAGTCATACCCGCATTGGTGTTGGTGCGGAATACTGGCGTGATTATTTGAAATTGAGCGCCAATGGTTATATCCGGGCTTCTGGCTGGAAAAAATCGCCGGATGTTGAGGATTATCAGGAACGCCCGGCGAATGGCTGGGATATTCGTGCTGAGGGCTATTTACCCGCCTGGCCGCAGCTTGGCGCAAGCCTGATGTATGAACAGTATTATGGTGATGAAGTCGGGCTGTTTGGTAAAGATAAACGCCAGAAAGACCCGCATGCTATTTCTGCCGAGGTAACCTATACACCAGTGCCTCTTCTGACACTGAGCGCCGGGCATAAGCAGGGCAAGAGTGGTGAGAATGACACTCGCTTTGGCCTGGAAGTTAACTACCGAATTGGCGAACCTCTGGAAAAACAACTCGATACAGACAGCATTCGCGAGCGTCGAATGCTGGCAGGCAGCCGCTATGACCTGGTTGAGCGTAATAACAACATCGTTCTTGAGTACCGCAAATCTGAAGTAATCCGTATTGCTCTGCCTGAGCGGATTGAAGGTAAGGGCGGTCAGACACTTTCCCTGGGACTTGTGGTCAGCAAAGCAACTCACGGACTGAAAAATGTGCAGTGGGAAGCGCCGTCATTACTGGCTGAAGGTGGCAAAATTACCGGTCAGGGTAGTCAGTGGCAAGTAACGCTCCCGGCTTATCGTCCAGGCAAAGACAATTATTATGCGGTTTCAGCGATTGCCTACGATAACAAAGGCAATGCCTCGAAACGTGTGCAGACAGAAGTGGTTATTAGCGGAGCTGGTATGAGCGCCGATCGTACGGCGTTAACGCTTGACGGTCAGAGCCGTATTCAAATGCTTGCTAACGGTAATGAGCAAAAACCGCTGGTGCTGTCTCTGCGCGACGCCGAGGGCCAGCCAGTCACGGGCATGAAAGATCAGATTAAGACTGAACTAACCTTCAAACCGGCTGGAAATATTGTGACTCGTACCCTGAAGGCCACTAAATCACAGGCAAAGCCAACACTGGGTGAGTTCACCGAAACTGAAGCAGGGGTGTATCAGTCTGTCTTTACTACCGGAACGCAGTCAGGTGAGGCAACGATTACTGTTAGCGTTGATGACATGAGCAAAACTGTCACTGCAGAACTGCGGGCCACGATGATGGATGTGGCAAACTCCACCCTGAGCGCTAACGAGCCGTCAGGTGACGTGGTTGCTGATGGTCAGCAAGCCTACACGCTGACACTGACAGCGGTGGACTCCGAGGGTAATCCGGTGACGGGAGAAGCCAGCCGCCTGCGACTTGTTCCGCAAGACACTAATGGTGTAACCGTTGGTGCCATTTCGGAAATAAAACCAGGGGTTTACAGCGCCACGGTTTCTTCGACCCGTGCCGGAAACGTTGTTGTGCGCGCCTTCAGCGAGCAGTATCAGCTGGGCACATTACAACAAACGCTGAAGTTTGTTGCCGGGCCGCTTGATGCAGCACATTCGTCCATCACCCTGAATCCTGATAAACCGGTGGTCGGCGGTACGCTTACGGCAATCTGGTCGACAAAAGATGCCTATGACAACCCTGTGACCAGCCTCACGCCGGAAGCGCCGTCATTAGCGGGTGCCGCTGCTGTAGGTTCTACGGCATCGGGCTGGACAAATAATGGTGATGGGACGTGGACTGCGCAGATTACTCTCGGCTCTACGGCGGGTGAATTAGAAGTTATGCCGAAGCTAAATGGACAGGATGCGGCAGCAAATGCGGCAAAAGTAACCGTGGTGGCTGATGCGTTATCTTCAAACCAGTCGAAAGTCTCCGTCGCAGAAGATCACGTAAAAGCCGGCGAAAGCACAACCGTGACGCTTATTGCAAAAGATGCACATGGCAACGCTATCAGTGGTCTTTCGTTGTCGGCAAGTTTGACGGGGACCGCCTCTGAAGGGGCGACCGTTTCCAGTTGGACCGAAAAAGGTGACGGTTCCTATGTTGCTACGTTGACTACAGGCGGAAAGACGGGCGAGCTTCGCGTCATGCCTCTCTTCAACGGCCAGCCAGCAGCCACCGAAGCCGCGCAGTTGACGGTCATCGCTGGAGAGATGTCATCAGCTAACTCTACGCTTGTTGCGGACAATAAGACTCCAACGGTTAAAACGACGACGGAACTCACCTTCACCGTGAAGGATGCGTACGGGAACCCGGTCACCGGGCTGAAGCCAGATGCACCAGTGTTTAGCGGTGCCGCCAGCACGGGGAGTGAGCGTCCTTCAGCAGGAAGCTGGACAGAGAAAAGTAATGGGGTCTACGTGTCGACCTTAACGCTGGGATCTGCCGCGGGTCAGTTGTCTGTGATGCCGCGAGTGAACGGCCAAAATGCCGTTGCTCAGCCACTGGTGCTGAATGTTGCAGGTGACGCATCTAAGGCTGAGATTCGTGATATGACAGTGAAGGTTAATAACCAACTGGCTAATGGACAGTCTGCTAACCAGATAACCCTGACCGTTGTGGACAGCTATGGTAACCCGTTGCAGGGGCAAAATGTGACGCTGACCCTGCCGAAAGGTGTGACCAGCAAGACGGGGAATACAGTAACAACCAATGCGGCAGGTAAAGCGGATATTGAGTTGATATCAACCGTTGCAGGGGAACTTGAAATCGCGGCCGCGGTGAAAAACTCTCAGAAGACGGTCACGGTGAAATTCAACGCGGATGCCAGCACCGGTCAGGCAAACCTGCAGGTTGACACCGCCGTTCAAAAAGTGGCAAACGGCAAAGATGCCTTTACGCTGACGGCGACCGTTGAGGATAAAAACGGTAACCCTGTTCCAGGCACTCTGGTGACCTTTAATCTGCCCCGAGGTGTCAAGCCGCTTACTGGCGATAATGTCTGGGTGAAAGCCAACGATGAGGGGAAAGCAGAGTTGCAGGTGGTTTCCGTGACTGCCGGAACCTATGAGATCACGGCGTCGGCAGGAAATGACCAGCCTTCGGATGCGCAGACTATAACGTTTGTGGCCGATAAGGCGACCGCAACCGTCTCCGGTATTGAGGTGATTGGCAACTATGCACTGGCGGATGGCAAAGCCAAACAGACGTATAAAGTTACGGTGACTGATGCCAATAACAACCTGTTGAAAGATAGCGAGGTGACGCTGACTGCCAGCCCGGCTTCGTTAAACCTGGAACCGAATGGCACTGCGACAACGAATGAGCAAGGGCAGGCTATTTTCACCGCCACGACCACTGTCGCAGCGAAATATACACTCACGGCGCAAGTGAGTCAGACCAACGGTCAGGTATCAACGAAAACTGCCGAATCTAAATTCGTCGCGGATGATAAAAACGCGGAGCTCACCGCATCATCTGATGTGCAATCGCTGGTGGCGGATGGGAAATCGACTGCGAAGCTGGAGGTTACCCTGTTCTCGGCAAATAACCCTGTTGGGGGGAATGTGTGGGTCGACATTGAGGCTCCGGAAGGAGTGACGGAGAAGGATTATCAATTCCTGCCGTCGAAAAATGACCATTTCGTGAGCGGAAAAATCACGCGTACATTTAGTACCAGCAAGCCTGGTGTCTATACGTTCACATTTAACGCCCTGACCTATGGCGGGTACGAAATGAAGCCAGTGACGGTGACCATAACCGCGGTGGATGCCGATACGGCAAAGGGCGAGGAGGCGATGAAGTAATATTAAGAATATGAAAGTAACATTCTAATAAACAATAATGGCGTTGACATCTTCAACGCCATTATTTATTGAATTGCCTGACAGTAGTCTCGTTATAAATTCATGTAAACATCGCTACAGCTAAACCGGGCGAACGGGGATAAAAATTTCGCAAACAATGTTATTGCTATCAATTTCGACGAAGTTTTCATTGTAATAAAATCGCTCAATATCACTGCCGTTCACTCTGGCTAACCCCCTGGCAGGTAATTCCATCAGATAGAGGTTTCGCGCCCATTCAGGGTAGTGCTCCCACTCACCTTCATAGCGGAAAGAGGCATACAGTCCTCGGTTAATTGTCCACTCTTTCGACATCTCTGAATCGGTTTGTTTGCATACCGTACCGGCAAAAGTTTCAACTGTGAGCAAATCGACCGATTTTGTTGACGGTTCGAATGTGGAGACGAAATAGATATCCGTCTTAAAATTCTTCATACATCTGGCTAAATGATGACGTCGCAGTTTGACTTCTTCATCCGGTGATTTATTCGATACTTCAATATCATATTTAAATGAATTGCCAAAAATAGGTGTCTCAGGAAAGTTGACTAATCTACACTCCGTCTTTTGCTGTTGACGTATTAAAAAAGAAGGGAAGATATTTGCGAGATCCCAATAATCACGGTGGCGGTATTCACGGGGAGAGCAGCCGAATAACTTTTTAAATTCGCGGCTGAATGACTGCTGTGAGTCAAAATGTAAAGAGAGTGCAATATCAAGCATAGATTTCGCGGTGAGTCGGACAAGAATGGCGGCACGACAAAGCCTTCGTTTGCGAATGTATTCTCCCAAAGGCACATGCATGAAATTTCGGAACAGAAGCTGGATGTTGCGTCTGCTGTAGCCAGATTTCTGTGCGATATCTTCGATTGAAATAGGGTGCTCAAGATTGCACTCAATCCACTCCAGGAGCTGCTGTAGAATCTTCTGCCTGATCATCACATTCTCCGTTAATTCTTTGTCATATCGCACATTTTCGTTATGTCCTGGGCCTTAAGTGTATCAAAAACAGCAAGTCCCAAGGCAAAAGCACTGATAGCGTCTGCTTCATTGCCCCAAAAATAGAGAGGTTTCAGTCCTACATTATTAATGAATTTTTTGCATAAGTGATATCAAAATCCACATACTAATTTGAGGTTACGTTTTAACGTAGACTCATTGTTCATACCTAATGGAGGGACTGACAGTGGAATTTTCCGTATTAAGTAACAATCTGAAAATGCCGATGATGGGATTTGGTGTTTTTCAGGTTACCGATAAAGACGTGTGCAAACAGTCAGTGTTGAATGCTATCCGCACGGGTTATCGACTCATCGACACTGCAGCGGTATACGGTAATGAAGATGCCGTCGGTGAAGCCGTTCGTGAAGCTATATCTGAAGGTTTATGTACCCGAGATGAGTTATTTATAACGTCTAAATTGTGGGTGCAGGATATGTTGAATCAGGATACGGCAAAAGCAGGTATTGAAGCATCATTAAAAAAATCGGGACTAGAATACTTCGACCTCTATTTATTGCACCAGGCTATGCGCGATTATTTCAGTGCGTGGCGTGCACTCGAAGATGCCTATGAAGAGGGCAAATTAAAAGCAATTGGGGTTTCCAATTTCTATCCTCATGTTCTGGCGAACTTTTGTGAAACGGTAAGAGTTAAACCGATGGTCAACCAGGTCGAGTTGCATCCCTATTTTGCCCAACCAGAGGCGCTGGCAACCATGAAGTATTATAACGTGCAGCCTGAAGCATGGGCTCCGTTAGGTGGTGGACGACATAAACCCTTTGAAAATAATCTGCTTCAGAGTATTGCAGATGCCCATCAAAAATCGATTTCTCAAGTCATTCTGCGTTGGAATATTCAACGGGGAGTGGTCGTTATTCCGAAATCGACACATCAACAGCGTATCGAAGAAAATTTTGCTATCTGGGATTTCTCACTGACAGAGAAAGAAATGGCACAAATTAGTTCGCTTGATTTGGGTTATGTTGGGGAGTCGGTAAAACATTTTAATCCTGAATTTGTTCGTGGTTGTCTTGCTGTAAAAATACATGATTGATATTAATCATGTATTTTACCTGAGACGACAAGAATCTTTTAACAGGGGAGTGATATTGATCTTCACTCTGTCATATCTCCGGTAATATGGCGTCAGGCTTCATCATCAGAAAGGGGGCCTGACGCCTGAAAAAGTGAACAACAGACAGTGTTCGGATTATCAATATTCAGTTTTTAACGTTGAACTGGATTCATTACTGCGTTGTTTAAGAATTTCCCGCGCCGAATCTGCCATTATCATGACAGCACCTGCCAGCATCAGAGTATCTTTCAATACCAGGCGACCAGCACCGGATAAATAAGGGAAACCATGATGAGCGTCACCCAATGCGGGTACCCATGCCTCCGGGGTGGTGATTAAAAATGAGAGTGTTACCAACGGTGTGGTAAATGCCATCAGCCCTCCCAATAAACCTAACCAGCGATTGACAGGATTAGCCAAAACCAGCAGAGCAATAATCACCTCCACGACGCCAAGACCGTTGGAAAAACCATAGGTATTATTGGCCGATTGCCATGCCCTTGCTTCTGGTTTGTATTCGCCTTCGTGAGTCAGATACTGTTTATAGTCTTCCGGGTGTTCATAAAAGAACGACATTAGTGGACTGTTTGCGACGAATGGTGTAATGCTGTCTGCCTCGTAAGGGACAAACTTTAATAACCCAATCCACATAAAAACAATCGCAATACTCAGACGAATCAATGTCAGGCCAATTTTATCTCCCCGACTTAACAGGTGAAGGTATTTTTCCATTGTGAACATCCTTATTTATACAATACTGCTGTTGCGGTTGAATTATTATCAATTCGCATCGATGTGACTTTCCAGGATGAAGCATTATATTTTCTGGCCATATCAGCAATGGCATCCTCCAGAACTGTCGGTGATGCTGATACTGACGAGACGCTGATATGTTTCAGAATTATTTTATCATCTGCATTGGTGGAAAATGCCATAACGCCAGATAATAGTGTTGCAAATAAAACAGATTTTTTAAACATATAAAATACCATCAATGAAGTGATTAAGAAGTTATAGAGTAACAGAGAATTAATAAGATTCTTTTCTCTGAGACGCCAGAATATTTGTTCTGGCGTCTGATTTTGAGTTTATTTGACTAATGAAAATAGATCATTGAGTGATTCGCTCATCGACGGATGAGTAAATATCTGATCGCGTAATATGCTATAAGGCAGCCCGGCATCCATCACCATTTTCACTATATTAATCATCTCGTGGGAGTCAACACACAGCAGTGATGCCCCTAATATACGTTGGGTTTTATTATCAACAATCGCTTTTAATACCCCACGGGTATCGTTCATCACTCTGGCGCGCGGAATTGCAGCTACAGGCAATGTCACCACCTGAATATCAGCACCACTCTCTCTGGCTTGTTCTTCTGTCATACCAACCCTGGACAGGGGCGGTGTCATAAATACGGAATAAGGCACATTTTTCCGATCATCAGTACTACGTTTGCCTTCACCCAGTAACTCATCACGTACAATGCGGTAATCATCCAGTGAAATATAAGTAAATTGCAGCCCGCCGGTAACATCTCCCATCGCCCAAATATTGTCTGCGGTGGTATGTAATCGCTTGTCAACGACAATTGCCCCGCGCTCGTTTACTGCGATACCGGCATTTTCTGGATGTAACGAAGCGGTAGCCGGTTGACGACCGGAAGCTATTAACAGTGCATCCACCGCCAGTTGGGCGTGCTCGCTATGCACTTGCACTTGATTTTCATGGTGACTGATTCGCTCCACATGGGCATTGAGGATAATATCGACGCCCTGATCGCGTAAAATCGTCGCGATATTATCAGCAATATCCCGATCTTCCCGAGGCAAAAACAGCGAAGCTGCTTCTAAAATGGTTACCTTGCTGCCAAAATTAGCGAACATAGAGGCGAACTCAACGCCAATATATCCGCCGCCTAAAATACCTAAATGCCCAGGCAATTCTTTTAGATTAAGTAATCCGGTGCTGTCATATACTCCTGGCGTGGTGGTAATTCCAGGAATTGGCGGAACCACGGTTTGTGCACCGGTATTAATAAAAATTTTCTCGCCATGAATTTCCAGATTTCCCTCAGGCCGATGAACACGCAGGCTATGATTATTGATAAACTCCGCCTGGCCGTCGATCACGTCGATATTGGGCATATCCGCAAGATTATGAAAATTCTTATTACGTAAAAAATTAACCACTTCATTTTTACGCTGTATGGCACGGACAAAATCTGTGTGCTGCTGTGCGTCATGAACCAATGTTTTGGTTGGGATACAGCCGATATTAATACAGGTCCCGCCATACATTGCATTTGATTGTTCGATGAGAGCCACACGCCAACCTGCTTTTGCCAGCGTGACGGCTAATGTTTTTCCAGCCTTGCCAAAACCAATAATAACTGCCTGATATTTATTCATGATGATTTCCTGTCGAAACGCGTTCATTTGACATCATGACTATAGACGCAAAAGAGCAAATAACATTTCTTCACAACGCTTGATATTTTGTCTTATCGTCTGGTATTTTCTTTTTCTTAATCAGAATCACAAAACAAAAATCATGATTAACTATTTGATGGTATTAGATTAATTATTGACTAAGATAGTTGGTGTTTGTAATCAAAAAACTACTCAGGAGTCTGATATGGATGCTCTTAGCCGTTTGTTGATGCTTAACGCTCCACAAGGAACGATCGATAAGAATTGCGTGTTAGGAAGTGACTGGCAACTTCCACATGGTGCCGGGGAATTGTCGGTTATTCGTTGGCATGCGTTAACGCAAGGAGCGGCGAAGCTGGAAATGCCGACGGGAGAGATTTTTACATTACGCCCGGGAAATGTGGTCCTGCTACCACAAAATTCAGCTCATCGCCTGAGCCATGTCGATAATGAATCGACCTGTATTGTCTGTGGCACTCTTCGGCTGCAACATTCGGCGCGTTATTTTTTAACGTCTTTGCCGGAAACGCTGTTTGTAGCACCAGTGAACCATAGCGTGGAATATAACTGGCTGAGGGAGGCGATCCCGTTTTTACAACAGGAATCCAGATCGGCAATGCCGGGAGTGGATGCTCTGTGTAGCCAGATCTGCGCTACATTCTTTACCCTCGCGGTGCGTGAGTGGATTGCACAGGTTAATACAGAGAAAAACATTCTCAGTTTGCTTCTGCATCCACGTCTTGGTGCGGTAATACAGCAAATGCTGGAAATGCCAGGACACGCCTGGACCGTCGAATCGCTGGCCAGCATCGCCCACATGTCCCGGGCAAGTTTTGCCCAGCTTTTCCGTGATGTTTCCGGAACCACGCCGCTAGCTGTATTAACAAAGTTGCGTCTACAAATAGCGGCCCAGATGTTTTCCCGGGAAATGCTCCCTGTTGTGGTGATCGCTGAGTCAGTAGGCTATGCCAGTGAATCATCTTTTCACAAGGCGTTTGTCCGCGAGTTTGGTTGTACTCCGGGAGAATATCGGGAAAGGGTCAGACAGCTTGCACCCTGAATAAAACCGCCAGCAATCGGAGCAAAGATAATCCGCATTCCGGGAGTTGTGAGCCTTTCAACTATTTCTATTTCCAACGGTGGTTTGGGCTTTATATATTTTTTTCTGATGGACTCTAGCTCAGTTTTTAAATAAAAATGCAAACTAAATTGCTTCAATTAAATAAAGTGCCGATTATTACTTGATACGTAATTATTGTTGGTGATTTTGTTTGTACACCATCAGTGTATATCTCAATAACCCCTGAATAAGTAGCACTGAATAGGTATAAGGGATGTAGCCTTTTTAAATGGATTTCTTATGCTAAAAATGATCGTCGATTTCCCTATAAAATGTGAGCGATGCCGAAAGAAATAAAATTAGTTATTGCATTTGAAGTTTAGATGAAAGATTATCATTTGTCATACAAATGAGGGGTGGTATGTTACTAGCCAATTAAAAAAGAACGCCATATTTATTGATGATTGATCCCCCGGAAGGGGGGAACCATCGGGCATAAATGGGTATGAAGTAATGGAGTATTAGTTGTGAATGTCAATTTCTTTGTCACCTGTATTGGTGACGCCCTGAAATCAAGAATGGCACGAGACTCCGTGCTGCTACTGGAAAAACTCGGCTGTCGCGTAAATTTCCCGGAGAAACAGGGATGCTGCGGTCAGCCTGCGATCAATAGCGGTTATATCAAAGAAGCGATTCCAGGGATGAAAAATCTGATCGCCGCACTGGAGGATAACGACGATCCCATTATTTCACCGGCTGGCTCTTGCACCTATGCCGTAAAAAGTTACCCGACGTATCTGGCGGATGAACCTGAATGGGCATCACGTGCCGAAAAGGTTGCCGCGCGTATGCAGGATCTCACCTCTTTTATTGTTAATACATTAGGGGTAGTCGATGTAGGTGCCAGTTTGCAAGGGAGAGCGGTGTATCACCCATCTTGTAGCCTGGCCCGTAAGCTGGGGGTGAAGGACGAACCACTTACGCTGCTGAAAAATGTGCGTGGACTGGAGCTGTTGACCTTTGCTGAACAGGATACCTGCTGCGGATTTGGCGGCACGTTCTCGGTCAAAATGGCCGAAATATCCGGCGAGATGGTGAAAGAAAAGGTTGCGCACCTGATGGAAGTCCGCCCTGAGTATTTAATTGGTGCTGACGTGAGTTGCCTGCTGAACATCAGTGGGCGATTACAACGGGAAGGGCAGAAAGTCAAAGTAATGCATATTGCTGAAGTGCTGATGAGCCGCTGAGGATATAAAGATGTCGATCAAAACCAGTAATACAGATTTTAAGACACGCATCCGTCAGCAAATTGAAGATCCTATCATGCGCAAAGCGGTGGCAAACGCGCAGCAGCGTATTGGGGCAAATCGGCAAAAAATGGTCGATGAATTGGGGCACTGGGAGGAGTGGCGCGATCGGGCCGCCCAGATACGTGATCATGTTCTGAGTAATCTCGACGCTTATCTGTACCAGCTCTCAGAAAAAGTGACACAAAACGGCGGTCACGTCTATTTTGCAAAAACCAAAGAAGACGCCACCCGCTATATTTTACAGGTTGCCCAACGCAAAAATGCCCGGAAGGTGGTGAAATCTAAATCGATGGTGACCGAAGAGATTGGTGTCAATCATGTGTTGCAGGATGCTGGCATTCAGGTGATTGAAACCGATCTGGGTGAATACATTCTCCAGCTGGATCAAGATCCGCCCTCTCATGTTGTGGTCCCGGCAATTCATAAAGATCGCCATCAGATCCGTCGAGTGCTACACGAACGTCTGGGCTATGAGGGGCCGGAAACGCCTGAAGCAATGACCTTATTCATTCGGCAAAAAATCCGCGAAGATTTCCTCAGTGCTGAAATAGGTATTACCGGCTGTAATTTCGCGGTGGCAGAGACCGGTTCGGTATGCCTGGTGACCAATGAAGGTAATGCGCGAATGTGTACCACGCTGCCTAAAACGCATATTGCAGTGATGGGAATGGAGCGTATTGCCCCCACGTTTGCCGAGGTAGATGTATTGATCACCATGCTGGCGCGCAGTGCCGTTGGTGCACGTTTGACGGGATACAACACCTGGCTGACAGGACCGCGCGAAGCGGGGCACGTTGATGGTCCTGAAGAGTTTCATCTGGTTATTGTCGATAACGGGCGTTCTGAGGTGCTGGCCTCTGAATTTCGGGATGTGCTGCGCTGTATTCGCTGCGGGGCTTGTATGAATACTTGTCCGGCATATCGCCATATTGGCGGTCATGGATATGGCTCTATTTATCCAGGGCCAATTGGTGCGGTGATTTCTCCGCTACTTGGCGGCTATAAAGATTTTAAAGATTTACCCTACGCCTGCTCTTTATGCACTGCTTGTGACAGCGTGTGTCCGGTGCGTATTCCGCTGTCAAAACTGATTTTGCGTCATCGTCGGGTGATGGCTGAAAAAGGGATCACCGCAAAAGCAGAGCAACGGGCGATAAAAATGTTCGCTTATGCCAATAGTCATCCAGGATTGTGGAAAGTCGGGATGATGGCCGGCGCTCATGCGGCAAGCTGGTTTATCAATGGCGGCAAAACACCACTCAAATTTGGCGCGATTAGCGACTGGATGGAAGCACGCGATCTTCCTGAAGCTGACGGAGAGAGTTTCCGTAGTTGGTTTAAGAAACATCAGGCGCAGGAGAAAAAGAATGGATAATCGGAGCGAATTTTTGAATAACGTTGCTCAGGCACTGGGTCGCCCGTTGCGACTTGAACCGCAAGCAGAAGATGCGCCGCTTAACAACTATGCTAACGAGCGGCTTACCCAACTTAACCAACAGCAGCGCTGTGACGCGTTTATTCAGTTTGCCAGCGATGTTATGTTGACGCGCTGTGAGCTGACCAGCGAGGCGAAGGCGGCAGAAGCTGCAATACGTCTGTGTAAAGAGCTGGGAGATCAGTCGGTCGTGATTAGCGGTGACACGAGGCTGGAGGAATTGGGGATTAGCGAACGTTTGCAGCAGGAATGCAATGCCGTTGTTTGGGATCCGGCGAAAGGTGCCGAGAATATCTCGCAGGCAGAGCAGGCTAAAGTGGGTGTCGTGTATGCTGAATATGGTTTAACCGAATCGGGAGGCGTGGTTCTTTTTTCCGCCGCCGAGCGCGGGCGTTCATTGAGCCTGCTCCCGGAATCTTCTCTTTTTATCCTGCGTAAAAGCACAATCCTGCCGCGTATAGCGCAACTTGCAGAAAAATTGCATCAGAAAGCGCAGGCCGGTGAACGAATGCCGTCATGTATTAACATCATCAGTGGTCCCAGTTCAACGGCGGACATTGAGCTTATCAAAGTCGTCGGGGTTCATGGTCCGGTGAAAGCGGTGTATCTGATTATTGAGGATTGCTGAGAGTGATATGAAGTCTGGACATAAACCTGAAGTCGGCATACGAGGTTGTGAATAGCGTTAAGGACAACCTGACTTAACCCCGTTCCGTCATGGTTATGCTGCTCTTCTGTAAATATCCTGGCATTAGTAATGCCAGGATATTTACAGTGAAAAAGACAGGAATCCATTCCTGAAGACGGGCTCCCTTCCCGGTCATTGTCACTATAGTTTTATACAGGCACTCTCTGTCAGAATGCTGTTTATTACTGCCCAGAGTTTTGTTGGTATTCATCTACCATTTTTTTGACAAGGCAAAACATTACAGAAATTATAATGCTTATAAAAAATCCCAGAGCCAGGCAAATGGCAGCAGGGTATTTATTTTTTATTTCTGGTGAGCTTATAGTTACACAGCCATCACCGTTCGGATACAATGACCAGTTCCTGGTCAGGTATATCATTTTTGTATAAAGCTCACTGTTAATTGCTGAAGGTGTTTGTATCTCATCGAGAACTTGCCTGCCATTATGATATTCTGACGCATACCATTTGATAATAGACGCCTGCACGCGAGATATTTCCGCTTCAGCAGTTGGTAAATCTCTCTTATCTCCTGACCATTCCAGCTTTATTTCTCTGTTCTTGACATCTGGGCTGGTCTGAAAAAATGTAGTAATTCGCTGAATAACATCTTCAGTCATTGTGGTCTGACAGGCAAAGTTATTATTGCTATCACAGCTAACAAGTATGCCTGGTGTTGTCTGGTTTATTTTTAGGCTGTAACTCACTTTTATATTATCTTTATTGATATACAGAAACAACAGCACCATTGCCATACAGATAGTTATAATAAAAAGGATAATACGAATCTTTTTCTTCAGATAAAATAAAATCTCAATCAGATCGATATCCTGTTTGATTTGTTCACTCATAATATATCCAGAAAATAAAATCTGCCGCAGATAAATGAATTAATAGGCTGTATCAGGAGTGTTCGGGTTAAATATCAGCAAAAAACCAGCATCATGAATACTGGATATGAAGCATGAGAGTTACCTCAGTGTTTTATATAAGGATTCGGTCCTCATAGTAGAACGGTAACTCTCAATCTGATAGGTTCCTGAGTCAGTTCACATCACGACTCATTTTTTCGCTCTCACCGGCCTCCCATTTGCCACATAATATCCCGCCGTGCTCCTCGGCAACGCATCCTTCCCGCGAATCATATCCGCCATTTTCTCGCCAATCATAATAGTCGTGGCGTTCAAATTGCCGGTGATAATCTGCGGCATAATTGACGCATCCACAACGCGCAGGCCTTCCAGCCCGTGTACGCGGCCTTCGCCGTCAACCACTGCCATCTCGTCATAACCCATTTTGCAGGTACCGCACGGGTGGAAGGCGGTTTCGGCGTGGTTACGCACGAACTCATCGAGCTGCTCATCCGTCTGGCATTCGACACCGGGGCTGATTTCGCGGCCACGATACTGATCCAGCGCCGGTTGATGCATGATCTCGCGGGTGATGCGAATTGCGTCGCGGACCTCCTGCCAGTCCTGCTCGTGCGACATGTAGTTAAACAGAATCGCTGGATGCTGGTGCGGGTCGCGGGATTTAATCCGCACATGCCCACGGCTTGGCGAGCGCATCGATCCGACGTGGCACTGGAAGCCGTGCTCTTTCACGTTCGAGCCGTTATAGTTAATCGCCACTGGCAGGAAATGGTACTGAATATTCGGCCACGCAAATTCCTCACGGCTGCGAATAAATCCGCCTGCTTCAAAGTGGTTGCTGGCACCAACGCCGGTGCCGCCAAACAGCCACTCCGCACCGATTTTCGGCTGATTCCACCACTGCAGGGCAGGGTAGAGGGAAACCGGTTCTTTGCACTCATATTGCAGGTACATCTCCAGGTGATCCTGAAGATTTTCGCCGACGCCGGGTAAATCATGCACCAGCGGAATATCAAACTCCGCCAGCAGTTCAGCGCTACCCACGCCGGAACGTTGCAGGATCTGCGGAGAGGCGATCGCACCTGCACATAACAGCACCTCTTTATTCGCTGTCGCGCGGGTTGGAATGGTGCTGTCGCCTTCCAGCCATTCGACGCCCACCGCGCGTTTGCCGTCAAAAATGATGTGATCGGTCATGGCGTGAGTACGAATGGTCAGGTTAGGGCGCGATTTGGCCTGATCGAGATAGCCACGCGCGGTGCTGGCGCGACGGCCATGCGGCGTGACGGTGCGATCCATCGGGCCAAAACCTTCCTGCTGATAGCCGTTGAGATCGTCCGTGCGCGGGTAGCCTGCCTGCACGCCCGCTTCAATCATCGCTTCAAACAGCGGATTGACGCCGGGTTTGGAGGTAGTGACGCTCACCGGGCCATCGCCACCGTGGTAGTCGTTCTCGCCTACATCGCGAGTCTCGGCCTTGCGGTAGTAGGGCAGGCAGTCGAGATAACTCCAGTTCTCCAGACCGGGTTCTTGCGCCCAGTTATCGAGATCCAGCGCGTTACCACGGATGTAACACATGCCGTTGATCAGTGATGACCCGCCAAGCCCCTTACCGCGTCCGCACTCCATGCGACGGTTGTTCATAAACGGTTCCGGTTCCGTCTCATAGGCCCAGTTATAGCGTTTACCCTGTAGCGGGAATGCCAGCGCGGCGGGCATCTGGGTGCGGAAGTCAAAGCGATAGTCCGGGCCGCCTGCTTCAAGCAGCAGCACGGTTGTGTTCGGATCTTCAGTCAGACGGGTAGCGAGAACGTTGCCGGCTGAGCCGGCACCAATAATGATGTAGTCAAATTGCAAATAAACCTCCTGGTTAGAATATGGACTGGAATTTAGCCATCTCAACCTGGATGGACTTCACCTGGGTGTAACTCTGGAGCGTCATCACGCCGTTCTCGCGACCAATGCCGGAGTGTTTGTAGCCGCCAACGGGCATCTCAGCAGGGGATTCGCCCCAGGTGTTGATCCAGCAAATACCCGCTTCCAGCTGATGAATGACGCGATGCGCGCGGTTCAGGTCCGCCGTCACGATGCCCGCCGCTAGGCCGTAGTCGGTATCATTGGCGCGGCGAATCACTTCGTCCTCAGATTCATAAGTGAGAAGCGACATCACCGGACCGAAGATCTCTTCGCGCACGATGGTCATTTCGTCGCGGCAATCGGTGAACACGGTCGGTGCAACCCATGCGCCGTTATCGAAGCCATCGCCTTTCAGTACATCGCCGCCGCACAGTACGCGCGCGCCTTCCTCTTTGCCTTTGGCGATGTAACGCAGCACGTTATCGCGATGCGGGAAGCTGACCAGCGGGCCAAAGTTAGTTTGCGGATCGAAAACGTCGCCCGCGCGAATGCGCTCAACGCGCGCCAGAATCTTTTGTTCAAATGCGGCTTTGCATTTCGCCGGAACGAAGACGCGGGTGCCGTTGGTACACACCTGACCGGAGCTGAAGAAGTTCGCCATCATGGCGATATCAGCGGCGAGATCGAGATCTGCATCGTCGAAAACGATCAGCGGCGATTTACCGCCCAGTTCCATGGTCACTTCTTTCAGGGAGGAAGCTGCCGAGTTAGCCATCACTTTTTTGCCGCTGGCGACACCGCCGGTAAATGACACTTTGGCAATGCCCGGATGATCGGTCAGATATTGCCCGGTCTCCGCGCCCACGCCCGGCAACACGTTAAATACACCGTCCGGCAGGCCCGCTTCGCTGTAAATTTCAGCCAGCTTTAACGCGGTAAGCGGGGTGACTTCGCTCGGTTTGAAGATCATTGCATTGCCTGCCGCCAGCGCCGGGGCGGATTTCCACAGGGCAATCTGGATCGGGTAGTTCCATGCGCCAATCCCTGCCACTACGCCCAGCGGTTCGCGGCGGGTATAGACAAATGACGTCTCACGCAATGGGATCTGGCTGCCTTCCAGCGACGGGATCAGCCCGGCGTAGTACTCGAGCACGTCCGCGCCGGTAACGATATCGACGGTTGAGGTTTCCGAATACGCTTTTCCGGTGTCGAGGGTTTCCAGTTTTGCGAGTTCGTTATTGCGTTCACGCAGAATATCAACGGCCCGACGCAGAATACGCGAGCGTTCCATAGCGGTCATCGCCGCCCAGATTTTTTGCCCCTGTTGGGCACTCTTCACGGCGCGATCGACATCCTCACGCCCGGCGGCCTGCACGGTCGCCAGCACGTTACCGTTGGCCGGGTTAATGGTCTCGAAGGTGCGACCGCTGGTGGCGGAGGTATAACCACCATGTATATAAAGCTGCTGTTCTGCCATTCGGGACATCACGTCTCCTCGGTTAATCGGTGGGTAAATGCTGAGTAATAAAGTGACGGGTCAGCGAGTGTGCGAGAGGTTTATCCAGCGGTTTGCCGCTCAGTGCCGCGCGCAGCCATAATCCGTCAATCAGCGCGGCAAGGCCGTAGCCCGCTTCCTGTGCCTGTTGGCGCGGTAACTCGCGGTGAAATTCGCTCACCAGATTCGACAACAAGCGGCGGCTGCTCACCTGCTGCAAACGGTAAAGCATTGGCTGATGCATACTGCTGGCCCAAAACGCCAACCAGGCTTTCATCGCAGCATTACTGACCTGCGTTTCATCGAAATTCCCGTCAACAATCGCCTGTAATCGCTGCTCTGCACTGCCCTGCGGAAGTGCATGTAATCGATTCAAAACCGCGTCACGCAGCTGACTGGTGATATCGCGCATGGTTGCTTCCAGCAGACCATTTTTGTCCCTGAAATAGTGGCTGA
>ENA-ORRN01001280-ORRN01001280.1-human-gut-metagenome-genome-assembly--contig:-NODE-1280-length-17747-cov-2.212243_pt1 | contig 17747 bp, 17 predicted proteins | sample MGYA00242174_ERZ509132 | MGnify/ENA primary metagenome ERZ509132 (study PRJEB26280, sample SAMEA2338671) | human gut metagenome | biome: human gut; feature: human-associated habitat; material: faeces... | reverse complement strand
CAGCGAGTGCGCGAAACGGCTGTTCGACGCGGGAGCCGCAGAAGTGTGGCTTTTGACGGCTGCCGCCATGCCCGAAAAAAAATGAAGATCTGTTTCGTCGGGAAAAAGAGGCTTCTATATCGAGCGCCATAAAAAAGGGATCCGAATTTATTTCGGACCCCTTTTTGTAGGAGAGAAACTTTTATCAAAAGCTTTTCGCCGCGGCGGAAGGAAGGAATGGAGGATTATTCGATGGCGATTTTCTTTAAGGCTTTTTCTTCTTCCTTATACTTGGGCACGACTACCGTCAAAATGCCGTTTTCATACTTCGCCTTGATATTTTCTTCGCGGATGCCCTCGCCCACATAGAAGGTCCTCGACATTCTGCCGTACGTTCTTTCACGGAATACGTAATTGGAATTTTCGTCCTTCTCCGTTTCCTCGTTATTGCGCACCGCTTCGATAGTCAGATACCCGTCCTGCAAAGAGATATCGATATTGTTTTTGTCGATACCGGGCAGGTCTACGCTCAGCGTGTATTCCTTGTCGTTTGATTTTACGTCCGTTCTCATGACGGAATAGTTATTGTCAAAAAAGCCGCTGAAAGGTTTTAATAAAGAATTTAAAGAATCGGAAGTCAGGTATTTCATAATAAACATCTCCTTATTCATGTATTTTTTTAATGGATTCCGAGGAAGCGTTCTTTCCTTTGGCACCCCTTTTCCGAGGTTTCTTTGCGGATTTTTTTCTTCCTTCGAACACTTTATATATAAGCCGCTTTTTTTCCTTTTAAACATCTTTTCGTAAAATTTTTTTGGTTTTACGAAAAGTTTAAAGAAGTATACAAAAGGCAAAGGGAGATTCGTGCAAATCAGAGGCACGATGAAAAGAGCCGCCCATAAACTAAATTTTGGCGGCTCGCAAAAAGGCAGAGCGTCTGTCTGATAGAGGCTCTATCAAAAGGCGCCTTTTAAGTAGCCGAGAAATTCAAGCCGTAAAAATCAGTTGTCGCCGATGTTTTCGGGGAGAAATAAGTCACAGTTGAAAAATTCCATAACGGTCATATCAAAACCGAGAATGATAGCAATAATGGTATCGGAGTTCATGGTCGGGCACTTATCTTTCAGGACAGTGGAAAGCGTGGAGTAGCAGATGCCGCCTTCGTTGGCAAGTTTGAATTGAGTCCAATTGCGTTCTTTCAAAAGCCGTTTGGTTCTCAAAACGATAAGTTGTTTAAAATTTTTCATAAGGGATTCCTCCGTTAAGTAATTTATTAATATCATTTTACTATGGAGGCGTGAAAACTATCTAAAAAATTCGATTTTTTTAAGAAATTGTTTTCTTTTTTTAATAATTTATTTTTACGATAATAAAAAAGCGACTCGTTTGAGCCGCTTTTATAATGTCGAAGAGTGGAGATCTTTCCGGCGATGCGTTTGTCGCCGAGGCGTAATCTGTTTAATCCGCGATATTTTTAAAGAGAACGATTAAAAAGTCATCTAAGCCTAAACCGTTCCTATTTTCATAGAGTATCTTTACGTTTATGATTTTGTAATGCTTCCGCTAACTTTCTTTTTACTCGGCGGCCAAAAAAATTTTTCAAAAAATTTTGATTTTTCCCAACCGTTTGCTCTTTCGGCGTGTCTATATGGGTGTAAGGAGTTTGAAACTCCCCCTTATCGATAAGGCAAAATTATAAAAACAAAAAGGAAGGAAATTATCATGAAAAAAACATATCGGTTTTTAGCGGGCGCCGCGGCGCTGGGTCTTTGTTTCTCTTTTGCGGCGTGCAACACTTCGTCGGCTTCCGACAGCGGCTCCGATCTCCATACGGCGGCGTATACCTACCTCGCCATCGACATCAATCCCTCGATCGAGCTTTTGGTGTGGGAGAATAAAGTGGTCGGCGTCAAAGCGGGCAACGACGACGCCAGCGTACTTTTGAGCGGCGAGGACTTTACGGGAATGACCGTCGAGGAGGCGAGCGAAAAAATCGTGGCTCTCGCGGAGAAGATGGGCTATCTCAACGACGGCAACAAGAAAGTGAAAATCACCGTTCTTTCGGACGACGAAAAGGAAGCCAAGGAAGTGGAGGACGCGGCGAAATCGGGCGCGGCAAAGGGCAGCGAAAAGGCGGAGGTCAACAGCAATCCCCGCTCCAAGGACGAACGCACCGTCAAGAAGTTACAGGCGGAAAATCCCGAAGTATACAAGGATCTCACGCCCGCAAAGGTGAGAATCATCGAGGCGATCAGGGAATACGATTCCTCCATGACGTACGAAAAGGGCGCGGGAATGAAGGTGAGCGAGCTTGCGGATATGCTGGAAGACCTCGCGGACGAATACGAGGATATGGTGACGGACGAAGTGGAAGATAAATTCGAGTCGCGTTACGACGAGGCGAAAGCGGAAATCGAGCGGCGCATCGCGGCGGTATACGGCGAGGAGTATCTGGCGGCATGGGACAGATATGCGGCTTTGGAAACGGCTTTCGATCGCATAGAGGACAAAGCGGAAAACGTTTCCCTTTCCGACGAGGACGTGGCGGCGGTGATGGAGCTTTTGGGAATTTCCGACCGCACTCTCCTCGAAGAGAACGGCGCGGTGACGCCCGACAGCGTGGACGATTATCTCGACAAGCATTTTGACGACGACAAAAACGACGGCGAAGACGAGGAAGAAAACGAGGACGTCGAAGACGCCGTCGAGGACATTCTCGACAAGTACGACGAGGACGAATACGCGTTGACGGAAGAAGACCTTGCGGCGCTGTCCGCCGCCGCGGGCGAAACGCTCTCCTTTAAGACCATAGAGGACGCGGAAGAGTACGTGGACGAAGCGGAGGAGGCTTTGGACGATCTGAAAGATTCCGTGAAGCTGACCGAGGAACAAAAAGAGCAGATCAAAGCGCTCAAAGAAGAAATAAAAGCGCTCAAAAACAAGATCCGCGAAGAAATGAAAGCGGAGATTGAGGCGGCGAAAGAGCAGGTCAAGCGTCAGAAAGAAGAAAAGCTCGGCTGAGGGCGCGCCTTTGCGCCGACGGGCGGTTCCTTTTCCGATAAATAGAAGGGTTGACTTTTGTCCGACCATATGATACAATGAGTCTGCGCCTTGCCGCCGGAAGCGCGGCAGGGCGCAACGGACTAAAACAAAGGAAAGGAACGCGGCGATGAGTCTTGACAAACTTGCTCCGAAAATAGCGCGGCGGGACGAAAAAGCTTTCGGAGAGCTATATGAAAAGCTCAGAAGGCTCGTCTATTCCGTCTGCCTCGGCGTGGTGCGAAATCCCGCCGCGGCGGAGGAATTGGCGCAGGATACGTTCGTCGCCGTGTGGGAAAAATGCGGGGAATTTCGCGGCAAGGGATTCAAGACCTGGATACTCTCGATTGCGAAAAATAAGGCCTTGAACGCCCTGCGGCGGCAAAAACGCGAATTTTCCGCGGATTTTGCCGAAAACGAAACGCTCGGAGGCTGTTATACCATCGACGGGGCGGCGGAAACGGGCATTGCGCTCGCCGCCGCTCTACGGCTTTTGGACGAAACGGACAGACAGATCGTATTGCTGAGAAATTCGGGCATGAAAGCAAAGGAAATCGCCGAGCTTTTAGACCTGCCGCGAGGCACCGTTTCCTGGCGGTACGCGGAGTCCTTAAAGGTTTTGAAAAAATATTTGGAGGAGGAATCGGAATGAAAAAATCGGATATCGAAAGACAACTGAAAAAAGACCTTCAAGCCGCCGCCCCCTCCGATTTTGACGCGGTGTGGAAAAAGTGCCGCCACGACCTGCCCGAGAAGGAAACGGAAGAGGAATTTGAATTCGTGCCCGCCGTCGCCGCTGCGGGCGGCGGCGAAGCGGGAAGGAGCGGACGGGCGGGGAAAAGGACTCTCGCCTGTATCCTCGCGGCGGTTATTTTCTGTTTTGCGGCGCTGTTCACCCTTCTCGGCGCGGCGCTCGGCTGGTTCCGCGGCGGGGACGATTTCGTTATCCCCGGGAGCGACGGGTACTTCATTTTCGACATCAATCCGTCCGTGGAGCTTTCCTATGACAAAACGGGGCGGGTGACGGGCGCAGAGGGACTCAACGAGGACGGCGAAGTGCTCTTATACGGCCTTGACTTACAGGGCAAGACGTACGACGAAGCGGCGGACGTCCTTTTCGAGCGCTGCGTGAAGCTGGGCTATTTTGCCTCGGGACGGGAAGATAACGCCGTTCTGGTTTCCGCCGTGCTCTCGGAAGGGGGCAGGGATGAAACGATGACCGCCGAGATGAAAGGCTTGTTGTCGGAGGCGTTCGCCGCGAATAAGATCCGCGGCGTGGTGATCACGGGCGTGGAAAACGCGCAATTAGAGGAAGCCGCGCAAAAGTACGGAATCGATGCTCAGAAATACGCGCTCATTCTCTCCTATCTCGCTTTGGGCGGCAGCCTGGAAGAAGCGGCGTATTCTTCCGTCAGCGTGCGGGAGTTGTATCAGGGAATCTCTAAGCTGCAAAAGGAACGGAAGGAAAAGGAAATCGAGGAGCTGGAAACGGAGGCGGGCGAGCTGGAAGAAACGCTTTTCGAAACGCTTTCCGAAAATATCCAAAAGCTGATAGACGAATTGAGCGACTATATCGAGGAACGGGCGGAGGATTCGGACGGGGAAGACTTGGAAGACAAGTACGAAAAACAGCTGGAAGAGTTGGAAGCATACGCCGAGGAGATGGAGGACGCACAAAATAAAGGCGAATTCGGAAGCCTCGTTCATAAGCTTTTGAACTCTTTGGCGGAGATGTCGAGAAACGAATCGGACGCGGCTTTGAAGGAACTGATAGACGCCGTCTATACGCAGATCGCAAGCATTTACGACGGCTTGGAGGATATGTGGAAGGAATTAAAACAGCTGAGCGCCACCGCGGAAGAAACGAGTTCGGCGCGGCTCGATAAGTTCGGAAATTCCGTCGGCGAGGACGACGAGTTCGACATCGACGAATGGCAGGAGGAAAAGGAAGAATTGTTCGCCTCCTCTTGGTACGATTTCAAGAAACAGTGGGACGCCGCCCGCGACCGCGATTTGGACGACGATGACTGAGCGCCTTCAAGTCCCCGACGGCAGATAAGGGCAGAAGTGAAAAGGTGTTTTGGGCATCCTTATAGAAAATTTATAAAAAAAGAGCGGCGGAATAATTCTCGCCGTTCTTTTTCCCTATCCGCGCCGCATTTCCGCACGTTTACTTATTTAGAAACACTGCGGGGGGGGGGTACTTTTTTGGTTATTTTCGAATCTTTTTCGGGGTCGGCTTCGCCGTACCCGTAAGAATAGTAGGAATAATAATATTTCTGCTGGTTTTTCTTCAACTTTTTAGGATTGACGTGGAAATCGTTGACGACGATGCCGAGCACGTTCGCCTTGGCAAAGCGGAGGGTATCGAGCGAACTCTTTATATCGCTTTCATACGACCTCATATACCGACAGACGAGAAGCGCGCCGTCGGTGATAGGGACCAGCGCGAGCGCGTCGGAAACCAGCTCCACGGGCGGCGTATCGTAAATGATATAATCGAATTGTTTTTTCAGCTCTTCCGAAAGAGCTTTCATCGCGTCGCTTTCCAAGAGTTCGTAAGGGCGGGGGGACTGGGTGCCCTGATAAATGACGTAGAGATTTTTGTTCTGTTTGGACTGATGCAGGACTTCTTCCAGTTTCGCCTGACCGGAGAGGTAGTCGCTCAATCCCGGCTCATGGGGATCCTTGAAATACTTGGAAACTCTGCCTTTTCTGATATCCGCGTCGATAAGAACCACTTTGAAATTGGACGTGGCGAACATCTGCGCCAAATTGACGGTAATCGTCGTCTTGCCTTCTTCGGGAAAGGTGGAGGTGGAAAGGATGCTGATGCCGCCCTCCTCCTTTTTGGGAATGGCTACGGAAAGAGAGGCTTTGAGATTACGGAAGGCTTCGGTAATGGCGAAAGGCGTTTCCGTATCGAGAAGGTAAGCCTTGCGCAGAGCGTCCGAATGTTTTTGTTCGTAATATTTTTGTTGTTTGTTACGGCGATGCTCAGAAAAAAACTTTGTAAAAAAACTCATTTTATCGCCTCCGTACGTTTTTCCGTTTCCTTATCCTCCGCAAGAGCTTCGATGCGGGGAATAACTCCCAAAACGGGCAGTCCGAATTTACGGGGAATATCCTCGTAGTCGCGCAGACGGTTGTCGGTTCTGTCGATGACTACGACGACCACGCACGCCACGATCGCCGCTAAAATTCCCAGAATCGCCGCGAATTTGATCATTTCCTTGGTGGTCTGACCGCCGTTGAGAAGCGCCGCGCGGTTGTGAGTGAGCTGTTCGCAGCTGACCTTGCCCGGGGGGGTGGTACTCGAAGAAGAGTCTTTATCCACCAGACGGCTTTCGATAAATTCGGGAACGTTTTTTTCCACTTGTTTCAAAAGGCTCGCCGCAAAGCCCGCGTCGTTGAGCACCGAAACGGATACTTTGATCTGGCTGGCCTTATAATTATAGGTGTAAGAGAGGGAATTGTTCAGCAATTTGAGGTACTTATCGTATTTTTTGCCGTCCGCTTCGGTGAAATTTTCCGATTGGGGAAACACCACGTCGCTCGTTTCAGGAAGATCCTTCATGAGTTCCTGGCTGAACAGTTCGGACGAGAGCAGGGAGGTGACGGTGATGAACACCGTTTCGTTGTAATTGGACGGATTGATTTGTCCCGAAGAATCGTCCGTCTTATTGGAGGTGATAAAATAATCCACGCTCGCGCCGTAATAATGTACGTCGTGATTTTTGACGAAGCCAAGGGTTCCTCCCACTATCACGCCTACCAGCAAGGAAGCGAGGATAATCCAGATTTTTGCCCAAAGAGCGCGAAAGATGTCAGACAAGCTGATCTCGCCTTCGGACACAACTTCTTCTTGCATAAAATACTCCTTCATCTGAAAATATTTTTGACTTTTCCTAAGGTCCCTTAAAAAAGCTAAGATCAAGGAACGCGGAAAGGGAAACGAATTTAAAAGGCGGGGATTAGAAGGCGTCTTCTCTCGGGACGGCTTCGACACGTTCCCGCTTTTTTCGTCGTATATCCATAAGTAATTATACCATTTTCCCCTGTGCTTGTAAAGCGTTTTTCGGAAAATATTGCAAATATGCGTTTTTTATATTATTTTTAGCGAAAGGAACGAAAAGGCCGTTCGGACGAAAATTCAGAGGATTTGCAGAATAAAAAATTTCAAATACTGCGTTTCCTCCTCGTTTAAAAGAGCGGGATGATCGGGCGCCTGACTTCTCATTTCCACGCTTCTCACCCGCCGCCCGCTCTCTTTCGCCGCTTCGGAGAGCATCTTTTCGAAAAGCGGCAGAGTCATGTAGTGGGAGCAGGAACAAGTGGCCAAAAAACCGCCGCTTTTCACCAATTTCATGCCGAGAAGATTGATGTCCTTATAGCCGCGGAAAGCGTCCTTTACCTCCGCCGCGCTCTTGCAAAAAGCGGGCGGATCGAGCACGACGAGAGAAAATTTTTCTCCGTTCGCCTTATATTCCCTGAGCACCTCGAACACGTCGCCGCATCTGGTCTGAATATTCGAAAGGCCGTTGAGCCGCGCGTTCCTTTCGACGTTTTCAAGCGCCGGCCGGGAAATGTCCACCGCCGTCACGGTTTCCGCCGTCAGAGCGGCGTTTAAAGAAAAGCCGCCGCTGTTGCAGAAACAGTCTAAAACGCTGCCGCCCGCGGCATAGCGGCGAAGGGCGAAGCGATTTTCCTTCTGATCGAGAAAATAGCCCGTCTTTTGTCCGTTTTTGACGTCCACGGACATTTTTAAGCCGTTTTCCTCGACGACGACCTCGTCGGGAACTTCTCCGTAAAGAGTGCCCTTTTCCGGGGGCAAGCCCTCTTTGGCGCGCACGGAAACGTCCGAACGCTCGTAAATGCCGCGGGGAGAAAAGATCTCCGCAAGCACTTTCACGATCATCTCCTTGCGTTGATGGATGCCGAGGGAAAGGCACTGCATCACGAGGACGTCCGCGTACTTGTCCACGATGAGCGCGGGGAGATTGTCCGCTTCTGCGAATACGACGCGGCAGCAGTTCTCATAGCCTAGCTTTTGCCGATATTCCCAGGCGGCGGAAATGCGCTCCTTATAGAGCGCTTCGCCGTCCTCTTCCTTGCCGCGGATAAAGAGCCTGACGAGGATCTTCGAGGCGTGGTTGAGATAGCCTTTGCCGAGAAAACGTCCGTCGTGGGCGCATACGCAGGCGAGCGCGCCGTTTTTGTCTTTGCCTTCGATGCGGGCGACTTCGTTGGCGTATACCCAGCTATGCCCCGCGAGCAATCGCTTTTCTTCGTTTTTTTTGAGATAAATCGTATAGGACATGGCTTAAAACCTCGCTTTGCCGCGTAAAATTAACAAGGGAATTATAGCATATATCGTTTGACAAGTAAAGTGGTTTATGCTAAAATAAAAAAATAAGGGAGTAGTCCGGCTTTCGAAAGGGAGCGGTCAAATCTACATAATGGAAATACATCCCGGCGCGGGTAAGGCAAAAGTTTTCCTTTCCCAAAGTCCTGGAAGGCAAAATGCGATTCGTTTGGGATAAATCCGAACGGGGTCGGCTTTAAAAGGGCAAGGAAAGAGGGCGCTTTTTTAAAGCGGACGGGCTTTTGAGCGGGAAAGACGGCGAAAAAACGTTTAGGCGGTCTTTATTCGGGAGCGTGTTTTTAGGGCGTGTTTTTAGGGTTGACAGGAAACGGCAAGACTTATGCGTAACGGAAGAGGAAAATTCTGTATTCTGCGCAAGGAGTCTTGCCTTTTTTCGTCGGAAAAATCAAGGCGCGCCGACCAAACGGAGATCGGGGAAATGGGAGATAAATATTCGTCGGACAAGGAGAAAGGCGGGCGAATATAGGGCTTGTTTTGCCGAAGGGCGAGGACGGATTGCCCGCACGTCTTTCCCTCGATGGAAAGAAGCCGCAAAAATCTGCCGCCCGCTTTTTCGCGGAGTCGGATAAGCGGGCTCTTCTTTGAAAACGCCGCGGATCCGCGTTCGAGAAATTCTTTAAATGCGGCGGGACTTTAAAAAACGGGACGGCGTGGAGAAAAACGACCGGGAAAAGGGAAGGGCGATTTCGTTTATCAGCGGGCGCGGCTTTTGAGTCCTGAGGCAATCGCGTTTGGCATTTGGCAGATCCGGGCGCAATCCCGAAAATGCGCGGGCGGATATAAAATAAAAGGCGGGCGTCGAAGCGACGGAAGAGCGATAGATAACGACGTAGAGTTTTTGGGCAAATCGATGCGGGAGCTTGATTTTTATGGATATTTTCGATATACTGTTTTTGGCGGTGGCGCTTGCGATGGACGCCGCCGCGGTGGGAATGACGGACGGCATGGCGGACGCGAAGATGCCTGTGAAGCGGGTGCTCACCATCGGCGCGTTTTTCGGGGTTTTTCAGGCGTTGATGCCGCTCGGCGGGGATTTCCTGACAAAGCTCTTTGCGGACGCCTTTCTCGACGAGTTCGAAACGGCGTCTTCCTGGGTGTCTTTTATCCTGCTCACCCTGCTCGGCGGCAAAATGATCTTCGATTGCGTGCGGGAGATACGGGCGAAAAACAGGGGCGAAATCGCGGCGGCGGAGAATCTTGCGGAATTGTCGATAGGAAAACTTACCTTACAGGCGATCGCCACGTCCATAGACGCTTTCGCCATCGGCGTGACTCTGCAAATGGCGCAGCTGTCCGCGGAGGGACTGTTTCCTCCCCTGGGCTGGTCGATTTTCATCATCGGCGTCATCACCTTCTCGCTGAGCGTTCTCGCCGTCTACATAGGCAAGCTGATCGGGGATAAGCTGGCGGATAAGGCGGAACTTGTCGGCGGCATCGTGCTGGTGGGAATCGGCATAAAACTTCTTATCGAAGGTTTGCTGTGACATTCTTCGCGGCGGACGACCGTCCTATCCGCCGTGATAGCCGTGAGAAAAAAACTCGGAGCGGCCGTCTTTTTTTGGCGCCGCAAGAGGAGGCTTATAAGTCTGCAACAGGGAGCGCTTTTTATCCGTATGCCCTTTACGCCGTGTTTTTAGGCAACAAGACTGAGGGAAATATTTGTATCCGTCCTTTCGCTTTTAAGCGTGAGAAGGGGGCAGGGCTGAGAACAAGGACGGATCAGAAGAGAATCGGACGAGATAGAAAGGTCCCAAAGGCGTCCCGTCGGGGTTTACGGCGGAAGTTCCGCCGAAGGAGTAGTGGAAAAGGGCTTTTCGTTCGGCGGAAAAAGGAGAAATATGTATTTATACGAAACGCATTGTCATACCGCGAAGGCGAGCGCGTGCAGCCGCCTTTCGCCCGAGGAAACGGTGGAACTGTACCTTTGCAACGGTTATTCGGGCATTTTCGTCACCGATCATTTTCTCAACGGGAACACCACGGTGGACAAAAGGCTGCCTTTCGCAAAAGCCGTGGAAAGATTCTGCGAGGGTTTTGAAGAAGTAAAGCGGGCGGCAGGGGAGAGATTACAGGTGTTTTTCGGCTTCGAGTATTCCTATCTCGGCACCGACGTGCTCTGTTACGGCTGGGACAAAAAGACGCTTTTAGGATTTCCGCAGATCCTTTCCATGAGTATGCGGGAATTCTGCGATTTCTGCCGCGAAAACGGCGCGCTCGCCGTGCAGGCGCACCCTTTCCGCGAGGATTTCTATATCGACCATATCCGCCTTTTCCCGAACGCCGAGGGCGTGGAAACGTTCAACGCGGGACGCACCGAGCGATGCAACAAGCTGGGGGAATTTTACGCGGACGCATACGGAAAAATACGGACGGGAGGCTCCGATCTGCATTCCGTGCGTCAAAAAGTGCTGGCGGGAATGGAATTTGAAGAAAAAATAACCTCCGAACGGGACTTTTTGAGGCTTTTGCGCGAAGGAAAGGGGCGGATTGTCGTCAAGGAAAACAAATTTGTACAGTCGGTTATAAAATAGCCGAAAATCGCGGAAAATATTTTAAAAAGCTACTTGAAAGGGAACAAAAAATAGTGTATAATAGAATCGGAAGCGGGAGAACGCCGCGTAAAGATTAAAAAGGGAGAATCGGATGGATAGAAACAACAAAAAAGAGATCTGCCGCAAAAAGGACAAGATTTTTTATCGGGAAGGAAATACGCTCGTCAAGCTCTTCGACGAAAGCTATCCCAAGGAAAACGTTTTGAACGAAGCGCTCAATCAGGCGCGTGTGGAAAACACCCCTCTGCACGTTCCCCATATCCTCGGCGTTTCCACGCTGGAAGGGAAATGGGCGATTGTCATGGATTTCATCGAGGGGGAAACGCTCTCCTCGTTGATGGAGAAGCGCCCCGAAAGGCGGGAGGAATATATTTCCCTGCTCGTCAGGCTGCAAACGGACATCAGCGCCTGCCGCGTGCCCCTTCTGCCCCGGCTCAAAGATAAGATGGACGCCAAGATCGCCCGCAGCGAGTATCCCGAAACGGTGAAATACGATTTACAGACGCGTTTGCAGGGGCTGCCTAAGCATTACAAGCTCTGCCACGGCGATTTTTGCCCCGGCAACGTCATTGTGACCTCGGAGGGCGTTCCGTATATCATCGACTGGGCGCACGCCACGCAGGGCAACGCTTCCGCGGACGCGGCGCGCACCTATCTGACTTTCCGCCTGCGCGGAGAGGACGAGAACGCGGAGGCGTATATGAAGCTGTACTGCGAACGCACGGGCACCGCCCGCGGATATATCGAGGAGATCCTGCCCATCGTCGCCGCCACGCAGACGGAAAAGAGCACCGAAGAGGAAAAGAAAATGCTCCGCAGCTGGGTGAACGTGGTGGATTGGCAGTGATTCCGCCTTTCGACGTTTTATAAGTTTGAAAAAAGCCGCCTGAATAAAAGGCGGCTTTTTTGATGAGAACTTCTGCGGCTATCGAGTGTTTTTTTACTCGGAAAGGAGTTTTTCCCGTTCTTCCGCCTCTTCCTCTTCGCGGTTTTCAAACAGAATACATCGGATGGCGGCGATGCTTTCACTCATTTCGTTGAGTGTTTCGATGCTTAGCATATGGCGCAGGCTTCTGAGGTTAGGCGATCTTTTTTTCCAACATTCGCATAGCTCATGCGCTTCCGTCGTTTTCTGATGTTCGCGGCAATAACCGCAATTTACCTTTGAGAAAAAATAAGTTTCTTTCAGATAGTACCTTTCGTAGCGTTGACAGTTCATACAGGCTTTTTTCATTTTTTAACCTCCTTGTTTCTATTTTATCATAGCTCTCATGAAAAAATAGGAAGGTGTACCTGCCTATCGTAAAAAAATTTTTTCTTCGCGGCGAAGGTCGGCTTTTTGTACCGCGAAATACGGCGCGGCGGTATTTCGCAAAAAGGGAAAGCCGACCTTTCGAGATAAGCCCTAAGAAAGAGCGGACGTAAAAATCCCTGTCGCTTAATCGGCGAAAATAACACTTCCCGGCTGCGTAGCATATAGATAATTGATACATTTTTGCAAGGAGAAACGACATGAATCCGTTTTTAGAGAAGCCTTTTCCCATCGACAAGGCGTTTCAGAACTGGCAGCAGCTCTATCCGAAGCCTTATGACAAGAGGACCGTGGATCCCTATACCAAGACGCGAATCATTCTCGCAAACGGCGCGGAGTTCGAAGCAAATTGGTTTTCTCATCAGTTTTCCCGCAACACCGACGACAACGATCTGAGGCGGGAGCTTGCTCTGACGAGGTTTATCGAGAAACAACAGCAGATCAAAATTTCTCTCTTAAAGCCGCAGAACGAGAGCATTCTCGAACATACCATCGGCTATGAGCAGCTCGCAGTCGATCTGACGGCGGAGCTTGCCAAACGGGAAAAGAACTGCTACGTCAAAAAGACGCTCGATTTCGCGCTCCTGGAAGACTTCGACCATCTCTATCGCTATGCCGATCTTTTGGAAATGGAACAGGGCGTTTACGCGGAAAAGCTGGTGGGACGGTATACGGAGATCATGCCCGGACGTCCGACGATCTCCCATCATCGTTATCCCAAGGACAACGTGCGCCGCAGGATCGATTCCAAAGAATCGGACGTGCAGACGGTGCTTTCCACGATGATCATCACCGCCGCGGAACAGCAAACCATGAATTACTATATGAACGTGAATTTCGCCTCTTCCGATTTGGGACGCCGCCTCTACGAAGAGATCGCCTTAGTGGAGGAGGAACACGTCACGCAGTACGAGGATCTGATGGATTCTTCCTCCACCTGGCTGGAAATGCTGCTTTGGCACGAGTATAACGAATGCTATCTCTATTGGTCGAATTACACGACGGAAACCGACCGCTATATCAAGCGGCTGTGGGAAGAAAACTTTGCCATGGAAGTTTCTCATCTGCACAAAGCGGCGGAACTTCTCAGAAAATACGAGGGGAAGGAATGGCAGGAAGTGATCAAAAACGGCGAATTTCCCGAACCGCTTTCCCTGCACGAAAATATCGCCTATGTGCGTTCCGTGCTGGGCAATACCGTACAATTCACCTCCGTGGGAGAGGATTATCTCCGCGTGCGCGATTTGCCCGCCGACGCCGAGTTCTTCCGCTATCAGGGCGTCGTCAATCCCCTTCCCGATATCGTGCCTGCGCACCGCACCATCAAAGAATATATCCGCCGCCGCGGAAAAGATTATCGCTATCAGGTGGCGCCTAATCCCGTTCCCGAGCTTCGGGACAGACGGGAGGACAATACCTCCGTGGGGCGGATACCCGACGCGGCGGGCAGCAGCGATTTTACCTGCAACAAATAGCGGCAAAATCCGGGCTTGTCATTTTTAAAAAGCGTCGGGGGTCCTGTTCGGGGACCGAAAAGAAAAGGCGGCGCGGAGAGATTTTCGGCAAAAGACGAAAGGGAAAGTAAATTTTTTGAAAAGAGGAAAACGGGAGCTGAAATATTCAGAGCCCGTTTTTTTTGCGATTCTTTCTAAGCGCCCTTTAAATTTAAAGAGGGAACAAGGAGGCGTAAAAGAAAAAAACGGAGTCTGAAAGAGGCGGAGATCTACTTTTAAAGCTCGTTTTGCACTCCCGTTTCATAGACGGAGAAGAACGAGGCAGTCCGCTTTCGGGCGGGCGCTAAACCGTCCGAACAATCGGGAAAAGTCTATCGGGAAAGGATGCGGCGAAAATTTTTCGGCAATTTTCCGCTTTTTTCCGTTGGTTTTACGCGATTTGCCTTTTTCCGAAGGATATGGTATAATGGAAAAAATCTTTATAAAAGGAGATCGTCACATGAAAATGGGGCTTGCGGTTTCCTCCTGAAATAAGTTTATTTGTTTTGGGAGGTAAAAATAGAAAATGAAATTTGAAAAAATAAAACTCGACGAATGGAAACGCGCAAAGCTTTTCCATACTTATATGAACGATTTGAAAATCGTGATGAGCATGACTGCCGAGATAGACGTGGCGCCCCTGCTTTCCTTTATCCGGGAAAACGGCTTGAAATTTTATCCCGCCATGATCTGGATCGTGAGTAAAATCGTCAATTCCCGCGAGGAATTTCGGCTGGGACAGCAAAACGGCGAGGGGGGGAGGTGGGATTACGTTTCTCCCTATTACGCGCATTTCCACGCGGAGGACGAAGCGTGCGCAAAACTCGTGACCGAGTACGGCGACGACCTCTTTGACTTCCACGCGCGTTTTCTCGCGGACAGAAAGCGCTTTGAGAGTTTGCGGGCGTTCGATTTGACGCAAATCCCGCCGAATACCTTTGACGTTTCCTGTCTGCCCTGGATCAAATATAAGAGCTTCGATATGCACGTTTTCGATTCGGGGACTTATCTCGCGCCCGTCGTCACCTGGGGAAAATGGGAACAGGAGGGCGAAAGGGCGATGATGCCGCTTTCCATGAATATCCATCATGCGGCGGCGGACGGCTTTCATCTGTCCCGATTTTTTGCCGAAGTACAGGCGTTGATCGATCATATTTCGCTGCAAAAGTTTTGACGGGCGTTTTGCGGCGAAAGGGCGGTTGTATGAAAAGGAAAGCTTTATTCAGGCGCGGCTTCCCGCCGCGCCTGAACTTTTTGCGGCGGAAACCTTTTGCGGGAGGCGAAAGGCGCCCGCGGCGGCAAAAGTATGAAAAAACGCTTACAGAGCGCAAAAAAAGCAAAAATAAAAAAAATTCCTAAAAAAGTTGAAAAACACGACTCAAAACAGCTTGACAGAATTTTCGATTAATAATACAATTAGAGAGCAAGTTAAAAGAAGGGAGCCTCTCCACCGCCTTAACCCCGTTATTTTTCAAGGTGCGAAGCGTTCCTCGGTTCTTTTAAAGCCGTTATCAAACAAAAAAGAAAATACACACGAATAAGGAGTAACAGGATATGAAAACCTATATGGCAAACGCCCAAACGGTTGAAAGAAAGTGGTATGTCGTAGACGCCGCGGGCGTGCCCCTCGGACGCCTTGCTTCCCGCGTCGCTTCCGTGCTTCGCGGCAAAAATAAGCCCACTTTTACCCCCAACGTCGATACGGGAGATTTCGTAATCGTCATCAATACCGATAAGGTGGTTTTGACAGGCAAAAAGATGGAGGATAAATTTTACAGATACCATACCGGTTATATCGGCGGGTTGAAGGAAATTTCTTATAAAAAGCTGCTTGCCGAAAAGAGCGACCTCGCCGTTTACGAAGCGGTGAAGGGAATGCTCCCCAAGAACAGCTTGGGCAGAACGATGCTCAAAAAACTCAGAGTTTACAAGGGTGCGGAACATAACCACGCCGCTCAGAAGCCCGAAGAACTCAAAGTAGACTAAGGAGAGGAAAAGAATTATGGCTAAAATCAATTTGAAAAAGAAGCTTCAATTCTGGGGAACGGGCAGAAGGAAAAAGGCGATCGCCCGCGTTCGTTTGATTCCCGCAGGCAGCGGAACCATCGTTATCAACGACCGCACCTTTGAGGATTATTTCCCTCAGGGCACCCTTCAATACATCGTCAAACAGCCCCTCGTTCTTCTGGATGTGGAAAATAAATACGACGTGTTCGTAAACGTCATCGGCGGCGGCTATACCGGTCAATCCGTCTTGGTATCGCGCGCGCGCTTCTCGAAGCGGAACCCGATTCCCGTCCCGCCCTCAAAAAGGAAGGCTTCCTTACCCGCGATCCCCGCGCCAAGGAAAGAAAGAAGTACGGCCTCAAAAAGGCGCGCCGCGCTCCGCAGTTCTCCAAGAGATAATCTTCGGGAATTTTCAACCTTTCAACAAGACGACAAAGCCCCGACCGTACTCGTTACGGTCGGGGCTTTTGAAAGCAAATCCGTCCTTTTCGAAAATATTGGAAAGCGTTAACGGAAAAGAATTTTGTTTCTCAAAAGGACGAGGAACAAAAACTTTTTTGTAAAAAGAAGCTCTGCACGCCACGAAAAGCCGCTGTTTTAACGGGAAAACGACGAATAGCATACAAAGCGGACGAGATAGAAAACCTCAAAAAAAGAGGTAAAAAGAGGGGGAAGCGCGCTTAAAAATCGATTTTTTAAGCGCGGAAAAGGAATGAAAACGGAAAAAACCCCGTTCTTCAAAAGAAGCGAGGCGGAAGGATAAGCCGCTGCGGATTTTTTTTAAGAGCTATCTGCGGGGCGCTTTGCGGTCGATATTTTTCGCCAGCCGTTCGTGGCGTTCCATGAGCGCCAGAAAGGGATTGTTCTCGCTGTTCGCCTGAGGCGCGGAAAAAGCGGCGGACGCGGGAGCCGGCGTTTCCTTTGGGGGCGGCGCGACGCCGCTGTCGCGGGACGGCTCGCTTTTCTTTTCCGCTTGCGGGGAAGGAAAAATGTTTTTTAAAAAAGCGGCGGCGTCAAGGGGAGAAGTTCCCTCTCCGGACTCCGCGGAGGAAGAGGGAAAAAATGCTGATTTCAGAAAATTAAACAATCCGAAGCTTTCCATACTCAAAAAAAATCCTTTATTTTCACAATTTTCACTTAAAATAGCGGAAAAAACGCGCCGTTTTTGTTTGCTTTAATTGACGAATTGATATATAATAGAATATGCGTTGATATTGTCGGGAAATGCAGGTTATTTTTCTCGGCCGACATAATTTTTAAGGAGTCCTTATACAATGCGGGATAAATTCAAGAAATTGACATGTATCGTTGCGGCGGCGACCCTCGCCGTGACGGCAGCGTCGTTTGCGGGCTGCTCGGACAGCTATTCCAACAAAGTGCCCGGAAACGATATTTTCACGGACGAGGCGGCTGTTTCCAACGGCGGTTTCGCGGTGGAAAAGGGCAATTACGTGTACTTCATCAACGGAGCCGAGGAGTATACGGCTTCCAATAAATACGGCGACGTGGTCAAGGGCGCGCTCATGCGCATCTCCAAGACCGATCTTTTGAACAAAGACTACTCCAAGACCGTGACCGTCGTCCCCATGCTCTTCGTCGCTCAGAATTATAACGCGGGCATCTATATTTACGGCGACCGCGTCTATTACGCTTCCCCCACGACGGAAAAGGACCAGAGCGGCAATATTCAGAACGATTGGATAAGCTTTAAGAGCGCCAAGCTGGACGGCACCGAGGTGATGAAGGACTATTACTTCCGCTCGGACGACAACGCGACGAATTATCGGTATGTGGAAGTCGAGGACGTGGTGTACTGTCTGCACGTGGATGACAAAACTCTCTACTCCTATAATACGCAGACGGGCAAGGATACCGTGCTTGTTTCGGGCGCGGGTTCCGATTTCTATTTCGATACTTCCGATCCCGAAAGTCCCGAAGTCTATTACACGATGGCGGTGACGCAGGACGTCGATACGACG
>ENA-ORRN01001279-ORRN01001279.1-human-gut-metagenome-genome-assembly--contig:-NODE-1279-length-17747-cov-3.607054_pt1 | contig 17747 bp, 11 predicted proteins | sample MGYA00242174_ERZ509132 | MGnify/ENA primary metagenome ERZ509132 (study PRJEB26280, sample SAMEA2338671) | human gut metagenome | biome: human gut; feature: human-associated habitat; material: faeces... | reverse complement strand
GATACGGACAAGATCGGGGGCAAAGTGCGGTCGCGTTATTACACCTATTCTTCCGATTGGTACGATTCGTTCACGGAATATCTTACGAGCGTCAAAATGTGGGACGGCAACGTGACTGCGGAAAAAGCCTGCAAAGATTATGCCAAAACGTTCCAGGCGGCGCTCGACGAAATGCGTGCAAATTTGGGGTGACATATGACGAAACAAAAGGTCAGCAAACTTACGAGAAGGGAGAATATCATTGCCTTTTTGTTTATTCTCCCGCCGATCGTCGGATTTTGTATCTTCACGATCGGCGCTATGGCGTTCTCGTTTGTGTATAGCTTTCAGGATTATAAGATACTGACAGGCGAATCGACGTGGCAGGGACTGAAAAATTATAAGGATCTCTTTACCCATATCCTCTATTCCAAAAGCTTTTTCACTTCTATCCTCAATACGCTGGTGCTGCTTTTGAGCATTCCGTGCAGCATGGCGCTCGGGCTTTGTCTTGCAGGGCTTCTGCGGATGGGGGAGATCAAAGGCTCCAAGGTCTTTCAGGTCCTGTATTATCTGCCCGCGGTTTCCAGTGCGGTGGCAATGAACATCGTTTGGAGATACATCTTCAACAACGAATTCGGTATTATCAATCTTTTGATCGGAAAAAAGATCCCGTGGCTAAGCGACGACGTGCTTATCAAAGTGGCGATTATCATCAAAAACTCCCTCAACGGCATGGGCACGGCGATGATTCTTTATCTCGCGGGTATGCTCGGCGTTCCCAAGGACTATTACGAAGCGTCCGAACTGGACGGGGCGGGGAAAGTAAAGCAGTTCTTTAAGATCACTCTGCCGTTGATTACGCCCATTACTTTTTATCTTCTCATTACGGGACTCATCGGCGGACTGCAATCGTATGCCGATTCCGAAATTTTCGGGGCGGGCGTGCAGGGTTCGCAGACCATCGTGTACTTTATCTGGGCAAGGGGCATCAATCAGAGCCGCTACGGACTTGCTTCGGCGGCATCCGTCCTCTTGGCTCTCGTCATCATGCTGATTACGCTGGTGCAGTTCAAGCTCTCGGATAAATGGGTTTACGAGGAGTAACGGCTATGGAAAACACCAAACGATTTAATGAAAACGCAAGCGCGGGAAGGACGGCGTTGCATATCCTTCTGCGCGTGATTATTTACGTGCTCCTGATCATCGGCGCCTTTATCCTCCTCTTTCCGTATCTCTGGATGCTGCTCACCTCCTTCAAGGACGATTACGAGGCGATCAGCCTCGAATTGGTGCTCTTCCCCAAGCATTGGATTTTCAGCAATTATAAGGAAATCTGGACGGTCGTGCCGCTGATTCGCGGCGTATGGAATACCCTGCTGGTGGAAATTTCCGTCATCGTGGTGGGGACCTTCGTTTCTTCGATGGCCGCGTTCAGCTTTGCGAAGCTCAAACTTCCGCACAAAAATTTTTGGCTGCTCTTTTTAATGAGCGGCATGATGGTGCCTTACGCGGCGCTGATGATGCCGCAGTTCAGGGCGTTCATGGCTCTCAATATGTTCGATACGCTGTGGCCTTTGATCCTGCCCGGTCTTTTCGGGAATATCTCGATGATGTTCTTTCTCATTCAGTACATGAGAGGGGTGTCAAACGCCTTTTTCGAAGCGGCGAAAATAGACGGCGCAAGCAATCTTATGATAATGACGAAGATTATTTTTCCTCTTTCCATGAACACGATAGGAACGGTGCTTCTTATCAATTTCATCACCTTCTGGAACGATTATCAGACCCCGCTTTTGTATATGCCGGGTTACCCGACCGTTTCTTACGGCTTATATTCGATAACTATTGCGGGTACGTCCACGGCGGAACTTCAGAACACTCCCTGCCGACTTGCTACGGCGGTCATAGTCATAATTCCGATTCTGGCTATATTTTTCGTGTTCCAGAAAAGACTTCTCGGCAACCTTACCGTCGGCGGGGTTAAAGGGTAAAATTATCGGATTAAATATATGCATCGGAGATATTCAATGATGAAAAACAAATTTAAAAAGTTATTACTGATGACGCTTACGATTATTTCGGGCGTTTTCGTTGCGTCGGCGGCAACGATTTTCGTTGTTGCTTCGGCAAAGGACGGTTGGTCGGACGTGACGATCGGAAGCTACGTCGTCGGCGACGAATTCGTCGTTCCCGAAAGGACGTATTTTCTCGGCGGCGAACAATACGACGTCACGCATAAGGTTACGTTCCCGAGCGGGAAAAGCGTGTCTTCGACCGTGATCGGACTTGACGACGCCGGCGTATACAAAGTTTCGTATATTGCGAGAAAAGGCAACTCGGTTAAAACGACGTCCGTAGAATTCAAGGCGGATCTGCCGCTTACGGTGAAATCCGATTCGGCAACGGAAGCGGGATATCTCACGAAAGGCGGATATAAGCACGCAACCGAAGCCGAAGGGCTTTATATGCGTATTCAGCAAAGCGATACGGTTGAAATTCAGCAGCCGATAAGCATTGACACCTCGGCGAACGAGGACATAATGCTTTGTAAGTTCTTTATCGCTCCCGACGCGATCGGCGCGGCGGATTTCAGAACGTTAAAGCTCGTTTTTACAGACGTTACCGACGAAAATAACTATCTCGTCGTGTCTGCGGCTTGCGTTTCCACCAACTCTACGGCAGGCTGGGCGGTGGGGCATACCTACTTCCTTGCGGGCGGAAACGGTCAGCTTCTTAAAGGTTACGAAAAAGAGATCGGAAAACTGCATGTGGACGATGGCTACGGATGTCCCGTCCGCAACGTCAGTTATTATGGCTACGATATATACAAAAATCCGCTCGATATGGTCAATAATCAGGCTGAGGTCACCTACAATCCCGCAACGCAGGAAATAAGGGTGGGGAGCTTTTCTGTCATCGATCTCGACAGCAAAGATTTCTTCGGCGGCGAGACCGAAGTTTTGTGGAACGGGTTCAGAAGTGGAATCGTGAAATTGTCCGTTTATGCGGAAAATTACAACGAAACCACCGCGAACGTGATATTTACGTATATTAAAGACGTCGATTTTAAGTCGGGCGTAGTTGTCGATTCCGAGCCTCCCGTTATAACCGTTTTGTCCGATTACGGCGACGATATGCCCGAGGCGAGAGTAGGCGATTATTATTACGAAATACCCAAGGCTACGGCGTTCGACGTATTCTCGGGCGAAGTTAAAACCGACGTCGCGGTATATTTCAATTACAACTCCGCTTTCAAAACTTCCGTCGCGATCGAAAACGGAAAATTTAAAACGAGCGCGGCGGGACAGTACGCGATAGTTTACACGGCTTCCGACGTTTACGGAAACAAAGCGACCAAAATTTTGTGGGTTCACGCGGGCGCGGAGATTTCGCCGATAACGATAACCGTTCCGTCCGATACGGAGCGCGAATGCGAACTCGGAAAAAGCGTTCGTATAGCTTTCCCCGTCATTTCGGGCGGTTCGGGCGAAAAAAACTTCGAGGCGTTCGTTTCTCACAGCGGCGAAACGCCCGTTAAAGTCGATTTCGAAAACGGAGAAGCTTCGTTCGTACCCGAAAAATCGGGAGCGTGGACGGTGAAATACGTCGCGACCGATTACACGGGCAAAACGGGCGAGTTTTCCTACGAAATAAACGCGGTCGTTCCCGAAAAACCGTATTTTGAAAAAGAAGCTGTGTTGCCGCACGTTTTCGTAAACGGCTTCGAATATGTTTTGCCGAAGGTTCAGGTCAGAGATTACACGGGCGGTTCGCTTAAAATCGGAACGGCATCCGTAAAGGTTGAGGATGCAAACGGCGAAAAGACGTACGTTTCGGGCAGTTCGTTCATGCCGAATGTAAACGAGAACGGCGATAAAATAGCGATTACGTACAGTTATTCTTACGGTAATTCGGTTATAAATTCGGCTAAAAAGGAAATCTCCGTAATAAAGGGCGTAGAGAATGGCGTTTTGAATATAGAGAACTATTTTTACTCTTCCGTCAACGCATACGGTCTCGAAAAATCCAACCTCGGTTTAACGTTCACCGTTAAAAACGCGGCGGATACTTTCTGGACGTTCGCAAACGCGCTTGCGTACAGCGATTTCTCTATGTATATCAACACCCTTGCGGGTTCTGATAAATTCGGTTCGATGGTTATAACTTTGACCGATTATTACGACAGAGAAAAAACGCAGACGATAGAATTTTATCGCTCGGGGAGCGTTTTCGGGGTTAAATGCGGAAGCCTTAACGAGCTTACGAAAATAAGTGCTGTTTCGGACGATAAAATCGACTTTACGGTCAGAAGCGGCAAGCTTATCGTCAACAACGTTTCTTACGATACCGAAAACACGATAAATTCCGATAAAATAATTCTCGGGTTTAAGCTTGTAAACGCCGAAACGAACGCAAAATACAGAGTTTATTCGGTATGCAACCATAAGGTTACCGACATTTCCACCGACAGAATAAGCCCTGTCGTTACGATTTCTGGCGATTACGGCGGAACGCACACCGTTGGCGAAAAATATTATATCTGCCCCGCGTTCGCGTTCGACGTGGTTTCTCCGTCGGTCGAGTTCACGCTCACCGTTAAGGACGGAAATGGAAATATCGTTAAGGACGTGAACGGGGTATCTCTCGACGGACAGGATCCTTCGATCGGGTACACGATAATATTAAGCGATTACACGAAATATAAAATAACTTACGTCGCGAGAGATTTAAGCAGGCATAACAGAACTACATTCGAGTACGAAATAAACGTAGAGGACGACATCGCTCCCGGAATAACCTTTAAGGATAGCCTTCCGTCCGAAGTTAAAAAGGGCTCAAAAATAGTTTTACCGAAGTATACCGTTTCGGACGACCTCGCCGCCGCCGAAGATATTTCGGTGGAGATAACCTTGGTTAATCCGTACGGAAAATTGAAAATCGTCAAAACGGACAATATCGCGTTTGAAAACGCGGGCGTTTACGAACTTAACTATCTTGTGTACGACGCCGCGGGAAACACAACGCTCAAAACGTTTAAGATAAACGTTACGGACTAAGGGAGGAAAACTATAATGAAAAAATTTATATTATTCTTTTTATGTCTGCTCGTCGCTTTTTCGTGTTCGGCATGCAAGGGCGGAGGCGCGGGCGATTCGGGTTCCTCCGATTCTTCGGATAATCCGTCCTCGGAAGTCGTTACGGACAACATCGAGCATTTCCAAAGCGGAACTCTGCACAAGATAAACGTTAAAGAAAACAAAAAGAGAGTTTTCGCCGAAAACGGCTCGTCGGACTACGTTATAGTTACGGGAAGCGAATCGTCTTATGCAAAACGTGCGGCTTCGTTCATCGTTTCCAACGTCAAAAAGGCGACGGGCGCGGTTTTGCGGATTGTCGCTCTGACGGACGAAATCGAAAACGGCTGGAACTCGGACAAAAAATACATTTTGCTTAACTGCAAATCGATTTTCGGGATGGCGGGGCTTACAATGCCTTCGGACAACCTCGGAGAAAGCGGATATTATATCAAGACCTCGGGAAACACCGTGTTTATAATGAACCCCGAAGAACTCGGGTATCAGATGGGCGCGTATAAATTCCTCGAAGAGGTTTTAGGGTACGATATGCTTGCGGCGGGCTGCGTCGTTTACGAAAAAGACGGAAGAAGTATTCCCGATATGGAGATTATCGAGAAACCCGATTACGATTACAGAACAGTTTCCAATTTCACTGTGGGAAGAGACGATTCCTACGGAATGGGATTTAATATGACGTCGCTCAATTCGATGTTCATTCCCGTGCCTAACAGAACGGGGCAGGGAGCCGCAAATGCCGTTCATAATTCTTACGATTATCTTCCTCCGTCGATGTACGCCGCGGAGCATCCGTCCTGGTTCAGCCATCCCGGAAACGAAAACGAGGAGCAGCTTTGTTACACGGCTCACGGCGCGTATCTTACGGCGGACGAGGACAAGAAAAACGGTACGCCCAACGAATATAACCTTATGGTCGAAACGTTGTACGAGTATCTTAAAGAGCTTGTGGACTTAAATCCCGATATGAACAACATAACCATAACGCATCAGGACAATATGGCTTATTGCGACTGCGACGCCTGCACCGCTGCCGTCAATAAATACGGCGCAATTTCGAGCGTTTACATTATGTTTTTGAATCGTGTGGACGAACTTCTTCAAGCCGACCTTGCAAAAGAAGCCGCGGAAAACGGAACCGAAAAAAGGCTTGTAAACATTTTGTTTTTCGCATATCACGGCACAAAGGATTCTCCTACGTATAAGGGCGACGACGGCGAATACCACCCGACTTATCCCGAGGTTGTAATGAATAAAAACGTAGGCGTGTTTGTTGCGGCGATAGAATCTTATTACACCGAATCGTTTTACGAAAACACCAATATCGAGCTTGGAGAGTCCGAACTTATAAGGTCGTGGAGCTGCCTTACGGATAACGTGTATATGTGGCTTTATTCCACGCATTTCACGAACTATATATATCCTTACGCAACGTGGGATTCCGTCGTTGAAAGCTATCGTTTTTGCTATGAAAACAGCGGAATTTATATGTTCAACGAAGGACAGATAAATCAGAAAAACCCCACGGGGTTCACAAAACTTAAAGAATATATCGACGCAAAAGCTTTGGTGAACGTCAACGTGAACTATAAGGAACTCGAGGCGAAATTTTTCAGATATTATTTTGCCGACGCGGCGGAGCCGATGTATAATTATTTCAGAGAACTTCGTTCCCGCCTTGCGTATATCGGCGAAACGGACGTTTCGATTTCGGGCAGACTCAATATTGTTCCCGACAATAAAAAGCATTGGCAAAGGCAAACGCTTCTGAAATATATGAGCTATATAGATAAGGCGTATGCGGCGATAGAAAAATACAAAACGTTAGACCCGGAGTTGTACGGGACTTTAAAGGACAGAATCGTAATCGAGTCGATTTTCCCGAGATACGCGCTTCTTGATATTTATCCGAGCAGTTTTTCCAAATCAGAGCTTGATGAAGCGAGAAGATCTTTTATGGACGATAACACTAAGCTTAAAAATTCGCAGGTCGGAGAGCATAAAACCTTGAAAGACCTCTATACGATGTGGGGATATTAAGGAGTAAATATGTTTCACGGAAAGAAAAAAGCCGTTACTTTCAGTTTCGACGACGGCGTTACTCAGGACATAAGAGCCATAGAAATACTGAACAAATATGGTCTTAAAGCTACTTTTAATCTGAATTCTGCTCTTTTGGGGCTGGGCGGATATCTCGACAGAAACGGAAAGCGTGTTTCGCACAGTAAAGTTTACGCAGGAGACGTTAAAGCCGTTTATGCGGGACATGAAATAGCCTGTCATACGCTTACGCACCCGAATCTTGTCGAGCTGGACGAAAAAACGATTGTCTGGCAGGTCGAAGAGGACAGAAAAATCTTGTCGGATATAAGCGGGCAAGAGGTCGTCGGTATGGCGTATCCCTGTGGCGGAGTCAATAACGACGACAGAGTGGCTGAGATAATCGGGCGCGAAACGGGTGTTAAATACAGTCGGACAACGTCGTCCGATCACGGATTTTCAAGGCAAAGCAATCTGCTCAGATTCAATCCGACGGTGTATTATATCGATACGGATAAAATGTTCGAGCTTGCCGAAAAGTTTCTTGAAAGCGACTTTGAAGAGGACGGCTTATTGTATGTATGGGGACATACTTACGAAATGGATGCGGGATATATTTCGTGGGAGCGTTTCGAGGAGTTCTGTAAACTTATTTCGGGTAAAAAAGATGTATTTTACGGAACCAATAAGGAAGTTTTATTGCAAAAAGAATCGGGTTTACGCCCGACTTCGATAAAAAATATGTAAGGAGAAGGTTATGAAAAAAATACTTTTATCGGCGTTGATATTTATATTGACGCTTTGGATGAGTGTATTTTTTGTTTCTTGCGGAGGTGGCGGTTACAGCGGAATGTCAGACTCCGACAACAGCTCGGGTGCAACAAGCGTTTCCGTCGACGAACCCTCGTCCGGAAACGGCGAATCAAAGGACGACTCGTCTGAATCGGAAGGATTAAAAGATAATACCGTTTACTATAACGGCAGCGAAATCAGTCTGCTTCCCGATGTTGTAAAAAATTATCTCGAAAGCGACAATAAGGCGGAATTTTTAACGAAGAACAGCGGAACGGATGGAGATAATGTAAAGCAACTTTCCATTGTGTGGAGAGATAACGGTGTAACCGCATATAATTTCGAACTGGCAACAGACGGCGATTTTGAAAATATGGTTTTTTCCGCAAGCGTTGCGACAAATAGAATCACTCTCCGCAATTTAATACCGAACGCTTACTATTACAGAGTTACGGACGATAAAGGAAATATCGTTAAAAAGGATTTTTTCGTTTTATCGGACAAGATAAGAACAATTTCATGCGGTAATATAAGAAACGTTCGCGATATGGGCGGAAAGACGACTTCGGACGGCGTTATAAAATACGGGCTTGTCTATCGTACTCCCGAGATTGTCGGAGCAGACAAAACGGCAAAAGAAGTTCTTATCGATGAGTTAGGCGTAAAAACCGAAATAGATTTACGCAAAGATACAACGACAGAGTCTATAAGCGACAGGATAACGAAATATAAGCTCGGAATAGTGCAGTGGGACTATATTTTCCCCGAGTTGAACGTTTCGAGACCGACCGATAAATCGGCGATAACTAATCTGAAAGCGGTATTCGAGCTTTTTACCGACATGAGGAATTACCCGATAGTTTTTCATTGCACATCAGGTGCGGACAGAACGGGAACGCTTGCGTTTTTGCTCAACGGACTTCTCGGTGCGTCTTACGAAGATCTGGCGGAGGATTTTGAGATTACTTCGTTTTATTTCGGCGCAAGATGGCGTTCCGACATAAAGTATGAGAACGGCAAGTACGCATTCGGCGACAGCGGAGTAATGCAGGACAACGCCGGTAATCTGATTTCTTTCGGCAGGGTATACGACCATATAATGGCGACGTACAAAACAAAAGACGGTACTTTGTCGGGCGCAATCGAAAACTACCTCAAAACCGAAGTCGGACTAACCGATGACGATATTTACTCGATTAAACACATAATGCTCGGTGTGTACGAGCATAAATACGGCGAATGGGAGATCGTGAACGAAGGCAGTTGCCAAGAAAACGGCGAAAAACGCAGATATTGCAGCTGCGGGTTGTACGAATCGGAAACTATCGACGCTATCGGGGGTCATGTGTACGGCGAATGGGTAATCGAAATCGAGCCTATCGCCGAAAAAGAAGGCTTGCGCAAAAGATATTGCGTGTGCGGAGCCGAGCAAAGCGAAGTCTTGCCGAAACGGATAAAAACCGTTTACGATTTCAACGACGTCGATATAAAGGCGGACGTTACGACCGGAGTGATAAGCGCGGGAAAGGCGAAGACGGTTACCGATTTTTCGTCAGTTCCCGACGGTTATGAAGGCGGGGTGTATTCGGGAAGCGGAAGCTATCTTATTTGCATAGGAATAGGCTTTGATAAAGAGTACAAACTCGAAGATCTGGTCGAAATGAAAATAAGGCTCATGGTTGCGAGCGATACGAAATTATCGAAAGGGAACGTCAGAATTTACGACGATACGAACAATTCGATTTATGCGGACAAAAATTTCGATAACGATTTATCGGGAGTTTACAACGAGTGGATGGAAATCGACTTGTTGCCTCTTTTAAAAGAATCCGTCGCTATGACCGATACGCTCACGGCAAACGGCGCTTTGAAAAAATTTACGCTGCTTATAAGAACGGGCGTATACGCTACCGTGTATTTCGACAGCGTTACTGTTTTAAGCGCGGAAACTGCGGTTTAAATATTTTATGAACAGATCGCGAAGTAAATAAAATAAGGAATAATATTGTAGTTCGGCTGCCGCCGGCTAAATCCAAACAATGTTATATGAGGAAAAGATGAAAAAAATACTTTTATCGGCGTTGATATTTATATTGACGCTTTGCATGAGCGCGTTTTTTGTCGCTTGCGGCGGAAACGGCGACAGCGGTAAAAACCCGGACAGCAGCTCGGACGCAACGAGCGTTTCCGTCGACGAATCTTTGCCTGAAAGCGAAGATCCGACGGGAAAGGGAGAGCTTACTATAAGCAAAACCGCTCTGACTCTTAAACAGTATGAAACGGCGTTGCTTTATTGCACAAAGACGAATATCCCCGAAGAAACGGCGATCGTCTGGTCGTCGTCCGACAATGAAACGGTAAGCGTGGGGCAGGACGGAAAGATTTCCGCGCTCAAAGTCGGCACGGCAACAATTACCGCAAAAGCGGGCGAATACGAAGCGAAATGCGTGGTAACCGTTATCGAAACGGACATCGTTCCGAGTATTACGACCGATTATTCCGATATTTTCGTAAATATGGGAGACTCGTTCGTCGTTTCCGCTTTCGTAAAATGGGGCGAGGACGAAGATATTACGGCGAGCAGCGAGTTCGAGTGGTTGACGGAAGATAACGAAATAATTTCGATCGTAAAAGGCGAGAACGGCTCGGCTACCGTAAACGGACTTAAAGCGGGCGAAACGGAAATAAACGTTATAGCAACCGTAAGGGGAAAGGAAGCCGTGGGGACGATTTCGGTTAAAATCAATCCCGTATACGTTTCGTTCGAGGTTTTAAACGACGACTATAAACTTGCGGAAAACGGTTACGCCGTGGAACTTTATACCGTTTCCGCGGGTACGGGCGAAAACAAAACGCAGACTCTTCCGAGCCTTAAAGCCACCTTTAAAGGTGCGGAAATAACCGATTACGTTATGAATTGGAGCGTCGTTGAAGGCGCAGACGCTGTAAAACTTGGCGATAACGGCTCGATTACGGCAAAACTTCCCGGGACGGCGAGAATCAAGGGCGTTACGAATTATAACGGTCTCGATACGGAAATAATTTTCAACGTGACCGTTAAACGCTCGGAGGTTGCGCTCGGAGATAAGACGATTGCTCTTAACAAAACGGGCAATGTCCAGGTGGACGTTATAACGGACGAAGAGCAATTTGCCGAATTGATAATCGGAGACGTTTCGTCCGAGAACGTTTACGGAGCGCAGGAAAAGAAGATAACGGTTTCGTTTGCCGATTTTGAAATAGCGGATAAGCGCGGAGCGGCAATGGAAACTACGGTTCGTACCGAACTTATCGATTATAAGTTCAACATAAACGTAATCGACTTTGAAATCGGAACGAAGGAAGAATTTTTCGGCTGGTATAAAAATTACAAGGCAAACGTTACGAAATATATCGTTCTTGCCGCCGATATAGATTTCGGCGGAGCCGACCTCGGCAATGCGATAACCGATTACTGGTGGGCAAGCGATTGGAACGATCCCGTGTCAAAACAGAACATCTGCTTCGAAGGCGTGTTCGACGGCGGAAATCACGTTTTGTCGAACTTTACGGCAAGCGTACCCGTATTCAGCGGAATTAAAGCGGGTGCGGAAATCAAAAACCTTTCCATGATCGACTACACGGTCGGTCAGTACGGACTTATTGCTTGCTCTATGTACGGCGGAACTATCGAAAACTGTTATTTCGAGGGTACGCTCGTTAAAACCACGGGACATAAAGCCGCGATGTTCGATAACCTAAACGGCGGAACGATTAAAAACGTTTCCGTTGTCGCTCACGATTACGAGGGAGATAAGCTTCCTTCCGTGGCAAACTCGATAGAGCCCGTATCGATAAACGATCTGTACATCGTTGACTACGCGACGAACGGAACTATCGCTTCCAAAGATGCTTCTGCGGATAAAACAGTTTATCTTTACGAAGATATGAATACGGGGCTTGAAAACCTTCCCGCGGCCTTTAATGCGGGCGCGTGGACTCTTTATAACGGAGTTGTCGTCACCAAATCCGCCGCGGCGTACTACAACGCTTACACGGACGGATTGACGTTTGCAATCAACACCCTTTCCGTAAAGCTTAACGACGAAGTTAAGATTTCCGCAAAGCTCGGCGACGCGGAAGAAAACGGAGCCGTGTGGACGATCGAAGGTCTCACGGACGGACAGTACACTTTTGAAAACGGCATGTTCTGCGTTACGGACGAATCGGCGCTCGGAACGGTTGTTACGGTAAAGGCTTCGGTAATCAAGAAGGGTATTATCCGTTTCGCCGCACAGACGACTTTCACCGTTGAAAAACAGGATAAACAGGTTGTAGAACTTGGCGAAAGCGTACTTGCGGGCAAAAATAGATCCGCAGATTACACAGTTACGTTAGATGAAAATCAAGTTTTCGTCGCGCTTTACGCGGACGACGTTGCGGTTGGAAACACGGTCGGTATAGACGGCGTTACGGCGACCATACCTAATGCCGCGCTTAACAATCTTTCCGTCGGAAGCCACGCTATAAAGATCGAAACCGAAACGATTGTGTATAAATTTAACGTAAACGTCGTCGATTTTGCGCTCGGAACGGCGGAAGAGTTTGACGATTGGTACAAGACGAAATATTCGTCTAATCTCAGCGCATACGTCGTTCTTACCGATAATATTTCGCTCGGCTGGACTTCGGCTTTCGCAAACAACTATTCGGGACATTTCGAGGGAACGTTCGACGGCTGCGGTTATACAGTTGACGGCTTCCATACAAGTGAATTCGGATTTATTCCTTTCCTTTTCGGAACGCTTAAAAACGTTGCGTTTACGAACGTAAAACTCACGAATCCGGGCGTAGGCTTTATGGGTCACCAGACAGGCGGAGCGGTTTCCGACGTCTACTATCAGGGCGAGCAGACGGGGGCGAACGTTGCGGGTAGTCAGAGCGTTGGTTCGTTCTATACCTGGACTTTGGGAAACCCCTCGGTCAAAAACCTCGTAATCTCGGTTACGAGAGTATGCGGCGCGGATTCGGACGCTTTCTCGAGAAGCAGGTACGCCAATATCGAAAACATATACGTCGCAAACAATTCCTCAATTGGCAATACGGTTACGACGGGCGTAAATTATTACGCTTCGCACACCGAAATGAAGAATGCCGTAGCCGAACTCCCCGCAGGATTCGGCGATATGTGGACGATCGATCCTTATGTCGGTTTAACGATGAAGTCGGCTGTCGGGAATTATTCGGTTAAATGGTCGGAAGAAACTACGTTTATGAGTTCCATAAGTTCCGACACGTATATGTCATCTCAGGCTCACGCGGATATGGTAACGGAAGAAGGGACTTTGAACGGATTAAAGGTATACGGCATTGCGCTTACCGATTACACGGCTAACAAAACGTTTATGAGTTGGCGCAGTCTCGGTTTCTCGCAGTTTAACTTTGCGGTGAAAACTTCCGTAAAACAGGGAATGCTCGGAACGGCGATATCGCTTGACACGGATACCTGGACGTATCTCGTTTTCAAAAAGGGAAGCGACGATAAAATCCATTGCTACGTTTCGCTCGATAAGTATTTAGGATATCACGAAGTCGCACTCGGCGGATATACGGGATGGTGCGGCAACACGGCGGATATGATCCGTTTCGGAGTTGCGGGAACGTTTAACGCTTACTTCACGGATATATTTACCGTGGCTTAATTAAAAAACGAAAATCCGCCCGAGGGAACTTGTTTCCTCGGGCGGAACGAATATTATAAAGGATGAAAATGCAATTATTCAACAGAGACGGATGCGTCGATATATGCTTAAAAAATGCCGATAAATATGTACGTTTAGCCGTAAACGACCTCGCGGACGATTTTAAACGGGTGAGTACGGCTTGCGTTCGACCGAAAATCGTTTCCGAAGAAACCGACGGCTGTATCGTGATAGAGGAAAACGAAAAAAACTTCGCCGAGCCATTGGCGGGCGAAAGCTTTTCGATAAAAACCGACGGCGGTAAAATCAGAATTTCCGCAAACGGATACCTCGGCACGATATGGGGAATTTATGCTTTTTCGGAGAAATTTCTCGGCGTGGACCCGCTTTATATTTTCAACGACCTTGCAATCGTCAAAAAGGATACGCTTGACATTTCGTCGGAGATAAATATCGAAGACAAACCCGAGGGTTTCGGATTCCGCGGCGTGTTTATAAACGACGAGGATTTTCTCGGCGGTTGGAAGAATGGCGGAAAGCTTCGCCACGTCGGCGGCGAATTTTATGCTTTGACCGTTCCCGAAGCGGTTATGGACAAGGTGGTGGAAACCGTCCTGCGTTTAAGGCTTAACCTCGTTATCCCCGCGACGTTTCTGAATATCGACAATCCGCCCGAAAAGGCTTTGGCGGATGCTGTGGCAAAAAGGGGAATTTACATTTCTCAGCACCACTGCGAGCCGCTCGGCGTTTCGTCTTTTTCGTTTGACGAATATTGCAAAAAACATGGCAAAAAAGGCAAGTTTTCTTATGCGGAAAGCCCGCTTTTGATGGAAGAAGTCTGGACGCATTATGCCGAAAAATGGGCGGAATACGATAACGTCGTGTGGCAAACGGGTTTGCGGGGTATGGGAGACGACCGTCCCGTCTGGCAGGATGATTTGCCCACGGAAGAAGTTTTAAAGAAAAGCGGCGAGTTTATAAGCCGCGCTTATGAAAAAGAGAAAGAAATTATTTTAAAAGCGACGAACGGCAAAGCGAAACATTTCACTTCCACGTTATGGATGGAAGGGGCCGCGCTTGTCGAAAAAGGTTATCTTGAATTCCCGAGAGATGTTATAATGGTGTTCGCAGACACCGCTCCGACGCAGCTTTTCGGAGACGAATACGACAAAATAGCAAGAGAAAGGGGCGAAAAATACGGAATTTATTATCATTTGCAGTATTACGGTTGCGGACCGCATTACGTTCCTCAGACGGGGCTTGAAAAGCTTTGGTACAACATGAAGCTTGCCTATGATAAAGGCGACGATTCGTATTTTATAATGAACGTCGGCAACGTGAGAGAATTTACGTTCGAGCTCGGGGCGTACGCAAAGGCGGCGTGGAATATGAAAACGTTCTCGAACGAAAAATATCTGAACGATTATTGTTCTTTGTTCGGTAGCTTCGGCGACGATGTAAAATCCGCCGTTCCCGATTATTTCGCAAGCTTTCCCGAACTCGATTCTAAATATCTTGAAAAACACCTGAGCAAATATTTCAATTATACGAAAAAAGAACCACCGGAAGGAATTTCGAATTTCGTGCTGAAAGAGGGTAGCATTATAGGCTACGGAATGCAGCTGGTCGGAAATTTCCGAGGAGATTTAAGCGACACGCTCTGCGGCGAGTATTACGGCGCTATAAAATCGGTTTTAAGCCGCAGCGATGAAATATGCGAAAGGTTTGAAAAAATCGTTTGCGAGCTTAAAGAGCCGTTGAAAACGCACGTTCTGGTTAAATGGCTGCTTTCCGCAAAAACGCTCAACTGCATTTATAAATGGTATGTTTCTTTATACGAAGCGAAAAAGTATTACGACGAGTATAAAAGCGAAGAGATGAAAACGGCAGTCTTTTCCGCCTGCGATTATCTTAAAGAACTTTTAAAATTTCGCAAATGCGCGGAATACGGTGAGTTTGAAAAATGGTACCAAGGCGACGTCAAGCTTAACATAAAATACAGAATTATGGACGCGTACAGGCTTATAGGCTTAACACCCGATTCGGAAGATCTGACAGATTAATCGGTTTGAACCGAATCAAATGAAATTGGCGGACAAATAATACAAAAAAGCGGCTGCAAAACGTAGTCGCTTGTATGCTATTCGGGGAAATTGCCTTTTGTTTTCATAATTCGACAATATAAACCCTCATAACCCCTTGATAAATTTTAATATAGGGGGTTATAATGGGGTTACGAAAAAACAAAGAGGGAGAGTCTGACAATGTTATTGACATATGAAGAGATGAGTGAAAGGGCGTTTGAGTTTTATGATTACTTACAAATAAATATACCAAAGAAATATGTGGCTTTAGCGGTAAGATCGTTGACAATGCCGCAGTATGCAAAAGAATATCAAGATAAATATAACCAATATATAGGAGATCACCGAGCTTTGGCAACGGTAGGCGATGCAGTATGCGAAGCCTTTGTTATGTTAAAGGAATATAACGATGCTTTAACTTCCGATGATTTGGATAAGAAAAAAGAATGTTTGCAAAATGAGGGACTAAATCTTGCTGGCGAAAAAATGTTAAATGGGGTATTATTTGCAAGCAATAATGATTTGAAATCGAATAACGCAGACCATCCGAATAAAAAGGCTTACGCAACGGCTTTTGAGGCGGTTATAGGTTTTATTGCTTTGTTGGATAAAAATCAAAATACAAATAACGCAGATAGAATTCTCAAGGAACAGTTATCAAATGTTTGACGGAGATTATTCGGCTCGGTAAACAAGGCGTAACTTAATTTAGGCTCCGTATAAATATAAATTAAAAATGAAATTAGCCAAGACTCGGATTTTCGGTCTTGGCTATAAAATTAGTTAAAAACTTTAGTCAACGGATTTTTGTTTGCTTCAATTCAAGAGTGTGTTTCAGTTTGCTATGGGGAAAGGGGAAGGAGAATGTATTTCAATTAATTACTTTATTTTTTTAAATATAACAACGATTTTTAGGGATAAAAATATATAATAAATTAACCACGTTCGAATTTACATATTTTTTTAAGGCTCATCAGTTTGGTAGCGTTTAATGTAGAAATAAATATAAATTTAAAAGATTAAAATTGTTTTTTTGCTGTGAAACGATAGAAATCGATAGATAATTTGAAACGTATAGTTTCGGTTGTTTGTCGGTTTTTTTATTATAAAAAATTGAGTTTAAAAAATTTTTTCAATACGCAAGGTTTTTGCGTATTAGGGGTTTACACTTAAGACACAAAGATGCGAGGAGGTGAAAATCGGTTGACAGCGAGCGAAAGGCGCAGGGCTATCATAAAAGATTTGAGTGTAAGACGGCATGAAAAAATAAGCAATCTTGCATTTCAATATCATGTTAGTCGTCGCACCGTAGAATACGATATCTATTGGCTTTCGCTCGAGTACCCGATTTACACCACAAAAGGAACAGGCGGAGGCGTTCACGTTATTGACGGGGCAAAAATAGATTTACGTGAAAGATTGAGTCCCGAGCAATATGAGTTGCTTTTAAGATTATCGTTAAGTTTGACCGGGAAAGATTTAATTATAATGAAAAGCATCTTGGAAAAATTCTACAAAGGAGGGGTGGCGAATGAAGAACAGAGAGCCGGCGTTTTTAAGGAACGCTCATAACGTGTATCGGACAAGATTTTATATTGTTAAGCAGGAACTGAAAATTCGGGCGGATGAACGGGATAATACTCAGTTGTTCAGTAAAGACACGTTTTATTTTCGAACGGCTAAAAGAGATTCGGAATATAATTCGGTTTTTGCGAAGCGCGAGTATTTAAACGGCAAAAGACTTCCGACTACTATGTATACGCGAAAGTATATAAGGTAGCAGGGAAATTACGGCGTAATCAGACGCAGAATTTTAGCGGGCAGAGTTTCAGTGTTTTCGAAAATAAGAGCGGCCGCTCACCAAAGGAAAAGCCAACGGAACGGAATGTTACCGATATATATAAACGCGTCTGTTTTACATAAATTACAATTTAATAGACGAGCAACGAAGTTGCTTTATAACAAGCGGGCTGAGTTATCGCTCGTCAAACGCTGGGCTATCGGTGATACGGGCAAATTTAAAAAAGAGGTTAATTTATGGCAAAAAGTTATAATACCGAGCGTAGATGGAGTAT
>ENA-ORRN01001270-ORRN01001270.1-human-gut-metagenome-genome-assembly--contig:-NODE-1270-length-17855-cov-18.234326_pt1 | contig 17855 bp, 19 predicted proteins | sample MGYA00242174_ERZ509132 | MGnify/ENA primary metagenome ERZ509132 (study PRJEB26280, sample SAMEA2338671) | human gut metagenome | biome: human gut; feature: human-associated habitat; material: faeces... | reverse complement strand
CCTCGGACTGCTGGTACTGGCGGATATGGGCATACAAAGCAGGGTCGCGCATCAGACGCAGAATTCCCTCCGCTACGGCCTCCGGGGTCATTTCCACCACAAGGCCGTTTTCACTCTGTACCATCTGGTCATATACGACGTCAAAATTGGTTGCCACGCAGGGGCGGTTCAGAATTCTGGCCTCGGTCAGCGTCAGGCAGTAGCCCTCAAAGCGGGAAGTCTGCACGTAAATATCTCCCGCTTTCATATAGGGGTAGGGGTTTGCCTGCACTCCCAACAGAATGAAATCCTTCTGCAAACCATATTGGCCGATCTTTTCTTCCAGCATCTTCCGCTCCGGGCCTTCACCGCAGACCATCCATGTAAAGTCCGCGCCGCGTTCCTTCAGAATGCGGGCGGCTTCGATCGCAATGTCATACCCCTTCTGCGTCACCAATCGTCCCACGGTCGTTATCACCGTTCCGTGAAGGGACGGCAAATCGGCCGGTTCCTCCGCCATGCTCTTTATGATTTTTTCGCTGTTGATGTCGTAAACCGTTACCACTTTTTCGGCGTATTCGGGAAAGACCTCCCTGAATTTTTCCGACAGCTGCCCCGAAACGCAGGAAATATAATCATATCTCCCATAAATTTCCCGGTCAAAGCCTCTGTCAAATCCAACGCCCTCGTAGTCGGCATTGACCCATGCGATTTTCTTCGCAGCGTTAACTTTTTCCGCAACAAAATGCGTGGGCGTCCCCTGACCCCATGCAATGGCCACGTCATACGCCCCGGGAAGCAGGTCAAACGCATTGCGCGCGCCATTCCAAAGCACCTGCGTGGCATGGAGGGGTTTACCGGCGCGGTCATTTCTTCTCAGCTGTTCGCTGACGGCCAGACGCGCCTTTAAGAAGCGGATGTTCCCGGCTGTCAGCTGCTTTACAAGGGGCAGACCGCAGAACTGAAAATAGGGTATCGACGGCAGAATCTTCACCTGCGGCGGCAGCAGCTTTTCAAACGTGCCGCCCCGGTTTATCATCTGCAAATACACGTCATACCGCTGGTAGTCAAACAGGTTCAGCAGGGAGGACAGGCTCTTTTCCGCGCCGCCCACACCCATGGAATTGATCATGAACAAAATCTTCTTCATCGTTTTCCCTCTGATACTATTTCCTGATTAAAATCTTTGATTTTAATCAGGAAGGCATCGCCTAATGGCGCTGCCGGTTTTCAGATAGACCCTAATTGAAGTTCAGTATGACAGGACGTTCTCAATGTACGCCTTGGATGCGCCCACCTGCTCGTCCAGCTTTTCCAAAATCTGTGGGTAGTCGATCCGCGGGCAGTCCCTGCCGGCGCTGTCCATTAGGCAGTCCTGCAGGCCAAGGCCGTAAAGAAGGTCCCGCATTCTTGTATTGATATGCTCCTGCCGGTTGAATACCACGAACTGCTTCCGGAAAATCAGCGAAAACGCGGTGGCGTGGAAGGAGTTGGATACCACAAACTGCGCATGGTGTACCAGATTCAGGAACGTCAGCGGCCCATCCTGCTCGAAGCATCTGTCGCATTCCCCGCAGGAAAGCACCGAGTACAGCTTCCATCCGTTTTCCTCCGCCATTCTCCGCGCGAAGCGAACCATCTCCGGATTGCGGTCAAAATCGTACAGCAGGACATACGGCTCCGTATTGGGAACGGGCTTCTCAATGGAAGCCCATGCTTCGCTGTCCAGCAGGAACACCGGGTCCATCACCTGCACGGCCCCCGGAATGCCCAGCCGCTCCACGATTGCCGCCCCGGAGCTTTCCCGAACCGAAATATGATCCAGCCCGGACAGCCGCCGCTTCACGTCCGGCTTCCATTCCTCCGGAATGTCGTCCATGGCAAAGCTGGCCGCGTAGGACGCTCTGACGCTGCCCGCAGGCGCAAAGTCCAGATAGAACGCCGGGTCTTTTCCGTTGGGGAAAAAGCAGTTCCATATCTGGTCGCTTCCCGCAAAGTAGACGTCCGCTTCCGGCGGGTTTTGCTTCAAGTCGTCATTGGACGTGTAGCGGCGCGGGGTCAGCGGCAGGAACTCCGCGGTAAACCGGTCGTATTCCGCTTTCCCGTTTCTGGCCTTAAGCCGCCCCGGCAGTTTCGCAAGGTTATACAGCTCCCGAACGACCGGCTTATCATATGCGGGGTTCCCCAGCCCCCAAAGCGGATAATGATTGCTCAGATAGTCCGGCTTATAGTCAATGATCTGGGCGTCATGCCCCAGCTTGCGCAGGTAGGTCACCAGCGCGTAGGCCTGCAAGCTCGCGCCCACATTGTACACGTCATGGCAGGTAATTGTTTTGATCTTCATACGTTTTCCAGCAGCCTGTAGATTTTCTCGATCTCCCCGGCGTTTGTATAGTCGCTTATTTTCGTGTTTTCGGTCAGTTTTTGCCGCAGCGCCTCATCCCGAAGCACTGCCGCGATCCCCGCCGCACAGCCTTCGTTGTCCATGGGGACGATCACGCCGTCCACGCCGTCCTCCAGCTGGCTGGCGGAGGTGGCGTAACCGGTGATCACCACGGGCTTGTTCAGGATCTGGGCTTCCCGAACGGTCACCGATTTTCCCTCATACCGGCTGGGCTGGACGTACAGGCCGCAGGCTTTGATGTAGGGGTATGGGTTTTCCTTTTTCCCCAGAATGATGACCCGCTCCTCCATCCCGGCGTCCTGTATCCGCTGCCGGATCAGCGCTTCATCCCCGCCGTAGCCGATGAGATACCACTTTACATTGCAGCCCGAAGCCAATATCCGGCGGCAGATATCCGGCACATTGTCAAAATTCTTGGCAGCGCAGAACCGGCCAATCGACAGCAGGCGAATGCTGCCGTCTGACGGCATCTCCCGCTCGGCGGAAAATGCCGCGCTTCTGCTTTGCACAAGGTTCTTTGACAGCATATTTTCCACAACAATGGACTTGTTCGTCAGATAGCCGTGCTTCGCGTCAAACGCCTGCTTGCACGCATCCGACACGTTCACCACGTAGTCGGACATCCCCCACATTTCCTTCTCGATGGCGTCGCAGAAGACCATCTGAGAAGCATCGGTGTGGAACCATGACATCCTGACCTTCGCGGAGACCTTTTTCCCGACGATGTAATGCGGGTCATTGAAGCTGATCGCAAGGTCGTAGTCTCCCGGAATGTCCGGAAGATAGGGGATGCACAGCTTGTGGAAATACTGCTTGTAGTTATGTCCGCTCTGCATCGGGCCTCTGGAAAGGCCGGATCTGATCTTCGCCGCGGCCCTCGCCATCCCAATCGGGATGCAGCCCTGCGCAAAATTCTGTTTCATGGATTCCGTCAGCGCCCGGTACGCCTTCATCTCGGGAAGCAGACGGACATTGGGGTTGAGCATCGACATCAGTTCGCCCTCATGGGCATACAGGAACAAGTCAACGTCATAACGGTCATAATCGATGGTATCCAGCAGTCCCAGCAGACTGCTCTCCGCCCCGCCAAGCTCCATATTAAAATGCAGTATGATGATTTTCCGTTTCATGCTCTGTTCCAATCACTTTTTTCGTAAGCCCCGAAGCACATAATAGTAGTGCTCCCCTAAAAACCGGAGCTTTTCCTTAAGCGGCAGTTCCCCCTTTATCACAGCTTTCCTTGCTCTGGCGATGATTGGGCGAAGCTCCTGCTGCACATCGTCCATGTGGTACTTTTTCGCCTGACGCAGCCTGAAGTCCGCCAGCTGCAGCAGATTCGCGTAGGCGCAGTCGCGGTAAAGCAGTTTCTCCCCGGAACGCTCCAGAATGTCGATATCCTCAAGCGTATCGTATACCTGCCCGACCCTCTGCCGCTGGCCTGCCGAATTGGAGATAGAATTCCCGTTCCGATAGTAGTAGTACAGGGTTTCGGAAATGGAAACCACCTTCTTACTGTTCAGGACAAATTGAATCGCAAAGTTTCTGTCTTCGATGTAGTGCAGGCTCGGGTCGAACCGGATGCCCCCCATCGTTTCCCGGCGAAACAGCTTGTTCCATGCCACGCTGTATTTGTACTGCGCCCGAAGGTATGTTTTCCGGAAGTAATCGTCCCTTGTCAGTTCCTCCGCCGCGTTGCAGCCCTCTGCCGGGCGGTTTGCCTCCGTAAAGTCGAAATGTTCTTCCGTCCCCTGCGCAAAATCGCACAGCACCAGATCTGCACCGTGTGTCTGCGCCGTTTCCGCCAGCCGTTCATACATCAAGGGGCTGATGTAGTCGTCGGCGTCAACGAAAGCGATCCAGTCCCCCGACGCATGGTCAATGCCGATATTCCGCGCGTTGGACAGCCCGCGTATCTCCGTGGAGATCGGTTTTATCCGGCTATCTCCGGCCGCCAGCGCTTCCAGTACCTCCCATGTATTGTCCGTCGATCCGTTTTCGACGGCAATGATCTCAATATCCCGGAACGTGCTCCCGGTAATGGAGTTGATGCACCGCTCGATGTACGCCGAACCATTGTACACCGGCACAATAACGCTTATCATTCCGTGCCCCCCTGTCAGAACGGGAGATTCCGATATCTCCAGTTCATCAGTTTTACATACCACTTATCCTTCGATTTTTCCGGCGCGGCTCCCCTCCACGGGGTCTGCGCCAGATTTTCCCAGTACAGCGCCTTGAGCGGGTGCCTGCAATCCCTGCACCACGGTCTGCTGGTGAAGCTGGGGGTGTAATGCAGGATCACCGGTGCCTTTTTCGCGGCTTCTATTTCCTCCTGAGGGTAAAAGCCTGCTTCCTCGTGAAAATAGTTCAGCAGCTTTTCCCGGCTGAGCATGTAATGGATGGTCATGAGATTGTCTTTTATGGGTAAGTTTACATAATCTCCCATCAGCACGCCGTTGAGGACGCCCTGATCGTGGTGGACGACATTGCCCCCGTGTCCGTCAATAAAGGACATGCACCTTTCCCCCATTTTCCGGGCGCGCCATTCCGCCAGATCGATCAGAAGCAGTCCCGCGTTGAAATAGCGCATTCCGGCCTGCAATCCAACAGCCGCCTTGGTGTCCGCGCTGATGCCGTCCTGCACCGCCGCCAACACCTTGCCGTCCAGCGGCGTGTTCCAAAGCTCGCGGAGCGGTTCGCAGACGATCATGTCGCAATCTGCATACAGCACCCTGTCAACGGTTTCGGGCAGCATCTCCCCCATAAACAGTCTGGCATAGGAGCTGATGGAAATGTCCCAGCTCATGTTCAGCCGGAGCTTTTCCTTCCACTCAAGGAAAGGAAGAAACATAATTTCAGCATTGGAAAACCGGCTCACCATTTCCCGAAGTTTATCTCTGTTCTCAGGCGAGATATCATTGTCGATCACGTACAGCCGGATATTTTCAAACTCGGCGTTGTGCCTGAGCAGGGAGTAGATCGACACACCCATATGTTGGGCATAGTTATCGTCGCTGGAATACAGGACATTCATCCGCTTTGTATCATCTGCCACGTCCTTTTGCCCTCCCCAGGATAAAATGCACCGGTTTGCTGATCGACGACCGCAGCCGCTTGTGCCATGGCATCCAGCTTGCCGAATACCAGTGGACCGAATGGGTATTCTCCGTTTTCCGCAGTTCGCCGGTGACGCTGCTTCTGGGGTTGAAAAAATCCTCCGGGAATACCACGGCGCCGCTCAGCTTCTGCTTTTCGCCGTTCAGCTCCAGCCCGAGCTTCAGCAGCGCATCCGTATTGAGCCGGGGACAGCCGATCGTCCCATGCTGCCCGTCCAGCAGCTGGTCGTATTCTGCCAGCATCTGCCGCACCGCCGGGTTATGGGGTTCCGCGCCGAAGCCCTCGCCGGTGTTGACGAACCGGTCATTCTCAAAGCCGAAAAAGGCCGGATTGTCCAGCAGCTCATCAAAGGAACGCACCGCCTCCACGTCCGTGTCAAAATAAATGCCGCCGTGCTCCTCCACGATCAGAAGCCGCAGATAATCCGTCAGGAACGCATACTTTTTCTCCTTATAGCACATCTGCGTATAGGCATTGCGGTTCACGTCGAAGTTATCTTCGTTCCACTCGATGATTTCATAATCCGGGCAGTATTTTTTCCAGCTGGCAATACATTTCTGTGCCAGCCTTGGCTTTTCCCCTCTGCCGAACCAGCAGTAGTGAATTTTTCTGGGTATCATATACGCTCCTGTTCGTTTACAGCGAATACAGAATCTGCCTGAGCAGCCGCCTGGGCGCTTCCTTTTTCAGCTTCTGCATCACCATTTCCGCGATCTTGCCATACTCTCCATGCTCCAGATATCCTGAAATCCGATGCTTTTTATTTCTATCCTGCAACACTCTCAAAGCATCCTGCACTTCCGGCAGGGCGGCCACACGCCCGATTTCCTTTATCAGTTCCATCTCAGTGTGCTTTCCCTGCCGTTTGTACATCTCAAACCAAGTCATCAGAACGTTCAGCAGTTCAACTGCCATGAAATACTCCGCATCCTGGGGCATGGGATGTTTTTGCCGCATTTCCGTTTTGAAACGGTAAAGGCGCAGGAAATCATCCAGCATGTATGGCATATACCGGGACGTGTTTCCGCCGATGCGGTAATTGTAGACTGCCTCCGGCAAAATGCCAAGCCGCCGCGTTTCAGGCATCAGACGAAGTGTTATGCTCAAATCGTCTCCCATAAACCATACGACAGGGGGATAACCCATTACCCGTGTAATCAGCTCCGTGCGATAGAGCTTCGCACACAGTGACACGGGATAATTGCTGATACCAAAGCAGCTGATATATAAATCGTTGATAATATCCTCTCCGGAATATACTTTGGGCTGCTCAAAGCAGGGAGCGTGAAACCTGCTGCGGAATCTGACGCCCTTCCACATTTTCACTGTGGCAGCACACACGCAGTCCAGATCATTTTTCCCGGCTTCCTCATAGAGGACACGAAGCGCGTCTGGTTCCAGCATATCGTCCGCATCACACAGGCAGATATACTTTGCCGTCTGGGCATATTCCGAAAGTACGCCCGCAGCCCGTGCCAGCACCGCGCCCTGATTGGGCTGGTGTATCACGCAAACGCGCGAGTCCTTCGCCGCGTATGTATCGCAGATTTTCCCGCTTCCGTCACTGGAACCGTCGTCCACCAGAACCAGACAGAAGTCCTGAAAGGTCTGGTTCAGGACGCTTTGGATACACTGCCGCAGATATCGCTTCGCGTTATAGACCGGGATCACAACACCGATTTTCTTTTCTGCCGCCATTTTCTTTACCCTTCCGTTCGTGCTTTCTTTCTGATATACGCCGTCAGCAGCCGTCCCGCCGGGATGCACAGCGCTGTCAGAAACGGTCTGGGGGATTCCCGGACATAGTGGGGATTCCCGCTGATCTGGCTGCTGGAACAGTAGTGGATCACGTCGGTCACATTCCGCTTCCAGTCCTTGATGTACTTCAGATTCTCTTTGCGAATGAACGCAAAGCCCTGGGGATTGCGCAGGTACTGCCGCAGCATGTTTCTGGAGGAGCCGTCCGGCTGGTATTCTACATTGCACAGCACCGTATTGGTGGTCACCAGCTTGTACTTCTGGTCGCAGAGCTGGTATTTCCATCCCAGAGAAACATATTTTTCTCCCTCAAAAACCGGATACGGCGGCAATTCTTTCATGATGTCGGTGCGATACACCAGCTTCTTGTCGCCGCTGCCGCCCGCGTCGTAAAATCCGGCCAGAGTGGTCTCCTTCATATCTTCGGGAAAGCCCGTCCCGATCACCTTTCCGGTGTTCATATCGGCGTCCAGTCCGATGATACCGGCGTATTTCCGGCGGTCGGTCTTATCCCACAGGTCCACAATACAGCGGACAGCGCCGTCTGCCAGTGCGTCGTCTGAATCGATGCAGACATTCAGCTCCGTGTCAATGTTCGCGTAGGCCGCGTTGTGGGCGGTGTGCATTCCGCCGTTTTCCTTGTAGAGATAGCGTATCTCAAATTCCGTCTCCTCTGCCTGCCAGACTTTGACAAGCTCCGCCGTGTTGTCGGTGGAACCGTCGTCCACCACAAGCCATATGAAGTCCTTGCAGTCCTGCCGCCGGAGAGAAGCATATGTACGGGGAAGGGTGTGTCCCCGGTTATAGGCGGGCGTAAAGATCGTCAGTATCGGCATAGCTCCCTCCTATCTCTGCGCTGCCTGTAAATAAAACGCCTGCAGCCACTTGGCGTTCTCCACAACGTCAAAGCCTGCGTCCCTGATTTCCTCATAAGTATTGCGGCGTGGGATTCTGGCAAGCTCCAGAACGCTGTCTGCCCATTCTTCCGGCGGCGCGCTCAAGGGCAGGACATGAACCAGATCCGTTTTCCTGCACTCGATCGGGACGCTGTCGGAGATCAGCACCGGCAATCCGGCGGCCTGCGCCTCGATGCTGGCGACGGAAAGCCCCTCGAACAGCGACGGAAACAGAAACACATCCATCGCCTGAAGCAGCTCCGCCACGTCGCCGCGGGTTCCCAGAAATTTCACCCACGGGGTCAGCCCCAGCTGCTCTGCCTTCCGGTGGATTTCCTTTCCGCCCTCACCGGCGTCATTTCCCACCAGCAGCAGAACCGCCTCGGGATTTTTCGCCCGGACAGCCTGAAAAATATCAATGATAAACTTATGGTTCTTCTGCGGATAAAAGCGCCCCACGTGGCCGATGACCAGCTGATCCTCCCCGATGCCCAGCGACTGCCGCATTTTCTGCCGGATTTCCGGGCAGTAGGCATACTGACGGGCGTCGATGGCGTTGTTCAGCTGGATGAAGCGGGCTTCGTTCTTCCTGCCGAACAGCCAGTCCCCGGATTCCTTGCCGCACATGAACAGATCCGTAATATGCGGCCGCATCATGGCCTTGTAATACCAGCGGACGGGAGATTTGAGGTCGATCCCGTATGGACGGTTGTGGGCATGGCAAATGCGCACCGGGACACCGGCCTTTTCCGCTTCCCGGAAATCGTAATAGCCAAGCTCGGACATGTGGGAATGGATCACCCGGTACTCGGGATGCTCTGCGTAAAACGCCCGCACCGTCTTCCGGTACTCCCCGGCAGTCCAGGGGCGGATCGGCGGCATCCGGTAGATCCTGCCGCCAAGCGCCTCGATCTCATCGTCATAGGCGCCGCGCTCCTGACGGTGCACCATGAAATCGTACTGCACCTTACTTCGATCAATATTCCGATAATAGTTCATCACCATGGTCTCCGCGCCGCCGCGGTTCATGATGGTAAACAGGTTCAAAACCCTGACTGGCTCTGCCGTCATGCATTACCTCTCCTCTCAGGGGAATACTCCCAGAATGTCGCTGTTGTACCCCCACGAACCCTGATGGGACATCTGATAGCAGTAGAAAATAAAATACAGAATGTAAAATCCCACTTTCAGGGCGCTCCTGTTTCGACTGCTGACCGTCACATTCAGAAGGTAGGGATAGAGGATCAGACTGTAGCCGGCGGTATACGTTGCCAGACGGATCACGTACAGTCCGCATGTAAACGTCGCAAGAAGATTCAGCAGAAAGTTTATCAGCGACATATTGATGCAGATGTGTATCATTTTATTGCCTGCATCAATCCGGTCACGGTGGATATACGCGATCACCACCGGCACCGCCGCGATAACAGGGCGGATGATGGAAGAACCGGAATCGCTGTTCATGGCCGCCACCGCATAGTCATAGGTCGAATTTGCCAGAGAGCTTTCCACGGCATCCAGAATCGGCCTCAGGAAAAGCAGGCCGACCACAGCCGCAATAATAATCAGGTTCTGCTTGGGGCTCCACGCCCTGCCTGTTACCATGAAATAGACCGGGATGAACAGATACGCACTGTTGTGGAACTGCGCCGCAAAGAGACACAAAAGGATATAGGGGATCGTTTTTCCCTCTTTGATGAATATTGCGCCGCCGAACAGAAGCACCACGGCAAACCACTGCCGCATCATGGAAAAGTAATTATAATACAGTGCGGTAGCGAACAGCACAAAGCAGCTGTCCAGAAAGCTGACGGACTCCCTGCGCAGCACATGAACGAAAATGCAGGACTCCACCGCTGCAAACAGGCCAAACCACCCGTGGTAATCGTCGCTCACGTACATCTTGAAGATGTTGGCGGTTATGTCAAACGCTTTGTCTTTGCCGTCCCCGTCAAGGATTCTGGAAACGTCGTCCCATGTGCCGGGGATATGCTCAAACGACTGAATATAGCCGGAGGTATCGTTCATTCCGGAGCGCATGGCGGCCAGATAGGCGATGTAGCCGAACACGATCAGCCAGGGCATCAGCGGCGACTTGTAATCGTAGCGTTCGCCGTAATATATGGAATTCAGCTTGTGATACCGGATTGGCCGCTCCCAGATCAGGGCGCAGACCAGAATCACGGCCAAAACCGAAAAATGAATTATCATTTTCTTGTTCCTTTACCTTGAAATAATCCTCTGGATCACGGTGAGCAGCACGTACACACCAAAGGCAAATCCATGTCTGGCGCAGCCGTAAAACAGTTTCCAGTGGATTGGGAAATAATTTAAGGGCAGGTTTTTGTACGCCTTCCGATACCTTTCCTGACGGATGATTCTGTGGATATCCTTCACTTTTTTCCCATCGACTGAGTGGAAACCGTAATGTTCAGCCCAAGCCCCAGAATGCCCAGCGCGATCCTGTTATTCAGCGCGGCTTCATACTCGCTGCCCAGCTGGTTTGACCGGATGATGGCTTCCATCCGGTCGTAGAGCGTCTGCCACTGGTCATACAGCCTTGGGTTGTACCCGGACGTGACCGAGGAAGACCCGTCCCTGCGGTAATGATACAGGTACGCTGCCAGATACACCACCCTGTCGGCCTTTCCAAAAACCTCCAGATTGAAAAAGCCGTCCTCGTAGCTTCCGATCTCCGCCAGATCGACAAATCTGGCGCCGCTTTTCTGAATCAGGGAACGCCTGTATAGCTTTCCCCAGACCGGGCAGAGGGAATCCACCAGCTCCGGGTGGGAAAGCTCCTCTCCCATTGCCCCGACAAATCTTCGGTGCAGCTTTGCCCGGACTTCTTCCTTTTCAAAAATCGTCGTTTCCGGGAAGATGACTTTCCGGGAGGAACGGTTCTCCGTTTCGCTCACATACGACCACATCACGATATCCGCGTCATATTCGCACATTGCGTTCACCGCGTTTTCGCAGGCGTCCGGCTCGACCCAGTCGTCCGAGTCCACGAACATGATGTATTCCCCGCGGGCGCAGTCCAGCGCGTCGTTCCGCGCCCGGGATACGCCGCCGTTCGCCTTATCGATGACCTGTATCCGCGCATCCCCATCCGCGTACCGCCGCAGGATATCCGGACTGCCGTCACCTGAGCCGTCGTTGACGCAAATAATTTCCAGATTCGGGTATGTCTGGTTAATCACACTGTCAAGGCACTGTGCCAGATACCGCTCCACGTTGTAAACGGGAATGATAACGCTGACCAGCGGCTGTTCCTTCATTTTCCGGCACCTCCTGTCATGCGCAGATTATAGTCGTTTGATCGTTTCTTCAACGACCCTTTTCTTGTCAAACACGGCTTCCATACGTTTCCTGCCCGCTAAGCCCATGGCTCTTCTCTCCTCCATGGACAGGGCGCAGAACCGCTTCATTGCCGCGTAAAGGCTGCCTGAGTCCTTTCTTTCGCACAGGAAGCCTGTCACGCCGTCCTCCACCGCTTCCATGCAGCCGTGAATGCGGCTGGTGATCACCGGCCGGCCGGAAGCAGCGCATTCCAAGTTGGTGTTTGCCATTCCCTCATGCCACGAGGGCAGAACAAAGCAGTGGGACGCGGCGATGAACGGGCGCACGTCCTCCTGATAGCCCCAGTATTTTAACCACCCTTCGGATTCGGCTTCTTCCACCACCGCGCCGTAATCTTCCTCGTATCCGCCAACCATGTCCAGCGTGCAGGGGACGCCCTCGCCGGTGAGCCGTCTCATGGCCGAAAGCAGCTCGTCAACGCCCTTTTCCAGCATGATCCGGCCGATGAACAGGAATTTTACAACGTCCCCCGCCGGGTAGTCCGCCACGGCGTAGCGCTCCAGATTGACCCCTGCCCCGCTTAAGAGGCAGGTCTGGCGCTCTTTCACGATTTTCGCGTCAAGAAAAATCTGCCGGTTTTCTGCATTCTCAAAAAATACCGTCTTCGCCTTTTTGCAGCTGAGCCGGTACATCGCCGTGACCATTTTTTTCAGCAATCCGCCGCTTTCAAAGGCTGTCCCCAGTCCGGTGATGTTGACGGCGTAGGGTATCCCCGCCAGCCGCGCGGCAAAGCCGCCGTAGATGTTCGGCTTGATGGTGTAGCAGATCACTTTTTCCGGCTTTACCTCCCGGAATATGCGCCGGTAGGCGGCAAACAGCTTTGCGTCCCTGACCGGGTTCATGCCCCGCCGTTCCATGGGCGTGTCGAAAAAAAAGCACCCCATCTCCACCAGCGGCGCCACCAGTTCCCCGTAGGGGAGGGATATATATACCTCGTTCTTCGTCAGAAGCTCCTGTATCAGCTCCCTTCGGAACTGGTACAGGCCGACGTCGAAATTCGTCAGGATCAGAATTCTCATTTGATTTTCTCCGCGGGAACGCCTACGTATGTCCCGCTTTCCGTGATGCTTTTGATAACCACCGCGCCCGCGCCGATCATACAGCCGCCGCAGATCTGAAGATTGTTGCTCACCGTCGCGCCCGCGCCGATCCATGTTCCCGCGCCGATGCTTACTGTCCCCGCCACATGGGCGCCCACGGCTATATGCACAAAGTCTTCCAGAACGCAGTCGTGGTCAACGGACGCGCAGGTGTTGATGATGCACCCATCGCCGATGACCGCGCCGGGGTTGATGACCGCCCCCGCCGCAACCAATGTGCCGGTGCCGAGGGTCACGTCCTCCCCGATGACCGCGGAGGGGTGGATCAGCGTCGTGACCTGTTTCCCGGCGGTGAGCAGCATCTCCTGCATCCGCCTGCGAACCTGCGGATTGCCGATGGCTACGAAGAAATCGCAGTCATATTCCGAAAACCGGGCGCTTTCCCCCATCACGGGATAGCGTCCGCACGTTTTTTTCGTGTCGTCCAGAAACGCAATGCTGTCGTAGCCGTTTTTTCCGGCGATATCCGCGGCGACTCTGCCGTGCCCGCTGGCGCCGAGGATCACAAGCCGCTTCACTTTGCCACCATCCCGTTTCCCATGAATTCCTCCATCGTGACAGACGTTTCCGAGGATATGCCGTCACGCCTTACAAATGCCGCCATCACGCTGTCCCAGATGATCTTCAGGTCTCCGAAGAAGGTAATGTGGTCTACGTACTTTACGTCCATTTCAAATTTGTCCTGCCAGCTGACCGTGTTTCTGCCGTGAACCTGCGCGTAGCCGGACAGCCCCGGGCGGACTTCGTGCCGCCGGTGCTGACGCTCGCTGTACCGGGGCAGATATTTGACCAGCAGCGGCCGGGGGCCGATGACCGACATGTCCCCCTTCAGAATATTGAACGCTTCGGGAAGCTCGTCCAGACTGGTCGCGCGAAGGACTTTTCCGAATTTCGTGAGCCGCTGTTCGTCCGGCAGAAGCTCGCCGTTTTCGTCCCGCTCGTCGGTCATGGAGCGGAATTTGTAGAGGTCGAAAATCTTCTCATCTTTGCCGGGGCGGGGCTGTTTGAAAATGACCGGGCTGCCCAGCATGATGCGCACCAGAACCGCCACCAGTATGTACAGCCAGCCGAACACGATCAGCGCGGCCAGTGCGCAGAGGATATCCAGCGGCCGCTTGAAATACGTTTCGTAGGGGCCGTAAGGTTTATGCTCCATCGTTACTTCTCCGTTCCTGTTGGATACACCGTCACAGTGGTCTGCCGCTTCTGCACGATCACGGAGTTATCCGGGTAGGTGCCTTTCAGTACGCTTCCCGCACCGGCGATGCAGTTTTTGCCGATGGTCGTTCCCCGGAGGATGACCACATTGCAGCCGATCCAGCTGTTGTCGCCGATCGTCACCGGCGCGGTGACGAATTTTCCCGCCCCGATGCCGCCGGGAACGCGGTAGTCATGGTCATGGTCGTAAATTTTCGTATCCGGGCCGATCTGCACGCCCTCGCCGATCACGATGCTTTCCATGCAGTTGACGCTGACGCCATTACCAAGCGCCGTATTGCTGCCGATCTCCAGCGTACCGCCGTCCATGGCCAGCAGCTTCGATCTTCTGTGGGCACGGACGTGCCTGCCCAGACGGATGGTGCCGCCCTCCGCGATGACGACCTCCGTGTTAGGAGAAAACCGCTGAACGCCGGAATAGAAAAAATGATGGAAATGAAACAGCTTCATGATCCCGAATTTCACCGCGCTGAACAGCACGCTGACCAGATTAAAGATGAATCTCCGCAACGAAACGCCGCCTTTCCAAACTATTCAAAGCACCGCCGGATGACCTTGATGATCTGCTCCTGCTGCTCCTTCGTCATCTTGTTGTCGCTGGGCAGGCACAGACCCCGTTCAAAGATGTCCGCACCCACATCCTCCACGCCGCCGGCAATGTGGGCGTTGGCCTTTGCCCTGCCCTCGCCGGAGGCGGTGATGAAGCCGTTCATCCGGTACATGGGCTGCATGTGCATGGGCTTCCAGATGGGACGGCCTTCCGCGTTGATTCCCGCGATGGCTTCCAGGATCTCCGTAGGGCAGCTCTTTCCCTGCTCCGGGAGATACAGCGCGTCGTTGTCGCTGCGCACCTGACGGCACATGGCGCTCCTGTCAATTACCAGCGCAGACAGCCAGTAGTTGGGGCAGGACGTTTCCGGGTCGAAGGGGTTCATCTCAACAGGGAGACCCCGCAGACAGTCCCGGTAGCGCTCCCAGATGGCTTTCTTCTGGGCGATGTGTTCTTCCAGATACGGATACTGACCCCGGACGACGCCCGCGATCACGTTGCTCATGCGGTAGTTGTAGCCGACTTCCTCGTGCTGATACCATGGCGTGTTTTCCCGCGCCTGTTTTGACCACTTCCGCGCCTTGTTCGCCACTTCCAAGTCATTGGTCAGCAGGCAGCCACCACTGGAGCCGGTGATGATCTTGTTGCCGTTGTAGGAAATCGCCGCGTAGTCGCCGAAGCTGCCCGTCTGTCTCCCTTTATATGTAGCGCCCATGGACTCGGCGGCGTCCTCGATGAGCAGCGCGCCGTGGGTGTCGCACACAGCGCGGATCTCGTCTGCCTTGCCGGGAAACCCGTACAGGTGCGCCGCTACCACCAGCTGCACCTCGGGGTAAATCTCAAAGGCTCTTTCCAAAGCCCGGGGGTTCATGTTCCATGTGTCCCGCTCGGTGTCGATGAACACGGGGATGCCGCCCTCATAGACCACCGGGTTCAGCGTGGCGGCGAAGGTCATGTCGGAGCAGAACACCCGCCTGCCCTCCACTGCGCCGTGGCCGATGGCAGGTCTTCCGTAGAGCCGTTCCCCCGCGGCCCTGACGCACAGGTGCAGCGCCGCCGTGCAGGAGGACAGCGCCACCGCGTACTTCATTTCCGCCTTCTGCGCCGCGATATGCTCCACCTCGTTGATGTTCGCGCCCACCGTGGACATCCAGTTGGAATCATAGGCTTCCGTGATATATTTCAGCTCGTCACCATGCATCGTCGGCGAAGCAAGCCATACCTTCTTATCAAAGGGCTTTATGTCTGTTCTCCTGACATACATATCTCTATTCCTCTTTTCTGTGCCTTTGACAGACGTGTCATACTGAGCTCCAATTTAATTGCCTGAAGGGCATGGAGTTCATATGAGACTTGTTTTGTGATTTCTTTCCTTATAAATCACAAAACAGGCAGCGCCGTCAGGCGATGCCTTCCTGATTAAAATTAAGATTTTAATCAGGAAATAGTATCAGAAAAAGCTGATGGCCTCTCCCGTTTCCTTTTCCTGATCCTTGACCCAGTCCGCGTTCAGATCGTTCTGCACCACGGAATGGTCGGTCAGCTCGATCACCAGCGTATCCGCTCTGGCGGAAATGGATTTCACCACATATTTTCCGGCGGCATTTACCAGCGCCTGCTCGCAGTCCGCGTACTGCTGATGCTCTCCATTGACCACCAGCTCCACCTTGCCGTCGGCGCATTCCGCCAGATTTTTCAGCGTCACGCTGCCGCCGAAGCCCTGAAAGAAGCCGGAATAATCCTGCACCTCGACGGATGCTTCCCGGCAGATGGCCTTGATGCGGTTTCTGACCTCCTGCGGCATGACCGCAGAGGCGATAATGACGAAATTGACCCGGTACTTTTCAATGGCGCCCTTCAGGTTCTCCACGCCGTTGACCATGGGGACGCCGTCCAGGAGAGAGCCGAAGCCGATCTCCTTGTAGTTGAGGGCGCACACCGGACGGACGGTTTTCTCCCGCTCCAGCTCCTGAAGCACGATCTTGCCGGTCCCGCCTGCGCCGATGACCATTGCGTTTATCGTTGCACCTTTCCCGTTATTTGCTACCCTGACCTTTTCCATAAGGAGCAGCCGGTAGGAAAACCGGCTCGCGGTGATGAGACACGTCTGGGTAAACGCGCTGAGGCAGTAGAAGGAAATGGGCATTCTTATAAGGGGCGTTCCCCGGAGCAGGATGAGAGTTCCGATGATGTGGACGATAAAGCAGACCACGTTTGCCCCGACGATGCGGTTCAGGTCGTTGAAGCCCGCGTACTTCCAGATGCCGCTGTACAGGTTGAAGCAGCAGAAGATCACGAGACAGAGAATGGTGTAATAGGGCGCGTAGCTGGTATAGGCTTCGATATACTGCGCCGCGGCGCTGTGGAACTGCTTCGCCACATAAAATCTGGTCAGCAGCGCAAGATAACACGCGGCATTCACCGCAATGATGTCATACACGACCAGTAAGAACCGTATGGCGAACCACCTGACGTATATCCATTTACTTTTCCTGCTTTCTTCCGGCATAAATTTCACTCTCCCAATTTCTTTGCACGTAATTTCGGTCTGCTCACAGGGGTTGCAGATTTCCGGTCTCGCCGCAGTTTTTCAGCTCCATATGGTCAAGGGCATATTGCAGAGCCATGCCGATCAGCTCGTTCCGGGAACGGTTCGTCTTGGCCGCCAGGCGGTTGTATTCCTCCTGCAAGGCTCTGTCTATACGTATCGTCATTGTGACGGTTTTGTCTTCCTTCGGCGTCACGATGAATTTCTCCATAAACGCAGTCCTCCATTCATTTTGTTACATTATAGTGTTCACAAATTGCATAAAGCTATAACACAATATCAAGTTGAATTTATAATGTGTTTTTGTGTTACTTCATTTTCCGAAAATACGCAAATCCGCGGCAATTTCCCCCAAAATACGGCAAAAAAGAAAGCCTTGACCACGAAAAAACAGTCAAGGCTTTTTTGATGCGGTTTTCATTTTATTCCCTGCCGGAGCCAATGATTCCGTATTCCTTCAGCAGCGCCACCCGCCCGTTTCCGATTTTTATGGACTGGGCGGCGTTATTGTCTGCGGAACCTCCGGCGGTCTCCTTCCCGTATTTCAGAATACGGTTCACCCACGCAAGGGGCAGAAGATACGGCTTTTCTTTCAGGTAAGGGTAGCGCCCCGCCAGCTGCCACGCCGGGGGAAAGACGGTTCGCAGCAGGCCGTTTCCCGCTTTCCGGGCGGCCGGGCAGCGGACGACCGCCGCGTAGATCATCGGCAGCACGCTGTGGGACGCTGCCATGGCAAACAGCGCGTCCCATGTCTCCCGCTCAATATCCGTCTCCCAATCCACGGTTCTATCTTCCAGCGAGGCGCGGAGCGCCTGCAAAAATAACATACTTACCGGTTCCATATCCGTCACCCGCTTCCAGACTCTTATATCAGATTCTACCGTATCGGGCGGAAAAAATCAAGACAGTTCGGGACGTTGGC
>ENA-ORRN01001269-ORRN01001269.1-human-gut-metagenome-genome-assembly--contig:-NODE-1269-length-17875-cov-2.749495_pt1 | contig 17875 bp, 17 predicted proteins | sample MGYA00242174_ERZ509132 | MGnify/ENA primary metagenome ERZ509132 (study PRJEB26280, sample SAMEA2338671) | human gut metagenome | biome: human gut; feature: human-associated habitat; material: faeces... | reverse complement strand
AAGCCAACATGGCAAACATAGAAGAAGAAAAATATTTTGGAATTACACTTCATACAATAAGCCCAAATTACTATCCATTAGAATGTACTTTGGTTAATGAAGTTGCTTATTTTACTGGAACATATCCTTTATACCATAGTGTTCTAAATAATAATGAAATATTTAAAAATACTTTTATTGCTAAGTTTAATAAAAGAATATATAATAGATTTACAAGGCAGTTGGATAAACTTCTTCATTTAGAAAATGAACTTAATTGCTATAACAGTGAATTAGAAACTTGTGAAAAAGTAAGTGATATAAAAGAATTAAATAACATCATTACAAATCAAAAAGCACAAATTCAAAGATTGTTTTTTAATATTCAAAATTTCATTATTAGAAATTGTTTCGCTTGTGCGTATAATAGCATTAGTACAATGGACGATTTAAGAGAAGTTAAAATGAAATTATATAACTTTAAAAATATAATAGGAACAACAGATGGATATAGCTTCTACAATGCATTTTACTGTGATATGATGAATGCGTTGGAGAATAAAAAAGAAGAAATTCTTAAGTTTGGAGACATTAGTTTATTCAGGCAAGAATGTATGGCTCTTACAATTGTTGACCAAACTAAAGAAACTTTTGGTTTTATCCGTATGTTTATTAGAAAAATTAAAAAGCTATTCAGGCTTAATAGAGGAACAATTAATGATTATGATAATTATTAAACAGGCAAAGTTTATTTTAAAAATACTTTGCCTGTTTTTCTATACTTTTGTAATTATTAAATCAACTTCACTCGTGTAGCTATTGTTTCCATAGCAATATATAATATACATTATATTATTTTTTATATAAAACTCTGTTGCATTTTCCAATCGATAAATTTCACTGTTTGCATCTCTTCTATATACATTATACCCTTGATCTGCTATTGTATTTTCTTTTTTGATTTTCATTTGTATTTTCTGACTTATTTCGTCTTGCAAATCTGCCTTTTTTTGTTCCTGCATAAGCTCTCCAACTGTTATTGGTTGATTGGTTTCAATATCATAATTATATGTCTTAATAATAGTTCTTTGGGCATTACTGCCTTCTTTTAGTACACATTTTATTGCAATAGATAATCTATTATTTTCAACTGCTGTTGCATAATTAATTTTTATTATTGTATATAATTGACTATTATTATATACTTGTAATATTTTATCCGCGAAAGCTGAATATATTTCATTATTTATTTTATTATCAATCGCATCATCAACATGTATGTAAGGAATATGTGCCTCTATTTTATACTTACCTGATTTATCTTCTTGAATTTTATACAAGGTAGATACATATTCATTTTCTTCATTATTGAATAAATCATTAAAATCAATTTCTAATTTTTCTTTATCAATTTGTTCTTCTTCTATTCCTTTGAAATCATTTGTTTTGTTGTTTTTATGACTAGCGATAATAATTACAATTGATATTATTAATATTAATAAAGCTCCTACTGCACTATAGATAATTTTCCTGCTATTTTTTCTCACATAAATCACCTTTTTTATTATAACATTTTTTCTACTATTTTTCAAATAGGTATTTACTTAAATGCCAAAACATAAACTTTAAAAGGTGATTTTATGTTTAAAGCTATATTTGTAATAATTGGAACTATTATTGGAGCTGGCTTTGCTTCTGGGAAAGAGATTTTCACTTTTTTTAATATTTATGGTATTTGGGGCTTTTTAGGTTTAATTATTTCTGAACTAATTATTGCTTTTGTACTTTACAAAACATTTTGTATAATACTTAGTTACAACATTACTTCCTATGGCGAGTTAATTGAAAAGCTTTTTGGGAAGTCTAGTTTTATTACTAGTGTTTTGTGCAATATTATCAACATTTTTCTTTTAATATCTTTTATTGTTATGGTGGCTGGTTTTGCTGCATATTTCTCTCAAGAATATGGTTTGCCATATTTTTTTGGTGCTTTCATAATGGCTATGCTGTCTTTCATAACCTTCTTGAAAAGCATTGATGGAATTGTAAAAGTTAATTTACTATTCATTCCTTGTTTAATATTTATTATCCTTGTGCTTGGCCTAAAAAATATGAATTGTTTTACTAATGTTACTAATCTATCCATAGATTTAAATTATAGGTTTATTATAAGAGCTATTCTTTATGCTAGTTATAACTTAATAATAGCTCTTCCTATTTTAATTACTTTGAAAAAATATGTTACAAATTTTGAGCAGGCAAAATTTGTATCTTTTGTAACTATGTTCCTTCTTTTATTTATGACTGCTATTATATTTTTGTTACTTAATTATTATTTTACTGAAATTAAGCTCTTAGAGCTTCCAACTGTTTATATTGCAGCAAAATCAGGTTCAGTTTACAAATACTTTTGTGGAATTTTAATTTTAGGTGCTATCTTTACAACAGCAATATCAAATGGTTATAGCTTTTTAAACAACTTAAATCTTTCAAGTTCAAAAAGCTATAAAATAACTGCTGCAGTAATTTGCTTGATTTCAATTATTCTTAGCCATATAGGTTTTGCAACACTACTTAATTTACTATATCCGATCTTAGGTTTACTGCGGTTTATTTCAAATAATTTTTATACTGTTTTTTTCAAAAACACCTTGAAAATTTTGTGTTTTATTGATATAAGTATATAGAGGTTTTACATATGAATAGAAAATTAAATAAGAAGAAAGTTTTTATATTAATACTTATTATTTTGATAATGATTTTAACAATAGTATTTTCAATACTATATAATAAAAACATGGCAGTAAGAGTATTTTTTGATAAGAATGTTTTTAGAAAAAATATTAGTGAAAATACTTTGCCCAAAATAGATACTGAAGATTGCTATAGTTATGTTTTTAATAACTATATTGTAACTTTAGAAAGAAATGTTTTAACATATTACAATGAATCTGCCAATAAAACATATACACTTGATATAGATATTTCAGAGCCAATATTTGAATCTTCTGGTAAATACCTTTGTGTTGCTGAAAGAAATGGTAGTAAAATTTATTTAATTAATGGCAAAGATATTGTGTGGCAAAAAAGTGTTGAAGGAAACATTACTCAAGTATCTCTAAATAAAAATGGTTATGTTGCTATTGCTATATCTGATACAACATATAAAAACATTTGTAAAGTTTATAATGAACAAGGCAGTGAGCTATTTACAAGTTATCTTTCTAAGTCTTATATAATTGATTCTGCAATATCTAACGATAACAAGTATCTAGCACTTGCAGAAGCTAACTTCTCAGGAATTAGCATACAATCTAGTATAAAAATAATATCTATTGATAAAACTTTGCAAAATAGCCCTGATACTATCGAGTACAATTACGTTGCACCTATTGATAATTTTGTTATAAGCATTGATTATTGTAATTCAAATAATTTAGTATGTCTTTATGATAATCACATAGATATTATAAAAAATAATAACCTAGAAGAAGTTTGTAATTTTGAAGCCTCAAATATTCTATTTGCGGATATTAACAATAAATTTATACAAGTTGAAAAGAAAAATTCTGGTGCATTTTCTTCAAGTTTTGAATTGCAAATGATTGATTCAGTTACTTTAGATAAAAAAACTTATGCGTTAGAAAAAGAACCAAAATCTATGGAGGTTTACGGCAATGTAATTGCAATTAATTATGGTTCAGAAGTTTTATTTATTAATAATTCTGGGTGGCTTATTAAAGATTATACTTCATATCAAGAAGTTCAGTCTATTGTGCTTTCAAATAATGTTGCTGGAATTGTTTATAAAAACAAAATAGAATTCTTAAGTTTATAGGAGGTGATAACATGGCAATTGCAGTTGATTTAATAGTTCTTGCCATTGTATTGTTATTTGTATTTTTAGGTTATAAACGTGGTCTTGTAAAAGTTGCTTTTAAACTATGTACATTTTTCATAGCAATTATTCTTGCTTTTATGCTTTATAAACCTGTTGCTAAAATTGTAATTGAAAATACAAATATTGATGAAACTATTGAAACTAAAATAACCGACAAAATTTTACCTGAAGGAAAAACAGATACAGATGAAGTTGATTTATCTGAAAGTCTACCATCTATTATATTAAAAAACAGTGAGAATACTGTTCAAAGTATTGCAAAATCTTGTAGTAATACATTAATTGAGACAGCGTGTTTAATATTAATTTTTATTATTGCTAAAATTGTGCTAAAATTCGTTACTGCTCTTGCAGATTTAATTGCAAAACTTCCTATTCTAAAGCAATTTAATAAATTAGGCGGTACAATTTATGGAATTATAGAAGGTTTATTTATTGTTTTTGTAGGTTTTGCTGTTATTTCACTAATTGCTCCAATGCTTGATGCTTCTGTGTTAGATGCAATTAATTCATCAACTTTAGGCTCAATTTGTTATAATAATAATATTTTGCTTAAAATAATAATGTAAAAAGCATACAAAAAAAGAGACATTAAACTGTCTCTTTTTTATGTTCTTTCTTTCTTGTTTCTTCTATTTTTTTGCTCCATTTATCTATATAATATCTACGAATTATTGCAAGATTTGTAAACATTCTTCCTACAAATACAACGATTGCGGCTAAGTATATATCTACATTTAGTTTTACTCCAAGCCATGTAAGCATAATTGATAATATAGCATTTCCAAAAAACCCTGATATGAAGATTTTTAAATCAAACTTTCCATTTAGTACTGATGTAATTCCTCCAAAAACTGAATCTAGTGCTGCAATTATTGCTATTGCTAGATATCCTGAATATTCATATGAGATTACTGGTCCATTTGCTCCTATTATTGCACCTATTATACAGCCTATTAAAATTGCTACGAAAACCATTCTATTCCTCCCCCTTTACATATTCAAAGTTTAAATTTTTATTGTATCTTGGTATTGTAATACTTTCCTGTCTTTCAAGTGTTATGTTTTTTCCTTCTGAAAATTTTACATCTATATATCCATATTTCTTCTGTGAAACTGCACTTTCAAGATAAGTTGTATTACCAATTGCTTTTATTATATATGGTGGAGCATTTATTCTTGTTCCATTTACTGTAATTCTATTTGCTTCATTTATATCTGCTATATAGCTATCATATACTATTCTTTGGTCATTAATTGATATTGCTTCTGCTCCTGCACTTTTAAGAGTATTTATAAGCTCTAATAAATCATCAGCTTTAATTTGTTTTTTTGCTGTTCCATTATCCATTGTAATTACAATGCCTGGACCTGTTACAGCATTTTTTCCAAGTAAATCTTCTGTTTCTTTTAACTCTCTTTGTAATAACTGGGAAGCCTCATTTCCTTCATTAATTGCTGTTTCATATTCTAAAATTTTGTTATTTGTTTCTGTAACTTTTGCTAATGTTTCATCATATTTTGTTTTTAATGTTGTAAGTTCTGTTTTTAGCTCACTTTCTTTCATTATCTCAAGTTCTGAAATATCAGTTTGGCTAATTGTTTTTACTTGAATGAAAATTAGCATTGTTAGAATAAACGCCATTATTCCAATGGTTATAGTAATTGTAATTTTACCCTTTTTTATCTTTGCTTTTTTCATACTTCTACCCTTTCTATTTATTTTGTAGTAATATATTCATATTTGTAAACACCTTCATATTTAGGAATTGTAATATCATCACTTTTTTGAACATTTACTATTACTCCATCATCTGCCATTAGTCTTAAATATCCACCTTGTCTTAGTGCAACATCATAATATAAATGTTCTGGGAAACCTATTGCTTTAATTTCTATTGGAACTCCAACAATTTCATCATTTACCCTTATAATATTTCCATCACAAAGAATTGCTGTTGTGCTTACAATTCTTTTTCCATTAATAGAAATTGCATCTGCACCAGCATTAAATAATTCATTAACAATATGTCTTAAATCCTGCTCATGCACTAAAAGTGAACTTACATCTAATACTTCGTTGCTGTTTACTTCTCTATTGTCATCTAATTTTATTATAATTCCGCTTCCCTTAACTTCTGTAAGACCTAGAAGTGCATTATTTTTTTTAATCTGTGCTTCAACCTCAGTATCTACATTGTTACTTGTTGCAACTTTATTTCTTGTTTCTTCAAGCTTTGTTTCAGCATCTTCCAATTCTTTATAAATGTCTTTAGAGGCTTGTCTCCACCTTAAAACTTCTCCTTTAAGTTCAGCATTATCATTTAATGAAATGCCCTCTTCATTTGTAATGCTGTTTACTGTATTTATTTGAATATAAATTGCAATTGTAAGAATTAAACACACGCAACCAAGCGTAATAGCTACTTTTTTCATTTACCTCTCCTCTCACACTTGTTCCCTAAAATACACTTTCTTTATGTTTGGCACATTAAGAACTATTGTACCAGGAACACCTTTTTCTTTATTATTCATCAAATCAATTATCCATAAAATTTTCACATTAATATTTGAGCCGTCTCCAAAATCAACAGTCTTGTTTTCACTTGGAATTTTCAAAACAAAATTTGTAGAATCTGAAATATCAATAGCTGCGATTTTTTCTTTAATACCATTTCCTTCTGCAGCATTCATAATTTGAATTACAACATCAAGTTTTTTTAAATCTTCCAAATTTAGCCTACTACCACTAGCAATTTCAGTTGTTTCAACTCCTTCAAGAGTTGGTAATTCCAGAGCCACTGGTGACACTTCCAAAATATAGCCTTGATTATTTATATATGCATACTCGCCATTTACTGCAAGAATAAATGTAGCAACTCTTTCTTGAACATCTATTATAACTTCTCCATTTAACCTTTTAGTAACCTTAACATCTTCAATATAAGGATTAGCCTTAATTCCATTAATTATATTAATGTTCAAAATTTTAAACATATTTGTCCCCACCACAAGATGTGAATTTTGTAAGATTTCTTCTGTTGAAACTTTATTGTTATTTCTTATTGTAATATGTTTTATATTAAATAAACCTGAAAATACGATCAAACCTAATAAAACTACAACAAAAATCACAAGAAGTAATATTGCAGCAATTCTTCTTTTTATAATACTTTTCTTCTTATTATTTGGTTTCTTTTTAGTTTGCTTTTTTTTAGTATTATTAGTTTTCACTTTTTTATTAGCTTTAATCTGAGTTTTCACTTTGAAAGGTTCTCCTTTCATAAAAAATATCATTGATTAATATATAATTAACCAATGATATTTTATAATATTTCGCTTAAAATTTCAATAAAAATTTGGAAATTTAAGCTATTTTTCAATTTTTATTTTTGCACCTATGTTTTTTAATTTTTTATCTAAATTTTCATACCCTCTTAATATATACTCTATATTATTAATTTTACTTTTTCCTCTAGCTGCTAAAGCTGCTGTAACTAATGCTGCGCCTCCTCTTAAATCGGTTGAGTTCACTTCGGCACCGCTGAGTTTTCTTACACCTTTTACTATTGCAACTTTCCCTTCAACTGTTATTTTAGCTCCCATTCTTGTTAGTTCATTTACATATTTATACCTATTCTCAAAAATATTTTCCACCATCATAGAAGTTCCTTTTGCAACTGTTTGCAAGCTTACAAAAACAGATTGCATATCTGTTGGAAATCCTGGATATGGCATTGTTTTAACATCTATTGCTTTTAATTTTTTAGGTGCCCTTAAAATTATTCTGTTTTTCTCTAAGGTTATTTTTGCTCCTACTTCTTCTAGCTTATGTACTACTGGTGTTATGTGCTCTTGCTTTGCATTGTTTAATACTAATTCTCCTCCAGAAATTGCCCCCATGCATAACAGAGTTCCTGCCTCTATTCTATCTGGCATAATGTTATAACTAACGTTTTTAAGATTTTTAACTCCCGTGATTTTTATAACATTCGTTCCTGCGCCTTCAACCTTTGCACCCATTTTGTTTAAGAAGTTTTGAAGGTCAATTATTTCAGGTTCCATTGCTGCATTTGTTATAATTGTTTCCCCTTCTGCAAATATTGAAGCTAATATAATATTTTCGGTTGCTCCAACAGATGGGAAATCTAATTGAATGTTATTTCCTACAATCTTATCACATGAGCATTTAATATATCCGCTTCCTTCTTCAATTTTTATGCCCAGCTTTTCAAAACCTTTTAAATGTAAGTCTATTGGTCTTGTACCAATGTCACAACCTCCTGGATATGAAAATATTGCATGTTTAAACCTTCCCAATATTGCACCAGCTAGTATTACTGATGATCTCATTTTTCTCATTAGTTCATTTGGTATTTCTTGTGATTTTATATTCTTAGAATCTATAATTATTTTCCCATTTTTCTTTGTTACAGTGCACCCAAGTAATTTTAGTATTTCTAGAGTTGTTTTTGTATCATAAATATTAGGTACATTATATAAAGTCGTAGTTTTTCCACTTAATATACTTGCTGCTATTATTGGAAGAGATGCATTTTTTGAACCTGATACATTAACTTCGCCTTCTAGCCTTTCTCCCCCTTCAACTAAGTAACTTGCCATTTTTCTCCTCCTTTACCTAGTATATATTATGCAAACTAGGTAAAAGAGGTTCGAAAGGTTAGATTTATAACATTCTCTATCTCAAATGCAAAAAGTTCAATATTTTGTTTACTATTCTTTTTAAAACTGAATTTTTATATTCTACAATTTGCATATTGTTCTTTTGTTCTTGCTTGTTTTCTATAATTTCTTCATTTTTCTTAAAGATATTATCTATGTTGTATTTTTCTTGTATCATATCTTGATACTTTTTTTCATTTTGAGCATATATTTTTTTCAATCTTTCTTTTTCATCCTCATTCTCACACCAGTACTGTAAATTAAGCATTGCAATTAGTGCTAGAGTTTCTTCTTTTAGATTTTGGCTTTGAATAGATTGATTTGGATTTATTTTTTTTATATATTTTTCATCTTTTTCGTTCTTAAAATATTCTCTTAGTTTTTCAGGGATTTTATTTTTGTTATATTCATCTAATAAATCTATAAAACTGTCTATTTCTGCATATGCTTGTCTTGTATTTACAGATAACATAATAATCCCTCTTTTCTATTTATCTTTTTTCATTATCATTTTTCTCATCTAAAGTATTTGTTTTTTCTGTCTCTTTTTCTATTTCTTTTCTAATTGCAACTACTTGTTCATTGATCGCTCCTGTTCGTGTACTTGTCTTTGTTGCTTCTATGGCACTTTGTAACAGTGGTGTTTTTCCTTTTTCTTGTTCTATCTCTGGATAAGAATATACACCTGCGTATCTTGTGTGTGCTACTTCTCTATCCAAACCCTGCTCAAATGTTTTTCTATTTGTTCTCTCTAGGTTATGATCTAAAGTGTCACTAGTTGACCAATATGTTACTCCTTCTAAGTTAACTCCCGTTTTTTTAATAGCACTTGCAATCTCTTTCATTTTCATTGATTTAAAATCAGCTATATTCTCAATAGTAATGCCATTTTTTTCTAGTTTGTTATTAATCAATTGCACTAATTCATTTTCAGAACGAACTTTACCTTTTTCATCAAACATAGCTCTTTCTGGTAAACACATATCGAATTCTGTTATTTGAACTTTTACACCTGTATCTTTTAAGTCTTCAAAACATTGCCTTATTGCTTCAGTATCTTGTGTCATTTCAATATGCATTTGAGTTCCAATAGTATCAATCAGCCCTGGTGATAGTTCATTTAATTGTCTTAACTCTTCTAATACTTTTTTTCTTCTTTCTGGATTTTCTAAGAATGGCTCATTATATACATAAGTTATTCCTTCTGGTTTATTTTCTTGTGCATATTGAAAAACATCTACCAACTCCTCGTTAGAAATACCGTATATTTCTTGCCACATATTCCTATATGGTTCATCAAAAGATATTATTTCATTGAATAAATCAACAGATGAAATTACACCTTTCCCATCAATTTTATGAGTTTTGTTATACTCTGAAATAAAATCAATAGATTTCTTTACATACTCTTGCAATTCTCTTAATACTTCTTCTTTAGGTCTTCCTATTAAATGTTTTTCCAGTGTTTGCTTATCTAACAATGTGTGGTATCTCGCGTGCATTTCATTTTTATAGCAAAAATCCAATCCTCTTTGTGCATAATAAAAATCATATTTTTGCATACTCGGTACTTTTTCATTATATATTTTATTCGTTGTATCATAATACCTCCCTGAACCTATTAATATGGTATTATGATTTTTTAAATTATCATCGATTTTACTAACTTCTTCATAGCTCACTTCTGTCATTTGGTCTCTTTCGGAAGCAATAAATCTGTGTTGTTTTTTCGCGATTTCTGTGTATTGGTTTGGATATTCCTGTTGTAATTTTTCCTTAACCCCATCATAACCGTTACTTTGAAATTCGGAAATATATGAGCTCAATTCTTCCTCCGGAATTCCGGAATGTTTTAGTACTGATTCAAAAACACTTTTTTTATCCTCTACACTTTGCTTTAGTGGTATTAACGTTTTTTTATATTTTTCAAATAAATCTTTCTTAATATTTTCAATATCTTGTTCACTCCAATTGCTAAAATATTCTTCTGACAAATCTAGTTGTGAGCAGTCTTGTGCAAATTTCTTAAGTTCTTCTATATTTTTGCATTGGATAATACTTAATAACTCTATTGTTTCTGAATTCAAATAAATTCCATTTATTGAAGCATCTAGGTCTAATAAAAATTGTTTCATTATTTCTATTCCTCTCTTATCTCCAAATTTGTATATCTTTCAAGTACAATAGCCCAATATTATATTACCAAAAATATTATTTTTTTTCAATCCTTTTTAAATTTAATTTTTATGATTTTAAGCTATAAAAAAAAACGCTATATCCTTTGATATAACGTTTTTTAACTGGTGAACCAGAGACGACTCGAACGTCCGACCCACGGCTTAGAAGGCCGTTGCTCTATCCAGCTGAGCTACTGGTCCATTCATGAACATATTAAATAATAACACATTTTTTTTGTTCTGTCAACATTTTCCTTGAAATTAGTTGATTTTTTTTTGATTTTTTGATATACTATTATTCGCACTTATTATTATATTATGAAAGGATGGAAGGATTTATGGAAAAACAAAAGAATATTGATGAAAATTTGAATAGTGAAAATAATAACAAAGCAAAAAAGGTTAAAAAGAAAAAAAAGCATGTTGTGTTAAAGCTATTTTTACTAGCACTTTTGGTACTACTTATTGTATTTGTAATAAATTATATTAGAGCTCCTGGAAAAAGCTTTCTTTCAAAGTTTACTGGTGCAATGCTTGGACATAGTGAGGAAACTTTAAAAAACTTAGACAAACTTCAAATACTTATTCTTGGAGAGAGCACTGGTATGTCTGATACAATTATTGTAGCATCATATGACCCAAAAACTCAAGATGCGGCTTTAATGTCTATACCAAGAGATACTTTTACTGGTGATGATAAGTCAAAAGCAAAGTATTACCATAAAATTAATGCATTATATAATGATGGTGAAACACCTGAAAAAACTGTAGAAGCAGTAAACAAGATTACTGGTTTAAACCTAAAATACTACATACTTGTTGATACAGAAGCATTAATTAAATTAGTGGATCAAATTGGTGGCTTATACTTTGATGTTCCAATTGATATGAATTATGATGACCCAACTCAAGACCTATATATTCACTTATCTAAGGGTTACCAAAAATTAACTGGTGCACAAGTTGAACAATTAGTTAGGTTCAGACATAACAACAATGGAATCTCTTACCCATTTGATTATGGTAATGGTGTTGAAGACCATGGACGTTCTAGAACTCAACGTGATGTTGTAGTTGCCATTGCAAAGCAAACCCTAAAATTCAAAAACGTTACTGAAATTTCTAACATAATTGATATATTTAAAGCATATGTAAAAACAAACCTAGATTTAGACCTATTAAAAGATTACATACCATATGCTATTGATATGAATATGGACGCAGTAAAGGTTGGAAGAATTCCTGGTATAGATGATGTTGTTAATGGAATTTGGTTCTTCTTTAATGATGAAGAAGGTACAAAAGAACTTGTTGATGAATTATTCAATGGAAAAACCGCTGAAAGTTCTGATGTTTCTGAAAATAACAATTTAGCATCTGATAATGAAATTGCAAATAATGATTAATAAAAAAAATTCAGCCCTTATTTCAAAGGGCTGAAAATCTATTTATTTTTTCCTCTTATTTTATTTAATGTTTGATTTCTTTTATATAATTCTAATACTCTTAAGCCTCCAAATAGAACTATCAAACCAATAAATATTAGTAAAAATACTAAACCTGTTTTGCTTTTCTTTACATCATTTTCTGCAATTAAATTTCCTGTATAAGTCTTGCCTTCTATCTCGTAGCTTACTGTTCCAAGTACAGTTCCTTTTTTAATTGGTGCTTTTATCTTTGAGTTTAAATTAATTTGTGGCTCTATAGGTGTTTCTTCATTTTCAACTTTAACTACTGCTGTAATTGGTTTTTCTAATACCATATTTAACTTTTTATCCTCTTTTCTTGCTTTCTTAACAGTTACTGTTTGAATATTAGTACCAGCTTCAGCTATTGTTCTTATTGTATTTGTATCAAAAGCATATTCTAAAATTGCTTCTGAGTCTTCATATCTACTATTAGATGTTGTTGATTTCATTGTTACAGAAACAAGCTTTAAACCACTTTTTTCAGCATATGCCATTAAGCAATTTCCTGCTGGTGTTGTGAAACCAGTTTTCAAACCTTTTGCATATTTGTAATAATTTTTGCTTCCTGTTTGTAACATTTCATTTGAAGTATAGAAATATCTATCATTTCCTGTATAAATTGTTGTTGCTGGAAGACCATATTCTGTGACTTGTGCGATATTTCTTATAGTTTCCAACTTAACTGCATGGTTTGCAATTAAAGCCATATCATGTGCTGTTGAATAATGGTTTGTATCATGCTCTCCATGGCAATTTAGAAAATTGCTATTTGTACAGCCAATTTCTTTTGCCTTTTCATTCATCATTTTAACAAATTCTTCTTCACTTCCTGCGACATGCTCTGCTAGTGCATTTGCCACATCATCATATGAAGATATAAGTAGTAAGTTTAAAAGTTGCTCTACTGTAAAAACTTCTCCTGTTTTTAAATTTGCTGTTAAGTAACCTGATTCTACTTTATCTATAGCACTTTGATTAATTGTTACATTATCTTGCAAACCACATTTTTCTACAACTATTATTGCTGTTAAAACCTTTGTTAAACTTGCTGGGTATAGCTTTTCATCTGCATTTTTACTATATAATATTTTACCATCTATGCAGTCTATAACCATTCCTGATGTAGCCGTTATTTCCGGCTCCTTAGCTTGCACACACGGCATTAGGATAGCAATTAAGCATGCTACAACTATTAATATTTTTCTTAATTTCATATCAAGGCATCATTCCTTTCTCATGTAATAATATAATATATTTTTATAAAAAAAACAATATTTTAGGAGGTTTTTATGAAAAAATTCGACAAAAAATTACTAATTTCTTTAATACTATTGCTTGTGATTATTGCAATAGCAATTTATTTTATAATTAAAGACTTAAATAAGGAAAGTTTTAACGTATCTGATTTTATAGAAAATACTGTTTCTCCTTCTATACCAAAAGAAAGCAAACAAATAGCAATACATATTGATGGTGAAGTTGCGTCTCCTGGTATAAAATACTTAGAGACTGGTGCAAGAATTTCTGATGCAATCGAAGCTTCTGGTGGGGCAACTTCTCTTGTAGATTTTTCTAAAATCAATTTAGCTTATGTTTTAAAAGATGGGCAAAAGGTTCATGTGCCAAGTATTTATGAATCAATAGACACAGCAACTGTTTCTAATGATGCTGGTGAAAATGTAATTATTCAAGATACAAATTCAAGTTCTAATATGGTTAATATAAATACTGCAACGCAAGCAGAACTAGAGACTCTTCCTGGTGTTGGAGCTTCAACTGCTCTTAAAATTATTAATTACAGAAATCAAAATGGTAATTTTAAAAAAATTGAAGATTTAATGAATGTAAGTGGAATTGGTGAAGCAAAATTTTCTACAATTAAAGACCATATTACAATCTAAAAATAATCTTAAGCTATTCTTTCATACAGTATAATTTTGCCTCTTTTGGAAATAATGATTATATCACAGTCTAAAGGAGGTTTTTATTTGATAAACAAGGTAGAAATTGCTTCTGTAAATACTGCAAAATTACCTGTTCTAACAAATAAAGAAAAAAATGAATTACTAGTAAAAATTAAAAACGGAGATAATGAGGCAAGAGAAGAATTTATAAATGGTAACTTAAGACTAGTTCTAAGTATTATCCAACGATTTAATGGCCGTGGCGAGGAAATTGATGATTTATTTCAAGTTGGTTGTGTTGGCTTAATTAAGGCTATTGATAATTTCGACATGAACTTAAATGTTCAGTTTTCAACATATGCTGTTCCTATGATTATTGGCGAAATTAGAAGACATTTAAGAGATAATAACCCAATTCGTGTTAGCCGTTCAATGAGAGATTTAGCATATAAAGCTCTGCAAACAAAAGAAAGATTATTTAAGGAAAAGCAACAAGAACCTACAATTGAAGATATTGCAAAAGAGCTTGGTGTAGATAAAGAGGATGTTGTTGTAAGTTTAGATTCTATTCAAGACCCAATATCACTTCAAGAGCCAGTTTACAATGAAGGAAGTGAAAGTATTTATGTTATGGATCAAGTTAAAGATTCTAAAAGCACAGATGAATTTTGGGCCGAAACTTTAACCATTGCAGAAGCTATGAAAAAGTTAAGCAATAGAGAAAAATCTATTATATCAAGGAGATTTTTTGATGGAAGAACTCAAATGGAAGTAGCAAATGAGATTGGTATTTCTCAAGCTCAGGTTTCAAGACTGGAAAAAAATGCAATTGAAAGAATAAAAAAAATGTACAAATAATTTGCTTTTCACCTATATAAATAGTATAATTTATATAGGTGATTTTAATGCTTGATAGGACAATAGTGCAAAGGTTTAATAGTGCGAAAAATTTTATTCCACCTGCATACTCAATTTCTAATTTGAGAGAAGGTATAAATTTTTACATTCCTATTATCCAAGCTTTTATAAAAAAATATGAAATAACTGATACAGCTGAATTAAAGGATACTTTAGAAATTTTTGTAGATGGAATTTTTGATACATGCTCAAAATATTCTTATGTAGATTCTAGTATATATGAACTTCAAGCTATTAACAGTATCTTACGAGATATAGGCTTTATTACTCAAAATTATCCTCTTCTTAAAGATAAGCCAAATACACACACAGTATATACTTCTAATTTAGAACGATCAAAAAAATTAGCTTTAATTAATGCAATTGATGAAGTTTCTATTATTGAAGCTACTGCTGAAAAAATAGGCTTTACTCCTGGAATGAATCCAAAAGATGTAGATATTGAAGGTGTATCCCCTGAAGATGCAAAACTTTTTCTTTCATTGGCTTCAAAAATATTAAGTAAAAAAACAATAAACGATAAAATAATTGAAATGTTAAAAAATCAAAAAAAAGGTTGTGAAGATCGTATAAAAGAATCCCAAATTTCCTTCTTAGAAGCTTTACATAGATATTTTCGTGGTTTTGGCTTGCTTGAGTCATATTTAGCAAAATATCAAAATGAATGTATAAGCTCTGGAACATCAAGTTTAAAGTATGATTTTTCAACACTTCAATTTGATAAGGATTCTGTTGGTCTTGATGATGCATTTTGTGAAGACTACTTAAAATCCTTAGATGCAGAGGAGCTTTGTTTCCTTAGTGCATTTTGGTGTAACCGATTTGCAAAAGAGGCAACTCGTATGGATAAAGCCTTTTCTGCAATTAATTCTTTAGATTTGTGGCAAGATATAATAGATGGAAAGACTCAATTTTCACCTAGTGAAAGTAGTTTAGTTTCGGCTTTGCAAAAATATACATTTCTTTCTGATTTGCTAGGAGAATCATTTTTATTGCATCAAAAATATGTATTTACAAAAGAAGTTGAACAGGGTTCAAATTTTTCTGATTCTCTTTCTAGAGATTATACAAGTTTTTATAGACAAGTTAATAAGCAAATCGGAGAAGCATATGCTAGTTATTTCTCAAAGGAATTGCATTCTGATAATAACTTTTTAATGGATTCCATTTTTTCAGCTCCTTTCACAAATTTGAGAACCTTTGCTTATTATAAAAAGGATACAACTCTTGTTCCTATTGTAAAAGGACTTTTAGCTAATCCACATTTAAAAAATTGGGGTATTATAAGGAATGAATTCTTAGATAATGGTGTGTTTGTCGATTCTGTTGCTCAAGGTTCTAAAGTCTTACTTGGATTTGATGTTGAAGGTTTTAATAGGCCTTTTCGTTTTCATATGAAAAAAGATGATTTGATGGATATATTAAAGTGCCAAGGTAATGGCTATACCCTTCCTGAATACCAAGGAAGTCAAGACTTTATTGTAAATAATAGATTATTAAAATCTAGTATTATTATGCCAATACCTAAAAGGCACAGACCTATTATCAGAGAAGGTACAAAAAATGGTCCAAACAAAGATCTCTGGGAACATTTATATTTTTTAACAAATGGAAAATTTCCTCCTCACTTAATGCAAGAAACACCAAGTGCTTCAAATGGAAAGCCTATCTTATCCCGTCAACCTATTATTTACACTGATTTAAGAACTGGGAAAAGATATACTAAAAAACAAAATAATTATGTAGAAGTTGGTGAAGATAATGTTAGATAATGATATTTTAAAAAATTACTTTCAAACCAAACAATATAATAAATGTATTGAACTTTTAAAAAATAAAATAACCTCATTTGTAATTAATCAAATACAACAAAAAGATAGTAGTATTGAATTTACTACTATCTCTGATTTGATTTCTACTTCAGAATTTTATTTAAATGATAATTCTGTTGCAACTGCTTTGTTTTATGCCTTAAAGCAAGATGATGAACTTAAACAAATTGAGTTACTTCTTTCTATCTGCGAAAACAGCGATATAAAGTAATTACATAGCTCTTGGGTTAAATGTAGATATATGCTGTAGTTCTGTAAATAATGCTTTTTCTTTTTCTGAAAGCTCCTTTGGAACTACAGTTTTTATTTCTGCAATTAGATTTCCTCTTCCACCTAATCCATCTTTATATCCTTTATTAGGTATTACTATCTGTTCACCACTTTGTGTTCCTGCAGGTATATTTAAACTTATATTTTCCTCTATTGAATCTATACTAATTTTCTTTCCTAGAGCCGCTTCCCATGGAGAAACTGCTACACTTGTAATAATGTCACAACCCTTTAAAGTAAACTTTTTATTATTTTCTATGTTAATTTTAATAAATAAGTCTCCGTTTTTTCCACCATTTATACCTTCTTTGCCTTGCCCTAGAAGCCTTATTTTTTCGCCATTTCTAATGCCTGCTGGAACTTTTACAGAAAAAGTTTTCATTTGTCCTTTTACTGTTCTTAATGAGATTTTTTTTTCTGCCCCATAATATGCATCTTCTAATTTTACGTTTATCTCTGTTTCTATATTTTCGCCTTTTGCTGGAATGTTTTTATTTTCTTTCATTGGAGCTTTTTCTGTTTCACCAAAGAACATATTGAAAAATTCGTGTGCTACAGAACCTCTTTCTTGTTTTTTTTCTGCATTTTGTTCTTGTTTTTTCTTTCTGCCAACCTTTGAATTCCAAATTCTATCATATTTTCTTTTGCTACTGCTATCTGATAGAACCCTATATGCTTCATTTATATCTTTTATTTTTTCTTCTGCTAATGTATCCCCGACATTTAAATCTGGGTGATATTT
>ENA-ORRN01001263-ORRN01001263.1-human-gut-metagenome-genome-assembly--contig:-NODE-1263-length-17904-cov-2.595664_pt1 | contig 17904 bp, 15 predicted proteins | sample MGYA00242174_ERZ509132 | MGnify/ENA primary metagenome ERZ509132 (study PRJEB26280, sample SAMEA2338671) | human gut metagenome | biome: human gut; feature: human-associated habitat; material: faeces... | reverse complement strand
CGGAAACGTCCGTTTTTCCTGCGTGTTTGATGCCGAGAATACTGATTCCAAACTTTCTGCGGATATCCAGATCACCAATACTTTTACCAATCCAGCCTTCCGGCACTCCTACTTCAAAAATAGCATGCTGTTCGTCAATTTCTATATAATCGAAAATATGGTCAGCAGTGTACCGGATAGCAGCCCACTTTGCAACCTGCTTTTCCGGGTAGACCACGTGGTCGGCTCCGTTTCGAAGCAGAAACTTTTCCTGTACATCCCGTTCGGCGCGTGACACTACACATTTTGCTCCAAGCTCCTTCAGCAGTGATGTTGTTTCAAGCGAGTTCTGAAAGCTTCCTCCAATGGTTACAATGCAAACGTCATAATTTCCGATGCCAAGAGAACGAAGAAAGTCCGCGTTTGTACTATCGCCAATCTGTGCATTGGTGACAAATGGCAATACATCATTGATCCGGTCTTCACTTGTATCGACTGCCATAATCTGATGTCCCAGTTGAGAAAGCTGTATGGCTATATGTCGTCCGAAGCGGCCTGCTCCGATTAGTAGAATATTTTTCATAAAATAAAATCCTCCTTATTTATCCGACTGTAATTTTTTCCTGGGGCAGTTTTGCATTTCCCGCCTTTTTGCCGGAGAGCGTGGCGTAAATAAGTGTTAGACCGCCGACTCTGCCAAGATACATGAGTATGATCAGTACTATTTGTGAAGGAATATGCAGCTGTGGTGTAATCCCTAACGTCAACCCGACCGTTCCGACTGCTGATGATGTTTCATAGAGGCAGTCGGATAACGGAAGATGCTCATATACACTGATAAAAATGCCTCCTCCAAAGAACAGCGTAAGATACATTGTCAGAATGGTCGAAGCGGTTTTGACAGTATTGCAATCAATCCTGCGTTTGAAAAACTGGGCATTATCGCGTTGACGAAAGGTTGCGACAGCATTGGCAAGCAGAACCCCCAGCGTTGTTGTCTTCATTCCGCCTGCGGTAGAACCGGGAGCGCCGCCAATAAGCATCAGAAGAATCATTATGCCCTTCGATGCACCTGACATTGCAGATAGAGCTACTGTGTTAAAGCCCGCCGTCCTTGTAGTGACAGACTGGAAAAAGGATACCAGAAGCTGCGTTCCTGTTGGAAGCGCAGAAAAGTCCTCAAAAAAGAAAAATGCAGCAGGCACAACAATAAGGAAGCCCGTTATGACAAGGATTACCTTGCTCTGTACCCGATAGCGATGAAAATGCCACTTGTGTTCGCAGATATCATCCCAGGTCAGAAAACCAATGCCGCCGATCACGATCAGTAGCATAATTGTGATATTGATGATCGGATTGCCTGTATAACCGGTGAGGGAAGGATAGAGATTGTTTTCTGTTCCAAGAATGTCAAACCCGGCATTACAAAATGCAGATATGGAATGAAACACTGCCATCCAGATACCCCGCCATCCATAGTCCCGGCAGAATACCGGAAGCATGGCTGCTGCACCAAGCAGCTCAATTAAAAATGTACCTCGAAGGATAAACTGCGTCAGCCGGACAACTCCGCCAACCTTTGGAGCGGAAATTGCGTCCTGCATGGTGCTGCGCTGCATCAGAGAGATTTTTCGTCCGGACAGCAATGCGAACGATGCTGCAACTGTTACAACGCCAAGTCCTCCGATCTGTATCAGTGCAAGAATGACAGCCTGGCCGAAGCCTGACCAATAGCTTCCGGTATCCTGCACCACAAGTCCGGTGACGCAGACGGCAGAGGTCGCAGTAAACAGCGTTTCGTTGAATGGAGTTATGCATCCCTCTGTTGTGGAGACCGGTAGCATCAGCAGCAATGCTCCCAGCAAAATGACTCCGACAAAACCTGATATGATAATTTGGAAAGACGAAAGGCGGTGCTTTTGGTGAATGATTTCTTCCGGCATAAAGTCAGCTCCTTATCTACTATGATAGCTAAGTGGTTTTATTATACATTATACAGCCGGAAATTTTAAGAGCAGATAAGAAATATTTGCGGCGTATTAAGATTAGATAAAGATGTGCTGATTTGTAAAAAAATTGAATTCATGTAAGAGATGCATTATTATAATAGTATAAAATTTCCAGAAGTGAATATGAAATTAAGTTATTCAACATTAATCACAACATATGGGGTCAGTGAAAATGCTTATTCAGGAGAGATCCAGTCAATTATTACAGCGGAGAATTTATTTGCTGAATAAATTTTCGTAGTATTACTATGAAATGCAGAACAGTTTTGAAAATCTGAAATAGAGAAAAGCATGAAACTATACTGGTAATTGGGGTCAGGGATCATGGAGCAAAAGCAGTTGAAATATTCGAAGTTAATGGAAGATTTAAGGGAGAAGATGATGTCTGGGGAAATCCAGGCTGGGGACAGGCTTCCTTCGGAAAATGAATTATCGGCTCAGTATCAGGTCAGCAGACAGACGGTGCGCAAGGCTCTTTCGGTGCTTCAGAATGAAGGCTATATTTACGCGGAGCATGGGAGAGGAACCTTCTGTTCCGAGAGGGTCTTACATACGGGACATTCCCATAATATTGCCGTAGTTACCACGTATCTGTCGGATTATATTTTCCCGCGTGTAATCGGGGGAATCGATAAGGTACTGACGGAGCAGGGCTACAGCATCATTCTGAAAAATACAAGGAATTCCAGAAGTCAGGAGGCAAGATGCTTAGAAGAGCTTCTTCAGAAGGACATTGACGGAATTATTATCGAGCCGAGCAAAAGTCAGATTTATTGTAAGCACACCCACCTGTATGAAAAGCTGGAAGAGTATGGTATTCCTTACGTGTTTATCCAGGGCTGCTTTGCAACGATGAAGGAGAAGCCAAGGGTGCTTATGGATGATGCGATGGGTGGTTATCTTATTACGAAGTATCTGATCGATACAGGGCATAAGTCGATCATTGGCGTGTTTAAGTCGGATGATATTCAGGGGCAGAATCGACATAAGGGATATGTAAAGGCACTGCAGGAAGCCGGGATTCCTTATGAACCGGATCACGTGATCTGGTTTTATACGGAGGATCGTGCCATTCATCCGTATGAGGCCATTAAGCAGATGGCAGAAAGCGGAGTTCCGATGGATGGGGTTGTCTGCTATAATGACCAGATTGCCATGAAGGTGATTCAGGGCCTTACTGCTGCAGGGAAAAAGGTTCCTTCCAATGTATCCGTGACTGGGTATGACAATTCCTACATAGCGAACAATGGGGGACTGCAGCTGACGACTATTGTTCATCCTCAGGAAAAGCTGGGAGAAATGGCAGCAGAGCTGCTGCTTAAGCTGATTCATTGTGAGGAGCACAGAAACAGGCTGTCTGAGGATCCGTCAAAAGAAAAGATGAAAGAGCCGGTCTGCACAGATATTCTGATTGCACCGGAGCTGGTTATCGGAAATTCCTGTATCGTGAGGGATCCAATAGAAAAAAGCATGTCCTGAATCAGAATGGTATCTTTTTCAGGACATGCTTTGTGCTTCTGATTTATTTGGTAAGACGGATTACATTCCAGCTGTGCTTTCCAAGAACGGTATGCATTTTGCCGTTCTCAAGCTTCGTAGCATCGGAATGCGTCGGGGCAACGTGATCCGGATCCGCTTCAGTGTTGACTGCTTTCATATCGTCGTTGGTCAGTACGATATGCTCAGCCAGACGGTATCCCTCGAACTGACGCAGATCACAGGAAACCTCCATATCCTCATCCAGGCTCTTGTTAACCGCAAAAATGGTCAGTGTGTCATGCTCTTCATCCCAGATGCAGACAGAGTCAAGGTATGGGGCATCGCCATAGGTTTTACTTTCATAAACGGGAGTCAGAACCTGTGTGTTTAACACGGTTCCACGGCCGTATACACTTGCGTGCATATATGGATAAAAGATGGTCTGACGCCATGCGCCGGTGTCGGATGTCATGATTGGGGCGATGACATTGACAAGCTGTGCCAGACATGCAATCTTAACACGGTCAGCGTGGCGCAGGAGTGTGATCAGTAAACTTCCGACGAGCAGTGCATCCTCAAAGTTGTAGACATCTTCCAGCTGATGTGGTGCACGAACCCATTTTTCAAGCTTCTTATCCTGCTCATTGCTGTGATACCATACATTCCACTCATCGAAGGAAAGGTTGATCTGCTTCTTACCATGTTTTTTAGCTTTGACCGCATCACAGATAGCAACGACACCGGAAATGAAGTCATCCATACCCTTGGAGCTTGCCAGAAAATCAACCGTGTCGTCAGCAGCATTTCCATAATACTGATGCAGGGAGAGATAATCCACCTCGTCATAGCATTCGTCCAAAATCGTATATTCCCAGGAGCCGAAGGTCGGCATGGTAAGACCGGAGCTTCCACAGGCAACAGTCTCGATGGTCGGATCCATAAATTTCATCAGACGGGAGGTTTCTGCAGCAATACGGCCATATTCGGAAGCAGTTTTATGTCCCATCTGCCATGGTCCATCCATCTCATTACCAAGGCACCAGAGCTTGATGTTATGCGGATCTTTATAGCCGTGGGATTTTCTCAGATCGCTGTAGTAGGTGCCTTCTTTGAAATTACAGTATTCCAGAACATTTTTGGCGTCCTCCGGTCCGCGGGTTCCGAGGTTGACAGCCATCATGATATCGCTGCCGGCTTTTTTGGACCAGTCGGCAAATTCGTTCAGGCCAAACTCGTTTGTCTCAATAACGCCCCAGGCAAGCTCCGGTTTTGCAGGCCGTTTGTCCTTCGGACCTACACTGTCCTCCCAGTGATAGCCGGAGACAAAATTTCCACCCGGATAACGGACGATCGGTACCTGAAGCTCTCTGACAAGAGCCAGCGTATCCTTGCGCAAGCCCTGCTCATCGGAAAGTGCGCTTCCCTCCTGATAGATTCCTTCATAAACAGCACGTCCCAGGTGTTCGATAAAGGAACCAAAGATTCGTTTGTCAACTTTTCCGGTCAGAAAGTATTTGTCAATGATAATCTCTGCCTTTTTCATATTTTAAAATTCTCCTTTCAGATAATGTTTTCTTATGATTTTGATTTTAACAGGAGGGAGAAAAAAACCTAGAGATTTTTGTCCGATAAAATTGACTTTTCTTCCGGCCTTGCGATAGAATGGGAAAAAGGAGAAGAGGATGGATTTTTCGATTCATATTTGTGAATATAACAGATCCAATGCAGATTACGATATTATTTACCGTCCGGAGGGCAGTGGGGACTATCTGTTTTTGCTGTTTAAAACACCAATGCGGGTGTATGCGGGAAAGCAGTTTTCCATTACACAGGAAAATGCCTGTATTTTTTACACACCCGGTCATGAGCAGCATTATCAGGCGGTACAGAAATTCCGCAACAGCTACGTGCATTTCTGGTGTAATGAGGATCTGGGAGCGAGGTACGGAATTGTGCCGAACATGATTTTTTATCCGCAGAATACGGAAGAAATTGATGAATATATCCGTTGTCTGCAGCGGGAATATATTACAAAAGATCCTTATGCGGCGGAATATGAGGAGACACTGGTCCGTCAGATGCTGATCACAGCATCACGTGGTATGTTGCTGCATCGGAAAGCAGCCGCAGAGCCGGAGGGATTATACCGTGAGTTTCAGGAGCTGCGCCTTGCCATGCTGAGCCACTATGAAAAGGAATGGACCATGGAAAAGCTTTGCGAGAGGGCCAATATGGAAAAAAGCCAGTTTTATTCCTATTATAAAAAGTTTTTCAGCAGCACACCGCATAATGATCTGATAGAGGTGCGCCTCGATAAGGCGAAAAACCTTCTCACGAACCAGGCGCTCTCCATTAGTCAGACTGCTGAGCTTTGCGGCTTTTCCAATCTGTCGCACTTCAGCCGCTATTTCAAAAAGCACTGCGGCTGTTCGCCGAAGGAATGGCGTCTTGGTTCTCAGCAAAACAACGGGAATTATGGGAGTAGAACCGACAGCAGTAATTATCCAGAGGGGGAGAATCATGATTAAGGTTTTTCTGGTAGAGGATGAGTATGTCATCCGTGAGGGAATCAAGAAGAATATTGACTGGCAGGCACATGGATATGAATTCTGCGGAGAAGCAGGAGATGGAGAGCTTGCTTTTCCGATGATTCAGGAAATACGGCCGGATATTGTGATTACCGATATCCGGATGCCCTTTATGGACGGACTGGCCTTGAGCAGGCTGATTAAAAAGGAATTTCCGGAAACAGAAATTATTATTTTAAGCGGATATGAAGAATTTGAGTATGCCAAAGAAGGAATTAAAATCGGTGTAGCCCAGTATCTTCTTAAGCCGATCAGCGGAGATGCCCTGATTAAGGAAATTGATCTGGTAGCGGCATCCATTGAAGAGCGGAAGCAGAAGGAACGAATCCGGGAGCGCTACTTTAAACAGAGTATGGACCGTGAATCGGAGAAAGATAACCTTAATATCCAGGAGCTGGATTACAAGCAGTTTGAGAAAAGTAAGCTGCAGGAGTTTATGAAGGTCGGATGCAAGGAGGAGGTTCCTTACTTTATTGACGAGATGTTTCAAAAGCTGGATCATAGTGCCGTGAAATCCAGAATCTTCCGGCAGTACATTGTGATGGATGCATATTTCTGTGTAGCAGAATTTGTGGAAGAGATCGGTTTGTCGAGGGATGAAGTGGAACCGATGGATGTTGCTTCGGATGTATTGTCAAGTATCGAATATTCCAAGGAGTATATTGTCCGTATTATCGGGAAAGCGATTGATGAACGGGATCAGGTATCCGGAAATAAATATAAGGATCTGATGGACGATGTGAAGGCATATATTGAAGCCCATTATGTGGAAGAGGATCTTACCTTAAATCAGCTTGCTGCACATGTGAACTTTTCACCCAATCATTTCAGTATGATTTTCAGTCAGCAGACAGGACAGCCATTTATTAAATATCTGACCGATTTTCGTATGAATAAGGCTAAAGAGCTCCTTCGCTGTACCGGCAAAAAGAGCAGCGAGATCGGACTGGAGGTCGGATATAAGGATCCGCATTATTTCTCAGCCCTGTTCCGTAAAACGCAGGGAATGACACCGACACAATACCGGGAAGGAAAAGCATGAATAAGAAATTGAAAAATGCAGCGAAGGATTTTTACGACCGTTCTTCCCTGACAAGTAAAATACGATATTCTTATCTGGTGATCCTGATTCCTATTTTTTTGTTTCTGATCTTTTGTTTTTATAATCTCTGGGCAGCGAACTACCGGTATCAGGATATGATTAACTCTACCGTAGCAGCCAGTGAGTTTACGCTTGATTTTAAAAAGGATTTTGACTATGAGACCTATCTTCTGATTGTAGGAAACAAGACAGTAGAAGAATCAGAACTCCGGGATATGCTTACCAATGCGAATCGGATCATTACCGGATTGGAGCAGATTACGGATTCCAGAGACAACCTTACCAGATTAAAGAGTATTAAGAAGTATCTGAATAATCTTGATACCTATGTGGATCGTATTGAACAGAATATCCGGGTAGGAAACCGTTATGAGGACAATATGGAAATCTGGGAAAACGATGTTCAGATTGTAACGACACTCGTGCGCGAAACGATTTTTCAGTATATTTATTATGAAACAAAGGGAATTCAGGAATCCCATGCGGAATACCAGAGCTTTTTCGTTTCCATGATTGAAATTTCCGTCATTGCCTTTGTAGCGGTTTTGCTGTTGATTGTGTTTATTTCCCATTATATTCCTTTAAGTATTTCAAGACCGATTACGGAGCTTGTGGAGGTGACACAGCAGGTATCGCAGGGAAATCTGCAGGTAAGATCCCATGTTAATACAGGTGTGGAAGCAAAGCAGTTAAGCGAATCCTTAAATACGATGATTGACAAAATTAACGAGCTTCTTGAACAGGTGAAGAAGGAGCAGATCCGTATCCGGAAGGCAGAATTTGAGCTTCTTCAGGCACAGATTAATCCGCATTTTCTGTATAATACACTGGATACCATTATCTGGCTGGCAGAAAGTGATGAGCAGAAGCAGGTTGTCCATATGGTGGAGAGCCTGTCGGACTTTTTCCGGACCTCTTTGAATCAGGGAAAGGATATTATTTCGATCAAAGAAGAAATCCAGCATGTCCGCAGTTATCTGGAAATCCAGCAGATGCGGTATCAGGATATCCTGGAATATGAAATTAATGTTCCGGAGGAGTTTCATCAGAATACGATTCCGAAGATCACCGTGCAGCCTCTTGTGGAAAATGCACTTTATCATGGCATTAAGAATAAACGTGGTAAGGGAAAGATCACGGTAAGAGGATACCGGGAGGGTTCCTGCTTTATATTGCAGGTGCAGGACAATGGAATCGGTATGCAGCCGGAACGTTTGGAGCAGGTAAGGAATGCACTGGTTCATAAGCAGTTCGTGGAAAGTAAGGTATACGGATTATATAATGTAAACGAACGGATCCGCTTAAACTGTGGAGAAGAATATGGTCTCAGGATTTCAAGTACCTATCAGGAAGGAACTACAGTGAAGATTTTTCTGCCGGATGCAGACAGTGGTCTGACCAGTCCGGAAGAAGAAATTCAACCGGATTCGTAAAAAAATCAACTTAAAGTAGTTTTTGAGGATAAATTTCAACTTTTGCCATAGGGATCTTCATGGTATTTTCGGCCGGAAAAGTTATGATAGTCTTATCAAAGAGATCAGTCTTTGATGAGACTATTTTTCATTAATGGGAGGTTATAACAGTATGAAGAGAAAACTTATGGCATTGGCAATGGCAGCAGCAATGGTAATTGGATTAACCGCATGCGGATCCGGTTCCGCACCGGCTTCGTCTACGGCATCGACAGACACAGAAAGTACATCAGACAGCGCATCTGCTTCTACAGACACAGCAGCAGATACTTCTGCATCAGGTGAGTTAATCAAGGTTGGTATCATTAATAATGACCCGAATGAATCCGGATATCGTACCGCAAATGACAAGGACCTGAAGGCAATGTTTACCGAGGAAAACGGCTATGAAGCATCCTTCGCATACAGTTTAAAGAATGATGAGCAGATTACTGCAGCACAGAAGTTCATTCAGGACGGTGTGGATTATCTTCTTCTTTCCGCAGCAGATACTGCCGGCTGGGATTCCGTATTAAAGGATGCACAGGATGCAGGTATCCGCGTAATCTTATTTGACCGTACCATCGATGCTGATGCAAGTCTTTATGAAGCATCCATCGTATCTGATATGGCAAAGGAAGGCCAGACTGCAGTTGACTGGTTAAAGGGACAGAACTTAAGCGAGTATAAGATCATCCACTTACAGGGTGTTATGGGTTCCGCAGCACAGCAGGGACGTACCGGTGCTCTGGATGACGCAGCAGCAAACGACGGATTCAATCTGGTAACACAGCAGACCGCTGAGTGGAACGCAGAGAAAGCACAGCAGATCGTACAGTCTGTTATTGATTCCGGCGAATCCTTCAATGTAATTTATGCAGAAAATGATGATATGGCTAAGGGAGCTGTAGCAGCACTTGATAAAGCAAATATTTCCCACGGTGTTGGCAAGGACGTTATCGTTATGGGCTTTGACTGCAACAAGTGGGCACTGGAAGAATTATTAAACCAGAACTGGAACTATGATGGACAGTGTAATCCTTTCCAGGCATCTTACATCGATGACATCATCAAGACACTGGAAAGTGGCGGAACCATTTCCGAGAAGACCATCATCATGGAAGAAAAAGGCTTTGATGCAGCTTCTATTACCCAGGAAGATGTTGACAAGTACGGTATTTAAGAAAATACAGAAAGGTCTGATATTTCTGACAGATCAAAATTATAAAATCAGGGTAATTATTCAGGATTTATGTAATTGTTAAGATAACGGTAAGCTGTTGAACAGTTACAGATGAATAAGCGCGGTGCAGGAAGGGAGTCATTCTAAGCTGCTCCGCGCTTATTATAAAGGCAAGGAGAGTGACGGCTGCAGTGAAAGAAAATATTGTTTTACGAATGGAAAATATACATAAAAGCTTTCCCGGTGTACGTGCCCTGCAGGGAGTTGATTTTTCACTTTGTGAGGGTGAAATTCATGCATTGATGGGTGAAAACGGTGCCGGAAAATCTACATTAATTAAGGTATTAACCGGAGTTTATGGAAAAGAAGAGGGAAATATCTATCTGAAAGGTCATGACAAGCCGGTCAGTATCAAATCACCCCAGGATGCACAGGAGCTTGGAATCAGTACGGTATATCAGGAAATTACTCTGTGTCCGAATCTTTCTGTAGCAGAGAATATGTATATTGGAAGAACGAAGGGCTTCATGCAGAACTGGAAATCCATGAATGAAGGCGCAAACCGTATATTAAAGTCTCTGGATATTCCGACGGATGCATCGGAGCAGCTGGCAAACTGCTCGATTGCTGTCCAGCAGATGGTAGCTATTGCACGTGCAGTAGATATGGACTGCAAGGTTCTGATTCTGGATGAGCCGACCTCCTCTTTGGATGAGCAGGAGGTTGAAAAGCTGTTTAAGTTAATGCGTGATCTGAAGGCAAGAGGCGTTGGAATTATCTTTGTAACACATTTCCTCGATCAGGTATATGAGGTATGTGATAAGATTACGGTTCTCCGCGACGGCAAGCTGGTTGGACAGTATGAAATTAAGGATCTTCCGAGAGTCCAGCTTGTTGCAAAGATGCTTGGAAAAGAGCTGGATGATATGTCATCCATCCGTGATGACGATAAGGTGTACCATGGAACCGATGCGTCTGAGAATGTTTTGGAAGCAGAGCAGCTGGTAAGTAATGCAGGAATCAAGCCGTTTGATTTTTATATAAAGAAGGGTGAGGTGAATGGATTTACCGGACTTCTGGGCTCCGGACGAAGCGAATGTGTCCGTGCCATATTTGGTGCAGATCATGTATCAGGCGGAACGGTGAAGATGAAAGGTAAGAAGGTAAAGATTACCAGACCGATTGATGCGATGCGTCATGGAATTGCTTATCTTCCGGAAGACCGTAAGGTGGATGGAATCGTAGGTGACCTTTCTGTCCGTGAAAATATTATTCTGGCACAGCAGGTATTACGGGGATTCTTTAAACCCTTCTCAAAGGCAGAGGCAAATAAAATTGCAGAGGAATACATTAAGCTTCTGGATATTAAAACAGCATCTGCAGATACCCCGATTAAATCCCTTTCCGGTGGTAACCAGCAGAAGGTGATCCTTGCAAGATGGTTATTCACACATCCGGAATATCTGATTCTGGATGAGCCGACAAGAGGTATTGATGTCGGAACAAAGATTGATATACAGAAGCTGGTACTGGATCTGGCATCAGAGGGAATGAGCGTAACCTTTATTTCTTCCGAAACCGATGAAATGCTTCGTACCTGTTCAAGACTCATCGTTATGCGTGACCGCAAGGTGGTTGGTGAGCTTACAGGAAAGGATTTAACGCAGGCAAAGATTATGAGTACAATAGCCGGAGGTGATATGGAATGATACAGAAAATATTTCGCAGACAGATCTTTATTCCCATAGCTGCATTATTGATTTTGGCTATTTTCAATTTAATTGCAGATCCTTCGTTCTATAAAATTACGTTGGGTTATAACAGTGCGGGAAATCCGGTATTGTCCGGTTATTTGATCACCATTCTGGATTACGGCTCAGAGCTGGCGATCCTTGCGATTGGTATGACGCTTGTAACAGCAGCTTCCGGCGGACAGGATATCAGCGTGGGCGCTGCCATTGCCATCGCAGGCAGCGTGATCTTACGAGTACTGTGTGGTACGAATTCCAGACCCGATACCCTACAGGCACCGATTATTGTAGCGTTCCTTATAAGCTGTGTGGTAGCAATGCTTTTTGGAGCATTTAACGGAGCGCTGGTTGCATATTTTAAAATCCAGCCTATGGTAGCGACTCTGATTCTGTATACGGCAGGGCGTTCCATTGCAGCCTGGATCAATAACAACGAGCTTCCGATTGTCAATGATCCGTCCTTTGCAGTATTTGGAGGTTTCATCCCCGGAATTCCGATTCCTACACCGGTTTTCATTGCGGCAGCGTGTATCCTCGTGACCGTATTGGTTTTGAAGTTTACGAATCTTGGACTGTATACGCAGGCAGTCGGTATTAACGAAAGCTCTTCCAGACTGAATGGTTTAAATCCGGCATTTATCAAGTTCCTGACCTTTGTAATTCTCGGACTTTGCGTGGCAGTAGCAGGACTCATCAAGGTCAGCCGTTTATCTTCCATTAACTATTCGGTAATTGCGAAGGATATTGAAATGGATGCTATTCTCGCCGTAGCACTTGGAGGGAATGCATTAGGTGGTGGTAAGTTCAATATGACAGCATCCATACTTGGTGCTTTTGTGATCCAGTTCCTGACAACGACCTTGTATAAATTCAATGTCCAGTCAGATGCTCTCCCTGCATATAAGGCAGTTGTTGTTATTCTGCTCGTGGTATTCAGTGCACCTGTAGTACGGGAAAAAATGGGAGAGTTCTTTAAGCGGATGAAAGCAGGAACACTGAAGAAGGAGGTACAGTAATATGAAGGCAAAAAGGAAAATGAAATTAACAGACACCAGTCTGCTGCTGTTGATTACTGTTGTTGTTTTCTTTGCAATGTATATCGGTGCAATTCTTTTTCAGGGAAAAGGCTTTTTAAAGCCGCAGACCTTCTTTAATATTTTAAATGCAAATGCTGCCCTGATTATTATTTCCTGTGGCATGAGCCTTGTGATGATTACCGGTGGAATTGATATTTCGGTAGGTGGTGTGGTAGCCCTTGTAAGTATGTGCTGCGCGGTATATCTGGATTATCATGGTGGTAATATCTTTGGAGCCATTGGTATTTCCTTATTAATCGGCCTTGGCTTTGGTCTGGTTCAGGGTTATCTTGTTGCCTATCTGGATATCCAGCCATTCATTGTTTCACTGGCGGGGATGTTCTTTGCCAGGGGAATGACAACTATCGTGAACACGAATCCCTTTAACGTAGCCAATGAACAGTTTGTGGCCTTAAAGGATACCAGAATCACAATACCCGGAATGGGATCGGTTAATAAGCTCGGAAATTACGTAAACGCATATATTGAAATCGGAGTGGTGGTTGCACTGCTTGTTGTAATTCTTCTGTTCTGTGTTCTTCGTTTCACGAAGTTCGGACGTAAATTCTATGCAGTCGGCGGTAACAGCCAGAGTGCCCTGATGCTCGGTATTAACGTGAAGCGTATAAAATTCTTTGCCTATCTGATCTGCAGTGTGTTAGCCGGTATCGGAGGATTTGTTTACTTTATGCATGTCGGTTCCGGATCAGCATCCCATGCAAGCGGAATGGAAATGAATGCGATTGCTTCCTCTATCATTGGCGGAACGATGCTGACAGGTGGTGTCGGTAATATTATCGGAACCTTCTTTGGAGTATTGTCATTAAGTACCATTCAAAACATCGTATCCTCCGCCGGACTGGATCAGGCATGGTGGACAGGAATTACGATCGCCGCAATGCTCTGCCTGTTCCTTGTGGTACAGAGTATTGTAATGTCCAGAAAGAAGAAGCTGTCTAAGGGATAGAAACATTCGTATGCCCAACAGATACAGAGAATGACGGGATGCTTATATCAGGATAGGTTACGAATTACAAAAACAGGGATGGAAAGGAGTCTGCCTGCAAGTATTTACAGGAGACTCCTTTTATAATAGTTATGCATGAGTCAAAATGATCAAAGGGGGAAGATTTATATGTCAGAAAAGAAGAAAGGGATAATAAAGGAACAGAATCATAAATTAAAAATGTTCAGTTTTTTAATATTGATTTCATTAATACCGTTGCTGATTGCAATTTTGATTACAAGTCTGATGTCTGTTTATATGTCGAAAAACTATCTGGAAAAAAATGTCGAAAATACGTTATATATTGCTGCATCGAATTTGGCAAATCATTGCAGGGAAAATGAAATTACAGTTATGAATGCAAGTAATTTCAATGATTATATTGACAGTCTTAAGGAACAGGGAATTGAAATGGCGATCATCTTTGAAGATGTTCCCTGTGTTACTTCTGTTAAGAATGAAAATGATTATCGAATTCGTGAGATCCCTATTGGTAAGGATTTTGAGGCCGATCGCGAGATTTTGCTACAAGGATTTTATGATCAGAGTGTTTTAATAGATCATCAGGTATATTATGGATATTTTATGCCCATTATTACTGGCGAAGAGCTTGTGGGAATGGCATTTGCGGGTGAATTACAAAACGATATTACGGAAGCCTCCAGAAATATGATTTATAAATACCTGCTTACGGCACTGATGCTTGGTATTTTGTTTGCCGCGTTAATTTTGATTTTCAGCCGCTATCTTACCAGTGCCTTGAAGCGTGCCGGGAAAAATGTTGATGCTCTCTCCAGAGGTATTTTGAGACAGGAGAATGAAGCGAAAAGTGGCATACGTGAAATGAATGAACTGTTAACTTCTACACAGAATATGCAGGAAAAACTGGTAACCATTATCAGCAGTGTTAAAGAGCTGTCAAATTCTTTAGTAAATGATATTGCAAATGTAACCGAATTAAGTGAAAATAGTAATCATAAGGCAGATAAAATCTCAGTTTCCATGAATGATTTATCGGATTCTACTCTTCTTCTGGATAAAAATATTCAAAGGATTGAGGAGCAGATCATAGAAATTGAGGAAGGTGTAGCTGAAATATCGGACCGCGTTATTCGATTACAAAGCAATTCACGGAGCATGATTCAGACTAACCGCAAGGCAACGGATAGTATGAATGAAATTTATGAAGGCAGCGAACAATCTGTGAAGGCGGTTGGAGATATTGCAGAGCAAATTCGACAGACGAATTTATCGATCGGGGAGATTGATAAAGCAGTTGAACTGATTCTTTCTATTACGGAACAGACAAAACTTCTGAGCATTAATGCTTCAATTGAAGCAGCCAGAGCCGGTGAAGCAGGAAGAGGATTCGGTGTTGTTGCAGAAGAAATCGGCAATCTTTCAGATCAAAGTGCCCAGGGTGCGGAAATGATTAAAAATCTGGCCAAAACGATTACAGAGAAATCTCTGGAATCTGTGCGGCTTGCAGATCAGGTTTCCGGATTGATTGTAAAGGAACAGCAGACCGTTATGGATACACAGCAGAAATATGCAGAACATAGTATGGATCTTGATCGTTCCGTATCGGAGATTGAGGGTATTGCAGAAAAGACGATTCTTTTATCTGATCGTAAAGAGAAGATTGTAACAGGTATTCGGACGCTTACAGAGATCAGCAAGAAGAATGCCGGTCAGAATGCAAATGTAAATCAAAATATATCAGATATTATTTTAAGTACTAATTCTGTTGATCTATATAATGATAAAGTTATTCGTAGTAGTGAAGGTATGATTTATAAAATTAATATAATAAGAACTGATTTAATTAAAGTTATTAATAAATTAAAAGAAAATAATTATTTAATCCTAGGGACTAATGTTAGAGATGGAGTAGATGTAAAAGAAGTTAACTCTTCACGTTTTGCTCTTATTATGGGAAATGAAGGAAATGGAGTTAAAGAAGAAATACTTAATTTATGTGATAAAAATTTATATATAAAAATGAATAAAAATTGTGAAAGTTTAAATCTTGGAGTTGCAACGGGAATACTTTTATATGAATTAGGTGCAAAATGATATATATTGGTAAATATGTTAATACACATGGTATTAAAGGTGAAATAAGAATTAAATCAGATTTTAAATATAAAGATAAAGTATTTTTTGTTGGTAATACTTTAATAATTGGTAATCAAGAATTTGTAATTAATAGTTATAGACGTCATAAAGAATATGATATGATTACTCTTAAAGGAATTACTAATATAAATCAAATAATTGATTTAAAAGGAAGTAAAGTATTTGTATTTAATATTTCTCTTGATGATGGAGAATACTTAGATTCTACTTTAATTGGTTTTAAAGTATATATGAATAATATTTATAAAGGTGATGTTTTAGATATTAAATATTTAAATAATTCTAAAAAAATCTTAGTAGTTAATAATAAATATGTTCCTTTTGAATTAGTAAATGTTAATTTAGATAAAAAAAGAATAGATGTTATGGAGGTTGATGGATTATTATGAAAATAGATATTTTAACACTTTTTCCTAAAATGTTTGATGGATTTTTATCAGAATCTATTATAAAAAGAGCCATAGAAAATAAAAAAGTAGAGATAAATATTATTGATTTTCGAAAATATTCTAAAGATCCTCATGGAAGTGTTGATGATACTCCTTATGGGGGAGGGGCTGGAATGGTTTTGATGCCTCAACCTATATTTGATTGTATTAGAAGTATTAAAACTAATGACTCCTTAGTTATCATGTTAACTCCTGAGGGAAAAACTTATAAACAAGAAATGGCTTTGAAATTAAAAAATCATAAACATTTAATTCTTTTATGTGGCCATTATGAAGGATTTGATGAAAGAATAAAAACAATATGTGATATGTTTATTAGTGTAGGAGACTTTATTTTAACTGGAGGAGAGATACCTAGTATGTTAATTACTGATAGTATTGTAAGACTACTTGATGGGGTAATTGATAAAGAATCCTTAGAATCCGAATCTTTTAATAGTAAACTTCTTGATTACCCAACTTATACTAAACCTCGTGATTTTGAAGGTATGTTAGTTCCTGATGTATTATTATCAGGTGATCATAAAAAAATTGCTGAATACAGAAAAAATGAGCAAATAAAAAAGACTAAAGAACTAAGACCGGATTTATTGGAGGAAAAATGAACTATTTAATAATAAAAAACAAAGATAAAAAATCAGCAACTTATTTTAAAGTAGATGGGTATTCTCTTAATTCTAAAAATAAAAATATTAAATTAAAAGATGCTATAAATGTTAATAAAATGGTAATAATTAACCAAAGTTTAATTGATAAAATAATAAATAGAAATATAGATTCTAAATTTAAAAAATTAATTAATTTAATTCTTGGTATCTATGACACCTCAGATGATCCAGCTGGTAATATGATGTTAGCTTTAAATGAAGTTGAAAAATTTAAAAGAGAAGTTATTAATAAATATGTTAATTATATGAATAAAAAACAATTAGAAAAGTTAGAAAGAAAAATAAGATTATTAGAAGGAGAAATAGCTAAGAAATCTTATTTAATGAATGAAAGAATAGATGAAGTAGAATATGAAACAAGAAAATCTAGATAAATTAAAAAAAATATTAAGTATTATTTTACTTATCTTTTGGTGTTTTCTAATATTTTATTTTTCTAATCAACCAGGAAGTGTATCTGATGTTAGTAGTGGGGTAATTGTTAATATTATTAAAAAAATAATTCCTGGTAATTATCATACCATAACATTTATTGTTAGAAAAATTGCTCATGTATCAATTTACTTTATTTTATACTTACTAGCATTCAATTGTTTTAAAAGATTTAATGTTTCTAAATATGCCTTTTATTTTTGTTTTTTATATGCTATAAGTGATGAAATACATCAGTTATTTGTTATAAATAGAAGCTGTGAACTAAGAGATATTTTAATTGATACAATAGGAATAACACTTGCTTATTTAATTACTAAAAAAATAAGAAAAAATAAAGAAAAACTTGCTAAAATTTAAAAAATATGATATTTTATTGAAAGTGAGGGTGATAATATGCAAATAGTTTTATTAATTATAGCAATTTTATTAATTATAATAGTTTTACTTCAAAGTGGAAAAGCTGAACCTGCTAGCCAAATAATAAGTGGGGGAAGTATGGATTTATTTAGTAAAAGAAAAGAAAGAGGTTCTGAACTAGTTATTAGTCGTATAACTCTTATCTTAGGATTTGCTTTCTTTATTATAAGTT
>ENA-ORRN01001251-ORRN01001251.1-human-gut-metagenome-genome-assembly--contig:-NODE-1251-length-18088-cov-2.632840_pt1 | contig 18088 bp, 16 predicted proteins | sample MGYA00242174_ERZ509132 | MGnify/ENA primary metagenome ERZ509132 (study PRJEB26280, sample SAMEA2338671) | human gut metagenome | biome: human gut; feature: human-associated habitat; material: faeces... | reverse complement strand
CGTACCTTCCACCTCCGGTCCTCCGTCAATCGGATCACCAAATGCATTGAAGAAACGTCCGGCAAGCTGTTCGCTCACTTTAATCGTAGGCGCTTTCCCCAGAAAAACAACTTCTGCATTGGTGGGGATACCTTCGGTGCCCTCGAATACCTGCAGGGTAACATCATCTCCTGCAATCTTTACCACCTGGGCCAATTTACCATTAACGGTTGCCAACTCATCATAACCGACCCCAGTTGCCTTCAGCGAACAGGTAGCCTTCGTTATCTGAGTGATCTTGGTATATATTTTTTGAAATGCTTTTGTTGCCATTTTATAAATCTACAATAATTAGCAATTTTATAATTCAGTTTTTCGATACGGTCTATCGATGATTATTAAACCTTTTATTTAGGCTTTACGCTCTTCAAGCAACTCTTTCAATTCGTTAATCGCAAGATCTTGTAATATTTTCATATCAGTCCTTTTTCAGCTTGCAGACGTAAAAACCCGCGCCGAAAGATATATCCGGAAAAAACGACACGCCGACAGCTGTTTTTTCGTATGGGAGCTTCGAATCGATTCCGCATGGCGCGAAATTTTTGTTGTTTTTTAAAAAATCAAGACAAATTCTTTCGTTTTCGTCTTTAAAAACCGAACACGTCGAGTAATATATATACCCGCCTTTTTTAACGTATTTGGAACACGTTTCTAAAATTTCGGATTGAATTTTATTGAGTTCGGCAATATCCTGCTCTGTTCGCCTTAACTTTATATCGGGATTATCCTTGACAACCCCGTAACCGCTGCACGGAACGTCGCATAAAACGACGTCGAATTTTTCCGCGTAAGATTCGTCGTAAACGGATGAATCTCTGCAAACGGTTGTAATGTTGTTTTTTTGCATTCTTTCGGCGTATTCTCTGATAAGTTCCGCTCTGTGTTCGTGAAGCTCGAAAGCGGTAACCTTATCGAATTTATCGGCAAGATTGACGGTTTTTCCGCCCGGAGCGGCGCATGCGTCCAATAAATTGTTTCCGCCGTTTACGATATCGCATATCGCAACGCTTCCGACGGACTGAAAGGTATAAATGCCCTTGTCGTAATCTTCGTCACGCTTAAAGCCCTTAACGAAAAAAGCGTTATCGAACGGCGTTTTTTCAAAATTCCATCTTCGCTCTTCGAGATACTTTTCGCCGTCGATGTTTTTATTGAATCTTACCGTCGTTCTCTCTCCGTCCTGCGCCATGATTTTTTCGGCTTTTTCTTCGCTGTAATCTTTACAAAGTTTTTTAACCGCAAAAACGGGATAAGAATACTTGACGGATAATCGTTCGATTTTATCCGACGGCTCGGGTATATCGGTTTTTATGTATTTTCTCAAAAACGCGTTCACGAAACCCGACATTCCGCCCTTGCCGAGTTTTTTTACAAGTTCGACTGCGGTGTCGACAACGGCATATTGCGCCGTGCCGAGATATTTTAAGCAATACATGGAGATTTTGAGAATAATTCTGACGGCTTGTTTTGGTCTTTTGTCGCACAACTTCGAAAAAGCATATTCGAATTCTATATCTTTATCAAGTACGCCGTAGCATATTTTCGTGGTGTGCGCTCTGTTTTTTTCCTCAATGAAAACGTCCGACATGGCTTGCTTTAAAAAAGCTCCGTCGGAATAAACCGAAAACAAAATCCTGTAACTGTCGTAAAAAACGTTAAGCATCTTTTTTATCGAATCTGTCGCCGAGCTTTAATTTTCTTCCGTTAAGAAAATCTTTTGCGCAGAGTTTTTTTCCGCCTTCTTCCTGTATTTCGAGAATCTCGACCGAGTTTTCTCCGCATCCTACAATAAGTTTTTTGTCGGTAACGATAACTTCGCCCGCCTCTCCGCCGATTTCGGCGGCTTTTGCCCTGTGGAATTTGAATTTTTTACCGTTACAGACGGCAAACGCCAACGGACTCATTCCGTTTATAAAGCAGGCGACTTCTCTTCCAGATTTCGTGAAATCGACTTCCGTCTGCTCTTTTTTGATTGTTTTTACAACCGTAGCTTCGGCGTCGTTCTGTTTTGTATAAGCAGCCGCGTTATTTTCGATATCGCTTAAAATGCCGCATATGTGTTCGGCTCCGAGTTCGGAAAGCCTTTCCGAAAGCTCGCCCGCCGTTTCCGTTTCTCCGATTTCCGTCTCATATGCCGCGATTATATCGCCCGTATCGAGACCTTCCTCGGTTTTCATTATCGTTACGCCCGTTTTTTTCTCGCCGTTTACGATAGCATACTGAATGGGCGCGGCGCCTCTGTATTTCGGAAGAAGCGAAGCATGAATATTTATAACGCCTTTCGGGCAAACTTCGAGAATTTCTTTCGAAAGAATCTGCCCGTAAGCGCACGTCACCATTATGTCCGCGTTAAACTTTTTAAGTTCTTCCGCACCGCCGTTGCGTATTTTCTCGAATTGAAGCACGGGAATATCGTATTTTTCGGCTACGACTTTTACGGGCGGCGGCGTGACGATTGCCTTTCTGCCGACCGGTCTGTCGGGCTGACAGACAACCGCGACTACTTCGTGAAGATCCGAATTTATTATTTTTTCAAGCGGTTTAACCGCAAATTCGGGTGTCCCGAGATAAATAACTTTCATTTTACGCCTCGTCTCTTAAATTATTCGCTTTGTCGATATACAAAATACCGTCGAGATGGTCGTTTTCATGGCAGATAGCCCGCGCCGTGAAATCTCTTGCCACGAGTTTGAATTTCTTTCCGTATCTGTCTGTCGCTTCAATAGTAACTTTTTTAGGTCTTTTAACGTCGCCCCATTTGCCTTTAACCGAAAGACAGCCTTCAACCCCGTATTGAGAACCTGAAACGCCTAAAATTCTCGGGTTTATAAACTCAAAATATCCGTCGTCCGTAGAAACTATAAAAACGCGTATATTTTTGCCTACCTGCGGAGCCGCAAGCCCCGCGCCCTGAGCTTCTTCGAGAGTTTGCTTCATATCGTCTAAAAGTTTTAAAAGATTAAGGTCTATGTTTTCGACTTTAACGCATTTTTCCCTTAAAACAGGCGCGCCTACCTGTAATATTTCAAGTTTAGCCATTTGTATCCTCCGCTTCAGAACTTAATAAAGATTGGACGGGTTTTCCTCAACGTAACAAAGAACTTTCGGAGTTTTAGCCGATTCGGCTATATCGTATATTTCGTCTTTTATCGAGGAATAATCGCCCGTGAGCCTCATTAAGAGCTGATATCTGAATTTGTTTTTTATCCTTTTCACAGGGCTTTTCATCTTGTTGAAAAAAAGAAAATTTTCCCTGTGATTATCGAAGATTTTTGAAGTTTTTATGTAAACTGTTTTTAATGTGTCGAGAGCGATGGAATCGTCTTCCGATTCGATCATCACCCTGACAATGAGTGCATACGGCGGAAATCCCGTTGCTTTTCTTATCGCTTTTTCTCTTTCGAAAAACCCGTCGTAATCGTAATTTATAGCCGCCTTTAAAATTTCGTTTTCGGGATTATACGTCTGCAGAACGACTTTGCCTTTTTTGTTTGCCCTGCCGCTTCTTCCCGCAACCTGCGTAATAAGCTGGAAAGTTCTTTCTCCGCTTCTGTAATCGGAAAAATACAAGCTCATATCCGCGTCGAGGATGCCGACGAGCGTTACGGACGGAAAATCGTGTCCTTTTGCGACCATTTGCGTTCCGACAAGAAAATCCGCTTTATGTTCTGCGAACTCCTTTAAAATTTTAAAATGCCCGTCTTTGGTCTGAGTCGTGTCGTTGTCCATGCGGATTATCTTTGCCGACGGAAAAAGGTTTTGTAATTCGGATACGATTTTTTGCGTACCCGCGCCGCTGTAGCTTAAATTTATCGAACCGCATTCCGGGCATGCTTTCGGCATCTTATAAGTCGCACCGCAATAATGACACTTCAACAAATTGTAATCTTTATGATAATTTAAGGAAATATCACAGTTTTCGCATTTCGCGACATATCCGCAGTCGCGGCAGATAACCTGCCTCGAATAGCCTCTTCTGTTGTAAAAAACAATAGCCTGATTTCCGTTTTTCAAACAATCTTCAAGCCCGTCTCTGAGATCTGCCGAAAAAATGCTTGCGTTTCCGCGCCTGATTTCCTTGCGCATATCCGCAACGATAAATTCGGGGAGCTGTTTCCCGTTGATTCTCGTTTTCATTTCGGCAAGATTATATTCGCCGCTTAACGCTTTGTCATAGCTCTCGATAGACGGCGTCGCGCTGCCTAAAACGACTTTTGCTCCTGTTTCCGCAGCTCTTTTTATCGCTATTTCCACCGTTTTATACCGCGGACTCGTCTCTGCATCGTAGCTCGAATCGTGTTCTTCGTCAACGATTATAATCCCTACGTTTTCAAGAGGCGCAAAAATCGCGCTTCTCGCGCCTATTGCGATTTTCGATTCGCCCGTTTTGAGTTTTAACCACTCGTCGTATCTTTCGCCTGCAGAAAGCCCGCTGTGTAAAATAGACACGCTTCCTTCGAATCTTGCCCGCAACTGACCTAACATTTGCGGCGTGAGCGCGATTTCGGGGACAAGCATTATCGCCGTTCTGCCCTTTTTTAAAGTTTCGTTGATAAGCCGCAGATATACTTCCGTTTTCCCGCTTCCCGTAACGCCGAAAAGCAGAGTTACGCGTTTTTCGGTGTTTATAACGCTTTGTATCGCTCGCGATTGCTCCGACGTAAGTTGAACGTCTTTAGAAAAATTATTAAGCTCTTTATAAGGTATCCTTCCCGCTTTTTCCTGCGTTTCGACGAAATACCCTTTATCTTTCAGTGCTTTTATAGCCGCCGCGCCGAATTCGGAGTTCAGAACCGATTTCAGGCACGTTTTTTCATTATACAGAAATTCGATAGCGTTCGCCTGAGCCGAAGAACCTTTTCTTAGCGACGATAACATTTCGTCTTTAGTATAACCGTCTGTTAAGCTGATGACGGAAACAAGCTTTTGCTTTACCCTTCCGCCGCGAAGTTCCGCGGGTATGAAAAGCCTTAACGCAACGGCAAACGGAACATGATAGGCGTTTTTTATATACTCTGCGAGCGAAAGGCATTCGCCGTTGATTGCGGGGAAATCGTCCAACGCTCTTATAACCGATTTTACTTTATCGGGCGGGAGGTCGGAATTTTCTTTAACGCCGATAACGAAGCCCTCTTTTTTCTGATATCCGAACGGAACTTCGACGCGATATCCCGTTTTAATCGCGTCGTCGTCAAGTTTATAATCGAAAACTCTGTCGGTTTCGCTGTGCGCGATATCGACGATTACTTCGGCAAACATCGGTCGTTTTCCTCCTTTTCGGGAATAATAAATTGCTTGATCGCGAAATAAAAATAGAACGGAACAGCCCGTTTTTACGAGCTATCCCGTTATACGATCAATATTTGGATACGGTAACTTTATCTTCGTATATTTCTTCAGCGGCTTCCGAAAGAGGCTTCTCTTTGCTGGGAAGTTCGGTAAGACCCTGATTGTGAGCGTGGTCGATAAGCTGTCTTGCTCTCTTGCTTGCGATAACGCAAAGCGCGTATTTGGATCCTGTTTTCTGAGCCAATTCGTCTATAGGCGGATAATTTATCATTTTATATAAAACTCCTTTTGATTATTCTATATTTTGTACTTGCTCTCTGATCTTTTCGATTTCGTTTTTTAAAGCAAGCGCATATTTCGTTATTTCTATGTCGTTGGATTTCGAGCAGACGGTGTTCGCTTCGCGGTTGAATTCCTGCATGAGAAAATCAAGTTTTTTACCCGTATCGATATCTTCGCGGCAAATGTTTCTGAGCTGTGCTATATGACTTTTAAGCCTCGTAAGTTCTTCGTCGATATTCGTTCTGTCGGCAAAAATCGCAACTTCCTGCAACATTCTCGTTTGGTCATAATCTACCGAACCTAAAATTTCAGCCATACGTTCCTTGATTTTTGCTTCGTATTCCGCCTTGATAAAGGGCGCGCGCTTCGATATTTCTCCGACTAACCTTTCCACTTCGTCATTTCTCGATAAAATATCGTTTTTCAGCTTTTCGCCTTCGATTTTGCGCATTTTTACGAGATTGTCCAAAGCGGCGGATAAGGTGCTTATAAGGATTTCTTCAATTTTTTCGGAGTCTTCGTCCGACACTTCTTCGTTAACGCAATCCGGCGCGCGAAGCAAGCTCATTACGGTTAAATCGTTTGTAAGCCCGTATTTTTCCGATAAGGTTTTTGCCGTCGAAACATACTCAGAACAAAGCCCTTCGTCAATGACGAGTTTCTTCGAACCCTCGCTCGTGTTTAAGTACGTGACGAAAAGTTCTATTCTTCCTCTCTTGATTTTAGATTGAATTGTTTTCCTTATCGCGTCGTCAAGCCCTATAAATGCTCTCGGATACTTCGGAATGATATCCGAAAATCTGTTGTTGACGGTTTTTAACTCAACCGTTAACGTTATTCCGTTTTCAGCATATTCGGCTTTGCCGTAACCCGTCATGCTCTGCATAAAACACCAGCCAAAATTATTTCTTGTCTATTTTAGCATAAATTTTTAAAAATATCAACTATATATTATGTTCTTAAACTCATCTTCGTTAATTATTTTTATTCCGAGCTGTCTTGCCTTGTCCAATTTACTGCCTGCGGCTTCGCCCGCGATAACAAGCGTGGTTGATTTTGTGACCGAACTTTGCGCTTCTCCGCCCTCTCTCTCGATGATTTTTTGCGCTTCGCTGCGTGTAAAATCGGTAAGCGATCCGGTGAGAACGACTTTTTCTCCTTTAAATTTCCCGTCAGATATCGCCGTTTCGGAAAAGGGAGTAACGCCCGCGGCAAACAACTCGTTTATTTCGCAAATATTGTCTTCGTCGCGAAAATAATCCGCGATGTCTTTCGCCATAATTCCGCCGACGTCGGGAATCTCCCGTAAGCGTTCTTCCGTCGCTAAAGCAAGATCTTTGACGTTTCCGAATATTTTTGCAAGGTCTTTTGCCGTTTTCTTTCCTACGCCGTCTATACCCAAAGCAAAAATAAAGTTACCGAGAGGCACTTTTTTGCTCTTTTCAATCGAAGTGAGAAGATTTTCGACTTTTCTGTCTTTGAATCCGTCGAGTTTTGAAAGTTTTTCCTTATCGAGTTTGTATAAATCGGAAAACTTGTCCGTGCCGAACGCGTCGAAAAGAACGCCCGCCGTTTTTTCCGAAAATCCGTCTATATTCATTCCTTCCTTTGAAGCAAAGTTGGAAAGCTTTGCTATAACTCTCGGGCGGCAATCTTTGTTTGGACAGAAAATATTTGCTCCCTCTTCAATCAGTTTTGTGTGACAATGCGGGCATTTTTCGGGTTTTGCGATTTCATAACCTTCGTCAAAATTTCCCACCGCGCCTAAGATTTCCGGGATTACTTCGTTTGACCTTCTGATTAAGACCGTGGAGCCGATTTTAACCTTTTTTCTTAAAATATCGCCGTAGTTGTTAAGCGTTGCCTTTCTTACCGTCGCGCCGCCGATATCCACGGGTTCGACGATTCCGAGCGGCGTGAGTTTACCCGTTCTGCCGACCTGCCATTCCACTTTTTTAAGCGTGGTTTCCACTTCTTCGGCTTCGAACTTATAAGCCATTGCCCAGCGCGGAAATTTATCGGTATACCCGAGTTTTTCCCGAAGAGCCGTCTCGTTTACCTTGATTACGGCGCCGTCCGTTAAAACGTCGATTTTTTTCCTTCCGATTTCTATTTCTTCTATCGCCGATTTCACTTCGTTCATACTTTTGCAAACACGGAGAAAATCGAAAACTTTGAATCCGTTTTTCTTTAAAAAATCGAAAATTTCCTCTTGCGAAGAAAATTCTCCGTCACTCATGTAATTCACGTTATAAAAAATGATTTCGGGCTTTCTTTTTTCGGTTACTTTCGGGTCGAGGTTTCTTATCGCTCCCGCCGCGGCGTTCCGCGCGTTTTTAAGCTGTTCGCTTGCCGTTTCGTTATATTTTTCAAGTACGGAAAGCCTTATTATCGCTTCGCCCTGCACTTCTATCGTTCCGCCATGGTTTATTCTGAGCGGAAACGATTTTATCGTCAGAGCCTGCGCCGTTACGTCCTCGCCGATTATTCCGTTGCCTCTTGTCGTCGCCCTCGTAAAAACTCCGTTTTCGTAAGTAAGACACATCGTAAGCCCGTCGAATTTATATTCGACGGTGTATGTCGGCGTTCCGACTTTTCTCACTCTTTCGTCGAAAGCTTCGAGCTGTTCGTAAGTTACCGATTTATCAAGAGAATAAAGTCTGTGTATATGTTCGTGTTTTTTAAAAGAGCTTATCGGGTCTCCGCCGACTCTTCTCGTCGGAGAATCGACGAGGATCTGCCCCGTCTCTTCTTCCAAATTTTTAAGTTCGTCGTATATTTTATCGTAAACCTTATCGTCTACGGAAGGATTATCCAGAACGTAATACTCGTAAGCGTACTTATTGAGAATGTCTGTAAGTTCCTTCATTTTTGCGATTTTATCCATCAATCGATTACCTCAAGCGGGGCGAGACGAAGTACGAGCGATTTTATTCCCACACCTTTGAATGCGACGTCGGCGATAATCTCTCCGCCGTTGTTTTTTGTGGCAATAATGACTCCGTCGCCGAATTTTTTATGTCTGACGTTTGTACCCGTATGGAATTTTCCGAGATCGGACGACTGAATTTTCTCGGTCGGTTTGCTCGTTTGCGCGGCATATCCCGTTGCGTAAGAGTTGTTCTTGTATCCGCCGTAGCTTTTCGAATAACCGTAATCGGAATCCGACGAACCGTAATTTCCGCCGTATCCCGAATTTTTATACCCGAAATCGGACGAGCCGTAACCGCCCGCGCCGTTATGACTTCCCGTTCCGCCGTAATTTCCGTAGGACGAACGATCGGACGAATAACTGCCTTGCTCGTATCTCTGCTCGCTTTTTTTGACGATACCGAGTTTATCGGAAAGCTCTGTAAGAAATTTGGAAGGTTCCGTCGCTCTTCTTCCGCCGTATAAGAATCTGCTTCTCGCTCTCGTAAAGAAAAGCCGTTCTCTTGCCCTCGTTATCGCAACGTACATAAGCCTGCGCTCTTCCTCTTCGGTATCTTCTTCCAACGCACGTTGCATAGGGAAAATTTCCTCGTCGAGTCCGCAAATGAAAACGCATCTGTATTCGAGACCTTTAACGGAATGAATCGTGGCAAGCGTGACAAACTCTCCTTCGTTTATTTCGTCGGTATCCGAACTTAACGTTATAGAATTAAGATATTCGGAAAGGGGCGACTCCGGGTTAAGCCTCGCAAACTCCTCTACCGAGCTTAAAAATTCGTTTACGTTTTTCTTTTTATCGTCGTTTTCGGGGGTGTCTTCCTCGAAGCAGCTCATAAAATTTGTTTTTGCGATTACTTCTTTGACGAGTTCTGAAAGAGGCATCGTTTCTTTTGCGACGATAAGCTTTGAAATTATATCCTTAAATCCTCGGATTTTAGCTTTTGACCCCGCATTAAGATCGAGATTATCGCAATCGAACACCCCGTCGAAAACCGAAAGTCCGTTTTTTTCGGAATAATAGACAAGTTGCTCGATAGATTTGTCGCCTATACCTCTTTTGGGTACGTTTATTACTCTCAGAACGGCTTCGTTATCCAACGGATTACACAAAATTCTCAGGTATGCCGTTATATCTTTTATCTCTTTTCGTTCGAAAAATTTAAATCCGCCGTAAACTTTGCAAGGAATTCCGTATTTCATGAATTCCTGCTCGTAAGAACGCGACAATGCGTTTATACGCATTAAAACTGCGAAATCGGAATATTTGTACCCTCTTTGTTGAACGAAAGTTTTGATCTGCAACGCCGTGTACTGAGCTTCGCTCGACTCCTCGTTTGCAACGAACAATTCGGGTTTTACGCCTTCGTCGTTATCCGTCCATAACACTTTGTCTTTTCGCAAAGTGTTGTTTGCGATTATCGTATTGGCGAATTCGAGAATTTTTTTCGTAGAACGGTAATTTCTTTCGAGTTTATAGGTTTTCGCGCCTTTGAAATCATGCTCGAAATCGAGAATATTGTTGATATCCGCGCCGCGCCAGCCGTAAATGCTCTGATCGTCGTCGCCTACGACGAAAAGGTTTCCGTTGGCGTATGACAAAAGCTTGACGATGTTATACTGAACGAAGTTGGTATCCTGAAACTCATCGACGTGTATGTAACGGAATCTTTTGGAAAGAGCGAGAAGTACGTCTCTTTGCTCCGCAAGAAGATGATATGTTTTTATAAGCAGATCGTCGAAATCCATCGCGTTTGAGCGGAAAAGCTCGGCGTTATATTCGTCTATGATTTTCATATACGACGTAACGTCACGCATTTTCGGGTTTTCTCTCGCGAATTGTTCCGTGGACATATCCTTGTTTTTAAGCGACGAAAGAAGATTTTTCGAAGTCTTTAAATACTTATCCGATTCAAGCCCCAAGCCGATTATTATTCTCTTTAAAACTTTGTCTTTGTCCGTTTCGGAATAAATTGAAAAATCCTTTTTATAATCGAGCCTTTCGGCGTATTTTCTTAGGATTTTGACGCACATCGAGTGAATTGTGCAAACCCACATCTGAGATATGTCGCCGATTATTTTTTCAAGCCTTTCCTTCATTTCGTCGGCGGCTTTGTTGGTGAACGTTATCGCTAAGATATTATATGGGTCGACGTTCAGATCCTCGACAAGATGCGCTATTCTGCTCGTTAAAACTCTCGTTTTCCCGCTTCCCGCGCCCGCGATTACCAAAACCGCGCCTTCGGTATCCATAACCGGTTTTATCTGTTCGTCATTCAGTTTATTCAGAAGATCAAGCATAAATTACCTCATGTATCATTGTAACACTAAACGTAATTTTTTTCAACTTATTTAAGCTTTAAAAAAGGACTTTTTACAAATCGAAAAGTCCTTTAGCGATATGTCCGATTGAATAAACTTTAAATTAGAATTCCGAAGGAGTACAGAATGAAGTAAACCAGCCCGACGGCAACGCTGCCGATTATCCCGAAAACGATTATAGGTCCTGCGATTACGAACATTTTTGCGGCTAAACCGTAAATATATCCCTCGGTTTTAAAATCCATTGCGGGAGAAACGACGGAGTTCGCGAAGCCGGTTATAGGAACGATCGAACCACCGCCCGCGTACTTTCCGATTCTGTCGTATATACCTAGCCCGGTTAAAAACGAGCCGAGAAAAATAAGAACGACGGACGTCGTGCCGGCAAGCTCGTCTCCGTATAACCCGAAGATAAATTCAAGTGTGTACCTTATAAACTGCCCGATAAGGCAAATCGTTCCGCCAACCCAGAACGCATGTAAAAGACTCCTTTTTTCGTTTGTCTTCGGAGAAATCGAAGAAACGTAATTAAGATAATTCTCGTTATAAAATTTATCCTTCATTTTTAATTCTCTCCTTCGGCGAAGTTTTTACGCATTCTTCGCGATCGCGTATATTTTTCCAGGGTTCATATTTTTTCATACATTAAGTATTGCTCCGACGAAAAAATTTATACAAAAAAACGCGGCGTTTGATTTGCCGCGTTCCGGATAATTCCGAATATCAATTCATCTGAGATTCATACATAAAAATATCGTAAGAATTCTTTTTGAGTTTTTTTCCGAAAAGCTCTTTAGCTTTATTCAAAGCTTCGGCTATGCATTCGGCAAAAACGTTTACTCTGACAACTCTTTCCTTTTTCAATTCGTTATCCAATTTCTGAATACAATAAACTCTGTACTGTTGCATTTTCATAGCCTCCTTTGTTTGAATTATACTATAATTTGCCGATTTAGTCAACCGCTGTTTGTTTGATATGTGAATTTTTCGTAAACTTTAAAAGATTTTTAAAAAGAACTTTGTCGATTTCATCTTTGCGGTAGCCGAGTCCGGAAAGCTCGGACGAGGTTAAAGCGTATAGCTTTTCATAATCGAAAGTATCTTCCACACAAAAATCACAACCGTAAAAATCTGTTCCGATTGCGAGATTATCCCATCCGTACTTTTCGGAAAAATAATCAATTTCCCTTATAAAATCGGATATTTTGCAATGTTTTTCATTTGTCATAAAATATCCGCAACATGTAACTCCGACAAGCGCGCCGCGGGAGGCGAGTTCATCGAGCTGCCAATCGTCAAGATTTCTTTTATGTTTGTGAAGCGCGGAAAAACACGTGTGCGAGTTCACGACGTTTTCCGCCGATTCTATAATATCCTTAAAACCGCCTTTTGAAATATGCGCGCAGTCTACCGCGATTCCGTTTTCGTTAAGAATTTTAATAAAAGCTTTCCCCTCGGGTTTTAGCCCCTTATCGGAATCGCAACCGAATCCGAATCGGTTTTCACCGTTCCAGGTAAGAGTGACGTAAAGAGGTTTAATCCGCAAAAGCTCATCTATATCGAGGTCTTCGTATCCTACGTCTTCAAAGGCGGGAAGAACTGCCTTCTCAGCCAATTTCAACGCGTCTTTGAACGATCTATTCCCGCGGAAAACCGCCGTTATTATATTATTGTCGTAATACTCTTTCGGAAGCTCGCCCGAGCGGTAAGTTAAAATATCGTTATGAAAATCCGAATACATAAAAATTCTCCCGAAGTATTTTATTCCTCGGGAGAAAAGTTTGTTAATCCGATTTCGGTTTACGAATATCAATAATGATCGGGTTCGTCGTATTCTACACCGTTCGTGTCAACCGTAACGGACTTGATAACCTGATCGCGAAGGGGTTTGTCGTTGTAATCGACGTTTACTTCCGCGATTTTATCGATAACGTCCATTCCGTCGATAACCTGACCGAAAGCGGCATACTGCCCGTCGAGATGAGGAGCGTCGGCATGCATTATGAAAAACTGCGACCCCGCGCTGTTAGGCATCATGGAACGAGCCATGGAAATTACGCCGCGCTTATGCTTTAAATTGTTTTTAAAGCCGTTTTTTGTAAACTCGCCTCTGATTGTGTAGCCGGGTCCGCCCGTGCCGTTGCCTTTCGGATCGCCGCCCTGAATCATAAAGCCTTCGATAACGCGGTGAAAACAAAGTCCGTTATAAAAGCCTTTATTTATAAGCGAAATAAAATTGTTTACCGTGTTCGGGGCAACTTCGGGATAAAGTTCGACGTAGAACTTATCCCCGTCTTTCATTTCAAAAGTAACTATAGGATTATTGTTCATATTCACTCCTTATTCGGCTTGCTCGATAACTATCCCCGCTTCGTCGAAAAGCCGAAGGGAAAATTCATCGGGATAACCGTATTTATAAACAACGCGTTTAATACCCGCGTTAATTATCATTTTGCAACATATAACGCACGGCTGGTGCGTACAATAAAGAGTTCCGCCCTCAACCGAAACTCCGAGCTTCGCCGCTTGAGCGATGGCATTCTGTTCGGCATGAACGGCATAACACAATTCCAGCTTCGTTCCGCTCGGTATATCAAGCTCGCGCCTTAAACACTTGCCTCTCGATTTACAGCTTTCTATTCCCGCGGGCGCGCCGTTATATCCCGTCGTCATGATTCTTTTATCCTTGACGATAACGGCTCCTACCTGTCTGTTTTCCTGATAACAACTCGACCACGTGGCGACAAGCCCGGCAAGTTCAAGAAATCTTTTATCCCATTTATCCATAAGCGCACCTCGCTTTAAATATATATGTATTTTAGCATATTTCGGCAAAACATGCAATAATTTTTAAGCGGGCTGAAATAAAATATGAAAAAGTTAAAAAAATTTTACATTTTATGCCTTAAAACTATTGACAAATAGAAAAGTTGGACTATAATATACTTAGCACTCTAAGAAAGCGAGTGCTAATAATCAATAAATCATTCGGTAAAAATATACGGAGGTGTAATATGAAAATAAAACCATTATTCGACTATATCGTAGTCGATACCAAAGAGAAAGCGGAAACGACAAAAAGCGGATTTATTCTCCCCTCTGCGTCCGCGGACAAATATGCCACGGCAAAAGCCGTAGCGGTAGGTAAAGGAACCACTTCTTTCGGCAATCCCGTAGAAATGGAAGTTAAAGCGGGCGACGTCGTTTTATACCCCGTCGGAGCTGCCGTAACCGTTAAAGTAGACGGCGAAGAAGCAACGCTTATCCGTCAGTCGGACGTTCTGGCGATAATCGGCTGACAAAAGTTATAGGAGGTAATTTAATTATGGCTAAACAGATCAAATACGGCGAAGAAGCAAGAAAGGCATTGGAAGCGGGCGTAAATACGCTTGCCGACACCGTTAAAATAACGTTGGGACCCAAAGGCAGAAACGTTGTTCTCGACAAAAAGTACGGCGCACCGCTCATCACTAACGACGGCGTTACGATAGCAAAAGAAATCGAACTTAAAGATCCGTTCGAAAACATGGGCGCACAACTCGTTAAAGAGGTTTCCACCAAAACGAACGACGTTGCGGGCGACGGAACCACGACAGCCGTCGTTCTCGCTCAGGCAATGATAGGCGAAGGGCTTAAAAACCTTGCCGCCGGAGCAAATCCCATCGTTTTGAAAAAAGGTATCGCAAAAGCCGTTGACGTTGCCGTCGAACAACTCAAATCGATAAGTAAACCTATAGAATCCAAAAACTCTATCGCTCAGGTAGCTTCGATTTCCGCAGGCGACGAAACCGTCGGCGAGCTTATTTCCGAAGCAATGGAAAAGGTCGGCAAAGACGGCGTTATTACCATTCAGGAAAGCAAGACCATGAAAACCGAACTCACTACCGTTGATGGTATGAGTTTTGACAGGGGCTATGCTTCCGCATACATGGTTACCGATACCGATAAAATGGTTGCCGTTTACGATAATCCTTTGATACTCATCACAGATAAGAAGATTTCTTCTATTCAGGAAATTCTTCCCGTTATCGAACCTATCGCTCAACAGGGTCAGAAGCTTATGATAATCGCCGAAGACGTTGAAGGCGACGCGCTTGCCGCTCTCGTCGTAAATAAGCTTAAAGGCGTATTCAACTGCGTTGCGGTTAAAGCTCCCGGTTTCGGCGACAGAAGAAAGGCCATGCTCGAAGATATCGCCATTCTTACCGGCGGCAAAGTTATCTCTTCCGAACTCGGGCTTGAATTCAAGGACGTTACGCCCGATATGCTCGGCAGAGCGGGACAAATCAAGGTCGATAAAGACAACACCGTTATTATCGACGGCGCGGGCGACAGAGACGAAATCAAGGCAAGAATTCAGTCCATCAAAGCTCAGATCGCGGAAACAACGTCCGACTATGACAGAGAAAAATTGCAGGAAAGGCTTGCAAAACTCGCCGGCGGCGTAGCGGTTATAAACGTAGGCGCGGCAACGGAAGTCGAAATGAAAGAAAAGAAACTCCGCATAGAGGACGCTTTGGCGGCAACGAGAGCAGCTGTGGAAGAAGGTATCGTTCCGGGAGGCGGAACTGCTCTTCTCTCGGCTATCCCCGCGGTTAAGGCTCTTGTCAAAAAGCTTACGGGCGACGAAAAGACGGGTGCCGAAATCATTTTAAGAGCCATCGAAGCTCCCATAAGACAAATCGCTAAAAACGCAGGTCTTGACGGTTCGGTTATTCTCAACAACATCACTCGTTCCAAAAATCCGAATTACGGCTTCGACGCATACAAAAACACATACGTCGATATGGTTGAAGCGGGAATCATCGACCCCACTAAGGTTACGAGATCGGCTCTTCAGAACGCGGCTTCAATCGCGTCTACTCTCCTCACGACCGAAAGCATCGTAACGGATATTCCCGAACCCGTTCCTCCGATGCCTCAGGGCGGCGCAGGCGGCATGGGCGGAATGTATTAATCCCATAAAAAATAAAATCGATATTGCACATAAAAATCGGCTACCCCGTTCGGGTAACCGATTTTTTTTGTCCTTATTGCACATAAAAACCGGCTATCCGTTCGGGTAACCGATTTTTTCGTCCTTAAATTCTGTAAATATAATTTTCTTTGCGAGGCTTCGGCAAAGGCGGTTCTCCGTCGAAATAACCGAGAGCGACATGCCCTACGCCTATATAATCGCCGACAATCCCGAGAGATTTAAGAAGTTCTTTCCCGAAATCGCTTTCAAGTTCTTCTTTTGCTCTGTGAATCCAGCAAGAACCTACGCCCATTGCCCACGCGGCGTTTAAAAGATTGTCCATAACGCAACTTCCGTCGTATACGGCATTGGGGTAATTTTCAACCGCAACGAGAAGAATCACGGGCGCGCCGTAAAACGGATCGGTTCCTTCTCTGCCCATTATTTTCGCATTTTCGCGCGACACCTCGTCTCTCACCTTTTTATCGGTAATAGCGATGATTATCGGTTTTTGCATGCCCATTGCGGTAGGCGCATACGTTCCCGCTTCGAGAATTTTATTCAAAACGTCTTCGGGTATGCTTTTATCGTTAAAATTTCTGATGCTGCGCCTTGTGAGCAAAACTTCCATTGCATCTTTCATAATAAAAATCTCCTTTTAATGATGATTTTAAAATTATTCCAATTCAAACGCTCCCGTGTAAAGCTGATAGTACGTTCCCTTTTCCGCGATAAGTTTTTCGTGATTGCCGCGCTCGATTATTCTGCCGTGATCGAGAACCATAATCACATCGGAATTCATAACCGTGGAAAGCCTGTGAGCGATAACGAATACCGTTCTGCCCTCCATAAGCCGATCCATTCCGCGCTGAACTATCGCTTCCGTTCTCGTATCGATTGACGACGTTGCCTCGTCGAGAATCATAACGGGCGGATCCGCGACGGCAGCTCTCGCAATGGAAATAAGCTGACGCTGCCCCTGAGAAAGATTCGCGCCGTTACCGCTAAGTTCGGTATCGTAACCTTTCGGAAGACGGGTTATGAAATCGTCGGCGCCCGCAAGTTTTGCGGCGGCGATACATTCTTCGTCGGTCGCGTCGAGTTTGCCGTAACGTATATTATCCATAACCGTACCCGTAAACAAGTGCGTGTCCTGCAAAACCATAGAAAGCGAATGACGCAAATCGTCCTTTTTGATTTTGTTGATGTTTATGCCGTCATATCTGATTTTTCCGTCGGGAACGTCATAGAAACGATTGATAAGGTTTGTTATCGTCGTTTTACCTGCGCCCGTAGAGCCGACTAACGCCACTTTTTGTCCGTCGTGCGCAAAAAGGTCGATGTCTTTCAAAACGATTTTTTCAGGAACGTATCCGAACGTTACGTCGTCGAATTGAACTTCGCCGTTGAGTTTTGCAAGCGTTGTCGTTCCAAGCTCCTTGTGCGGATGCTTCCATGCCCATACGCCTGTTCTTTCGGCGCATTCCGTCAAAGTTCCGTCGGCGTTTTCGATTACGTTTACAAGCGTAACGTAACCTTCGTCCTTTTCAACTTCCTGATCTAACAATTCGAATATTCTGCTCGCGCCCGCAAGAGCCATAAGCACGGTATTCGCCTGTTGCGCCATTTGCGAAATAGGCGTGCCGAATTGTCTCGAATAGAGTAAGAACGCAGTCATTTTTCCGAACGTCATTCCGCCGATGCCTGCGACCGCAAACAATGCGCCGAGAACCGCCGTAAGCGCAAAATTGATATACGTTATATTTCCGAGTATAGGCATAAGGACGTTTGCATAGGTGTTAGCGGCTTCGGAAGCCTTGTAAAGCAAACCGTTTACCTTGTCGAAATCGCTCTTTTCAAATTCTTCGTGATTGAAGACTTTGACGACTTTTTGTCCTTCGATATGCTCTTCGATAAAGCCGTTAGTTACGCCGATTTCCTTTTGTTGTGCCATAAAGAACTTGCCGCTCTTTCCGCCGATTTTTCCGACTATGAACACCATAATCAAAATCATAACGACAATTGTCAAAGTAAGAAGCGGATTAAGCACAAGCATAACGACGAAAATCGTAACGATTGTAAGCGTTGACGAAACAAGCGACGGCAAAGCGTTTGCCAAAAGTTCTCTAAGCGTATCCGTATCGTTGGTGTAGCAACTCATTATATCGCCGTGCGCGTTGGTGTCGAAATATTTGATCGGCAGATGCTGCATTTTTTCGAACATTTCGTCTCTGATATCGCGGAGAACGCCCTGCGACGCAACGACCATTA
>ENA-ORRN01001239-ORRN01001239.1-human-gut-metagenome-genome-assembly--contig:-NODE-1239-length-18196-cov-18.213880_pt1 | contig 18196 bp, 28 predicted proteins | sample MGYA00242174_ERZ509132 | MGnify/ENA primary metagenome ERZ509132 (study PRJEB26280, sample SAMEA2338671) | human gut metagenome | biome: human gut; feature: human-associated habitat; material: faeces... | reverse complement strand
CCAAATGATTTCGTATAGCCTTTATAAGTTACTTTAATTGTTTTTGCACCTTCTCTACATCGTCATCACACTTAACACTCTCTATATCACTCATCTTACAACACTCCTATAAATACAAAAGAACCCGCCACTTAAGACGGGTTCTAAACGGATACATCTGACGGTGAGGGCTTACCAGGTTGACTTTACAACACCGTCAGTAATCTTATTTTATCACAATCTCACTTAAAATCTTCATCTTCAATGTTTGTCCATAAAACATCGTTCTGACTATGCCAATCGTTATACCATAGCTCCATAGTCTTGTTGAACTTCATCTCTGCGTATACAGCACCTGCAAGTCCGCACAGAACCATAGTTACAATGCTACCAATGATAAAACCCCAAAGCGCCCACATTACAGTTCCTTTCTTTTATCCACCATATCGAAGAACACCATTCCACGGATAGCTATACCATGCATCAACACAAATCTCTTTTCCAGTTTGGTCACCAGTACGCCCACCATAGACGTCGCCCAGTTCATTAATATGAGCACCAACGTTTTGTTGGTTTCCAATATACATTTCAGTATGCGCATTTATGTTTAGTAGAATATCGCCACGTTGCAATTCATCAACGCTATTACCCATTCCACTATGCCATGTCCATCCAGCATTCGTGAATTGTTGAACCATTGTTTGTGTGTTTCCGTATGGCGAAGAACTATATACATTGAATCCTGCTTTTTTAGCAGAGTATAACAGCAGCGAGCTACAGTCATAGTCTGGCCCCCATCGACTGCCCCAATCATAACCATGTGAATCGTCGTTTGCTATATCAATAGCATAATTAACCATTTTTTCAACCTTTGGGTCTGGTGCTACGCTTCCGCCACCACTGTTTATATTCGAGCTTGACAGCTTATTGAAGATGTGAGTTTTACACCAACTTGAACGGGTTCGATTGCGTATTTGCTGTGTATCCTCCCATGTTCCCTTTGGCTGAAATCTATAGAAATCAAAGTCGTTGAAATAAATCCACCCATCTGTTCCAATCGTTCCGATATAGGAACATATGCTTCCATCGACTTTAGTTGCTTCAATCTTAACAGTTGTCATCGCGTCCACCTCATAATGTCTCGCACCCAACCTTTGATTTTTTGGTTCTCGAATCGCATATTTCCGCATTCATAAGCAGCCTTGAATAAGCGTATTCCAGCTCCTTGGAATTGCCCCGAAAGAATGAGCCTGTTCGGTTGATGGTCTTGCGTCGTTGCCGAATACTGTATTTCGCAATTTGGGTCATAGTTCGGTGAGCAATAGAACGTGTTGTACTTAGGGTCGAACCACACCCCGATAGGCTTCTCATGGAACCATAGCACGAACTTCATTTTCGCGTTCTTAGGCTTCTTTGCAATAAACGTGTCATCATCCAATAGAGTTTTATTTTGAATAGCATAATCGCGATAGCGACTATCCCCAACAACATGTGAATAGAATCGACTTTGCATTTTCGATGCCGCGACTTCTGGTGATACAACATTTTGAATGAGCACATCCTTATTGCGAAATACCTTGATTTTGCCTGGTTCTGGCAATGTCAATCCGAATTCATCGAAATACGGGTTGTTCGTTGATAGTGCGTTTGCTAGAAACCAAACTCGAACATCTCTCTCACGCGCTATAGTCTCGTAATACTCGAAGAACTTTGTTACTTCGTCGAATAAGTAATGCGGTGCTCCTATACCTCGCTCGTCAATAATGAACTCGTCGAAAAGAATATCGGTAACACCTGGAAATGGCGTTGATTTCAATTTCATCGCCGTAGTTAGCGAATGGGCGTAACCACCTATCTCTTTATCGATGAATAGTTTGTCCGATTCAACTTTGAACTCCCTGTTGCTCATGAATGGCGAGATATCGTCCCAAAATTGGCCGTCTCGCTGCGTAGTGAGCTTTTTAAGCTCCTCCTTTGTTCGGCGCAAATATGTGAATTGGCTTCCATTTTTGATGAATTGCTTTGCGAAATCATATTTGGCACCGAACGACTTGCCTGTTCCTCGACCACCACATATGAAATTGAACAGGCAGTTATATGATTTAGGGACATTTATGTCCCAGTATTTTTGAAAGTTAGGTTTCATGTGTCCTCCTGAATATGAAATAGCCCGCCCGCGCCATGTGAGGATGTAAATCAAAACATAGCGTTGCAGGACGGGCTACCGTTACCAGGATTGTTGAAGGCGTGCGGCTCATGGTGCTACCCAGAAAACCACTCCGCACCTTATCAGGGTGAGCATCGGATAATGGTACTTGCACGGTAACTTCAAGTCCCGATGGGACTATTATCCCCTAATTCTTTGCGTTAGTAAATAGCTTCACAATCTCTTCATTTTCTAAATCGGGATTGATTTTAATGATGTTCTCCAAAATGCTCACGACTTCCATGGCGAATATCAATACGCAAGCTGGAATAACAAGGGGAACGTTGAATCCTAAATCAGGCACATGCATGACGAACATTTCTATGCACCATGCCAGTACAATGCACATGACGAGAGAGCATTTATGGAAAAGCCCTTCTCGCATCTTCGTTGAAGATACTTCACGGTTCTTAATAGCAGCAATGAAACCGCTGATTATATCGAACACCATCAAGCATATGCAAGCGATAATAGCCCATGCCATAGCATCAGTAATCCCCAATAAAGGGAAGCTCAAATCCATCACTTTTTCCTTTCAATCGAGATTTTGTATTCGTCATTCTCTAGCACTGATATATCAGAATCAAGGCTAGGGTTATCGCTACCATCGTCAGATGCAGTATTTCCGCCCAATGCATAAGCCATCCATTGCTTCTCGGTTCCATAGAACAGAGAGCAGTCAAGGTTTCCATTGTACCCGCTCACGCGTCCATCCGAGCAGAATTGCCAGGCAACAACATTGCCTTCTGCTTCAGGGCATTCCCAGCTTTCGGCCATATCAAAACTCGGGGAGGTAACAGCTGGGTACTCCGCCACCCATCTTGCGCAGTTCGGTTCAACTCCGCCCCGGTTGAATCGCCAGGGGTTGGCGTATATCCATGGCCAAACGCCAGTGGACTCATGAACCTTGTCCACGAAAGCGTTCACCCATACAACGTTCTGGTTTCCCTCCCAGTCGAGGATAGGTATTCCATTGTGGAAATACCCTTGGCAGTTGCGGACAAAGAATGTCGCTTCCTCGCTAGCGCTGCCACTGCCAGCGAAATGGTAGAAGCCCCAGGGCTTTCCTGCATTGATGCATTGCTGTATCCAGCTTTCGCAGTACGTGTCAACGAACGTCACGCCCTCGGTTGCCTTGCATACAACGCCGTCAATATTGGGGAGAAGGGCAGGGAGATTGATATCTCCCTGCCAGTTAGATATGTCGATGAAGCGCATCATTATTCGATAACCACTACCCCGAATGAGCGGTCTGCAACATTAGGCTGAATGCTCTTTAGGTTATTCAAGGAATTCTGATTGCGCAAGCAAAGAACGCCACCATACATATCCACCAACCTATGTCCTCCTGTCGTGATATCGCTCGTAATCTCTGTATAGAGCGTGAGCGGTGCGCCAACGGCTCGGAACAACGCTGCCTGCTTCGCATTCGCGAGATTGTGGAATGCAGCGTCCGCTGCATAGAATGTCGCGCCGCCGCGTACTTCAAATCCACCTACCGTTTTTCCATTGAGATTCACTTCTGCGTATTTCGGAAGGAAGATGATATACGGAGTTGAAGCTAGAAAGCTAAGACGGAAAAGCGGAGTAGAATCACCCAATTCCGTCATAGCCGCACCAACGTCGACCGTATTGCCAACGGTAACAGTGGTAATCGGGTTTCCTTCCTCGACCTTTGGGATTTCTGTCTGATTGTCGAATACGATGGCAACAGGTGCATTCCAGCCACCAGTCGGGTAGCCCTGGGACATTTGCCCTTGCAGCTCCACGCTCCATACGGCGGGAGAAACATACGTCGAATAATTACGAATCAACGGGTTGTTGTGCATCCAGATTTTGCCATCATACAAAGTCACCTGCTCGATTTCTTCTCGCCAAATGCAATTGAGCGTATCGGCGATAGGCACGGTTTTGATGTAATGCAATTCTCCGTCATACAGATTGAAGCAATTCGAGCGACTAGAAATGAATACGTCGTATTCCTTGTTGTAGCTCATTGCCTGCTGCATTGAATTAGAATATGCGGTGTTGTTAGGCAATTCAACAGAGCCGATAAGCGTTTTCTTGGTGCAAGACTTGTTGACGTAATAGAATTGCGTCAAGTATTCGGTCGCCCAATAATAATGCTCGTCGTCATCCTTATAGTGTCCGAATCCCCAACATGCTTCATCCATGCCGAATTGGCTGCTGTCGATAGTCCTGGCAAGGGAAAGATTTCCACCATTCACTTTCAAGAAGTAAATCAAATTACCCCTCGACGTTTTGGAAGAACCAGAACAAATAAGCTCTCCATTGTAATAGCTCATATTGTTGCCTTTGAATGACGGGTCTCCAAGGTCAATGGTCGTAACAGTGTCGCCAGTTTCGACGTTGAACAGCGCCACGCGGGATTTGGTCGGGCTATTGTAATAAACAGCGTAGTATTTATCTCCTACTGGGCAACCACCTTGCCACTCTTCATCAGATGCAATATGCGCTCGGAACTTTCCATCGGCGTTGGAAATCCTGTCAGCAATCAATTTTCGCTTGTCCGATGCCTTGATGCCATCAACGGCTGTATCCAATGCGCCTACTCGGCCATCGAGGGTGTTAATCATATTGCCTTGGGTTTCTACCTTAGTATTCAGCGCATTAACAGAATTGCCAAGATTCTCGGTCGTCGATTTAAGGGTCTCGATTGTCGCTCCTTGTTGAGTTTGGGTATTTTCTATAGTCGTTACTTTCTTAGAGTATTCCCTTACCTCTTGGCGGTACTGCTCAATCTGCGCGTTGTAGTTTCCAGTCTCCGCCCAGAATTCCTCATTGGTGATATCGATACCAACAGGTACGTATTGCATAGATGTGAACGAATTGCCCTGGTGGAGAACGATAGTCAGCGGCTCATATTCACGCTCGCTCGACCATTGCGCGGGGTTTGCGAACAGCGGCACGTATCGTGCTCCGACGTATTGGGTAACGCCCTTGGCGATTCCCTGCGCTGCATCTTTCAAGGAAGTCGCTTTCTGCAATTCCTGCGCAACGACCGCCTTGATTACATCCATTGTGTTTTTGTCGATTGCCATGGTTTACCCTTTCTTTAGTACCAATCTCCTGGCAAGTTTACTACAAATTTCCAGCGATTGCCTTGAACCTAGAATCAATCGTGTCGGACATGACGGAAGCATCATAGCCCGTATTGTTGATGACACCATGGCCGTTTACTTCGCATCGAAGAATCAATCGCCCATATTCCTCTGTGCCGTAAATCGCGCCAGTGTCGAATTGCACATCCTCCCATGTGGAAGGTTTGTAGGCGCAGAAATATCCGTCTGAAGTCAACCCGAAGAATACACCTGTCAACAGCATGTCTTTTACGATTGACGGGGCGTTCTCGTCAATCCAAGCCCTTAGCAGCGCTTCGTAGTATTCCTCGAAACCGCCATCGACGAATTCATCGAACTGCTCTTTCAGCGAATAATAGAGCCGTTTCAGCTCTTCGGCGTTTGCGTCGGTCTCGCCAAGATGCTTGATTACCTCTTCGAGAACGCTCAACACCTTGGCAATCTGCTCGTAATATGACAATGATTCGTCATATACTGATGGAATAAGCCCAGCGCACCAGTTGTATAGCCAATCGATTGACTTGGCGCAAGGTTCGTCTGCCATGACCTCTCCTTTCTCTAATACCAATTTCCCGATAAGTTTACCACGATGCCGTTGGTTTTAATCGATGAATTAGGGTAGCTGGACAAAGTTCCGTCATCCATGACATACAGCATCGTCACCCTAGATACCGACCCTTCAACAGCGACCACGGGAACTATCAGCTTCGAGCCAGGGCGATACCCTTCAGGCAGTACGCCCAAAAACCCATCTTCCCCAACATCATAATCTCCCAGGAATTGAAGCTCGTTCGTCAACGACAACATAACCCCGGGGTTGGTGGAAGTCACACCGTCGTGCAACGCGACCTCTCCCTTGCCCTGGAAAATCTTGAAGAAATTAGGATTTCCCAAATCTTGCATGTCTAGCTCCAAACCTGCATGAACAGCCCCTGCACCTGAACATTGTTGATTACCTGCATGTCGAGATTGAGAACCTTCTCGCTCAAATCGAGGAAAGCTTGGTAATAGCGCGGGTCTGTCACGAACTCGTCCGTCGTGTCCTTGTTCGTCTCGTCCCGCTTGATGGTTCCATCGCTTTTCGATTTGGTGCCCACCGTTGTATCGTCCGCCGTGTCCTCGATGGTGAGGTTGGTGAGGTAATCACCAGCATCGACCTTCGACACGAACAATTCATCCTGCGGAGTGTCCGAGAATTTGTTGGTAGACTTCCCAGTGGATGACGTAGACGTGTCCGCGCTTCCGTTGCCGCTTGAGCTTTCGTCGAAATCGCGCAGCATGTCTACAACCTTGTGACGCTTGATACCTAGAAGGTGCTCAACGTTCAAAAGCTCTGTCTCATACATCTTGTTGTAGTACGGCATAATCTCGTTGAACGTGTTCGAGCACCAAAGGCAGAAGTGACCAACGGTCTCGCAGCCGATTTCGCGCATCCAATAGTGGCGGATGAACTTGTCGTTTAGCTGTCTCCTTTTGGATTCGTCGTAAATCGGATACTCGTCCAATCCCAACCGCGCGTATGCGGGTGAGAAATCCTGTTTCCATTCTGGCATGGCTGGGTTATAAAATCCAGCATCCTTGACCCATTGGGTAACGAAAGTCCTTAACTGAATAGTGTCTTGAGCCATCTACACCAGCTCCCATCCTACTGGCGAAGTCATGTTCTCGTAAGAGAATTCCTCGATGAAATCCCCTCCGTAATCAATGACCAGCTTGTAATCTATTTCGTTGATATAAACCATAGGCTTCAAGTCTGTTACCGAATCCTCGTCCCAAAGCGTATGGGTTACCTTCTTCCCAGCTTCGATGGCCGCAATGGCTTCGTCCTTGGTCATTCCGCCACCTTCCAATCGTCAGCTTCCATAAGCTCCTCATTAGTCGGCATATACGGCATGAGCGGCTCGCCCTTCTTATAGAAAGTGAGCACGCCATCCTCGATGCCGATAGCGTCATTCCTCCACGTCTTGCGGCGCATCCTCAATCGGCGGTTAGCCTTCATCTGCGCCAGCATCTGCTGAAACTCCATAGTCCACCTCCCTGAATTCAACCTCGATGTCCAAACCCCATTTGGCGTTCGCGCTTTCGACTGCCATCTTACGCGATGCCAGGCAGATTTCGCGCTGAATCATCGTTTCTCCAAGATTCGACATGATTTCGCTCGTGATTTGGCGTTCCTTCTTATCGTCGTTCGTGTTCTCGATGCCGATGAAGGTAAGCCATTCGTTCCAATATTTGTTCTGTGTAAGCATGACCTCGTTGGCTATATACGGTGTAGTGAAATCCACCGTGTCCATGAATCCGATGTCTGTGGAATCTGCTGCGGCAGTCCAGATTCGCCCGCTGAACATCTGTCGAATGAGCTTGAATCCGCTCATTTTCTGCTTCTCGGGGAACTTGAACACCTTCGCGACCTGCTGCTGCTTGACATTGGTATCGATTGTCATCTGATACATGGTCATTCGCTCTGCGAACATCTCGACATAGGACAGAAGCGGAATCCTAAGCCTGTTGTCGAGAATCACAACTGAATTCGTATCGTCTAGCGCGTAATTCTTTCCCTCTACGGGATTGTAGGCCATCGGCTCGGTCGGCATGAAGTAGATGTCCATCTTATCGTTCTTGGAATTGACGGGCATTACGGCGAATCCTTCTGGCGCTCGCGACTGCACGTCATCCTTAAGCGCATCGTCCTTGAAGAGAACCGCGCTGCCGCTCGTCGCTAGAAGGTATTCGAGATATAGCGGGTCTATTCCTTCTGGAAGGTTCTTCCACTCGTAGCGCGTAATAAGCTGCATCAGCATTTTCTGCATGAAGTAGTTCTTCGTGATGGAGAACATGGCCGCTGGGTCGATTTCCTCGTATGCGAACGGGTCGCCGTCCTGCGACTTCTTGCGCTCCATCGTGCGCCAATGCGAAGCCATGTTCGCGCAAAGCGGCGCGTACCCTGTGCTGAAGAACCAGCTTCCAACTCCTATGTTCCCATTGGGGATTGCTCCCATGATTCCTCCTTAGAGAGAGTTGTCCAATCCGAAATTGCCGACATCGTCTACATGCCAATACCATATGCCCTCGTCGTGCATTCTGTTGATGGCATCCATGGCGTACTCTGGCACCTTGCCGTTGAAGTCGGCGTGCCGGGTCTGCACGTAGTTCCAACACGGTCGGCCAGTTCGAGCGGGAACCTTTACCTGCTCGATGCAGTAGCCGTAGACGGTGAAGTGGTCATCGATGGCCTTGGCGATATCGGCCTTGCATTGCTTCTGGTAAACGTAGGGAAGCCCAATGCGCATTCCCTGCTTTAGATTGCTAGTGGAACCGCCTTTGAGCTGATTCGGTCTCAACGCAGCTTCCGTCAACCCACCCGTCATCTGCGTAGCCGCCGAAGCAACCGTTCCTGCGCTGATTGCCTTGCTGATTTGTCCAGCCATACCAGCGATTCGCATCTGCGGAATCATCATCGCGATTGTTCCAGCGGTATTCGACAGCGACCCTATGAAGCTTGATGTCATGTATTGCGAGAAAGCGTCAACGTTCCAATTCACCTGCGGCCATCCGCTCGTCACGATGGCATATTCGTAGTTGGGCGAAACGCCATTGTATTTGTTAGGTGATGCCATCATGCCTGAGTTCTGTTCGCACACCATGTACCAGCCGAACGATACCTCCTTGCTTCCTCTCGACCCGTTCACGGATTGAAAGCGCTCTGGCATCAATTCCAGCTCATTGTTAGTGTCGCTCAAACACACAACGTTATATGGATACGTGAACAGCTTGTTGTTCTTCGGAACGTACCCATCGATGTCTGAGCAGTTGACGGAGTATTTCTTCTCCGCCGTGTATGCCATCTCACCGCTGTTTATCCACACTCCATGGCCGTTATCGCACGGCGTAACGCCGTATCCCTCGTCAACCATACCTTTCGGCACCATGAACGCGCCGATAATCGCGTCAGCGGCACCAAGCTCCGTCATTTCCTTAGTGAACCATTGAAATTCCGCCGTGTTCGGGAACGCTAAAAGGGACGCGCCCGAATACACTCCGTTGTACCTGTCTCCTCCAACGGGTATCGCCAACTCTACTGCTCCTCCCGCGATATCCGTCTTTGGATACATGGTTGTCATAACCACTGCGTACATATTTGAAAGAGAAATTCCCTCGGGGGGATTCTGGTCGCTATTTGTCTGAATATAGTTGCCCACATCCAATCCCTCGCTCATTGTGTGCTCGCCGATGCCGTCAGACGTGACTATTTCGCGCTCGACGAATGCGGCTTCCCAACCGAAATCGAAAAGCCACGTCTCCAAGTAATCGGTCTGCAATGACAGCGTGGTCGTTTCTTTTGCCTTGTATTGCATAGATGTGATGAAAGCATAATACCATTTGCTTCCATAGTCGGCATTCTGGTATGCGACGTAGTTGCAGCCCGTAAGCTGCTCAAAATTCAGCGGAACGTCCATCGTCATGTTTTCGCGCTGGTATGTGAAGTCATCAGCAGAAAACGTCGTTAGATGAGAAGCCATCCACGATTGCTGCTCCGACGCGCTGCCGAAATAGCGGCGATGGTTAACGTCGGCGCACCATGGTACCCAGCCTATGCGAACTTTGGTGTTCGCCATAAAACCCTCCTTCTATAAGAAAAGCCCGCCCAATTCAGGACGGGCTTTCGTATTTACGCTATTAGGAAACGGTAATGGTCGCGGTCGCTTTCTTTGACGAATCCTGAAGCGAAGTCGCGGTGACCTTGATTGCCGTTGCGGACGGCTCGTCGGACGCTACATGTAGACGGTTGCCCGTGAGAACGGTGCCGCTCTTGGTCGCGCCCTCCATAGTCCATTGAACGTTTCGGGAGTAAATTCCCGAGCCAGCGACGGTGGCAGTGAGCGTAATATCCTGCCCAGCCGAGACGTTGGCTGAGGTTGGGGAGACCGTAACGCCAGTGACCGTGGATTCAGCCGACGTGAACGCGATTGCCTGCTCGAACGGGCTGATGGAGAAAATCACCCAGTTGTGAAGCAGCTCGTTGGTATATGCGCCCTGCGCGTTGTAAACGTTATCAGTCCAACGGTCATAGGTATAAATCTGGAAGAACTTTGGCCCGAAAACGATGATAGGCGTTGCGTCGATAATCTTCTTCTCGTCTGAAGTAAGCTGTTTGAAGTTGTCATCGTTCTCGAAAATCAGCGCTAGACGCTGCTCGTCGAGATTCGAGAAAGAATCGATTTCGGTCACGTTGCCCATGAACTGCGCATAGGGGAGGTTGAACGCCTGCGCCCAAGTCTCGACGGAAATATCGGCGTTGGCCTTGGCGTTGATGATAACCTGCTGCTCGGATTTGTCCACGACGTTCATCACGCCAGCCGCATTGAACTTGCGGGACGGATTGTCGAGATACGTGGAGTATTCCTTAACCATCTTGAGCGCACCGTCGGCGGCTTCCTTGGAACCATCCTGCACGGGAATAGATACCTGCGCCATATGGCCGCCTGCGATGTATTTTGCGGTCATGTACTTCCAGGTTTGGTACACGTCGTACTCCAAGGCTACCCACATCTGCGCGAGAATGTTTGCAATGAGGTCATTGACCTTAGCCCACGCATAGAACGCCTGGCGAACGGAACGACGTTCAACGGTAACCTTGTAGAACTTCTGGAAATCGAGCATGTGGTATGCGCTCATAAGGTTGGGAAGCTCACGCTTGAACAGCTCCTCTTCCGCCGTGGAAGGATTGTAAGAGTGCGGGTCGCAGATATCCACGAAGATTTCCTGAACGGTCGAACCTGCTCCCTCGTACTGGCCTTGGTAGAACTTCGACCATTTGTTCATCCACATCATGCGCTCAATCGCGACCATGCCGATTTGGTTGACCAGTGCGGGAACGAACGTGTTCATGTACGGCTGATAGTTCGTGATGATTTGGCCGATTCTGATGATTGAATCGTTGTCATCATAAATGAGAACTTCGTTGGAACCCTCTCCAACAGCGTATGTCGCAACGTCATTGTCAACTAGAGCATGCGCCAGTTCTGGATTAGCATTTACCGCCTGGTTTACGATGCCCTTCGTGCCCTCGGTGCCAAGGGTTTTCATGACTTTCTTAACTGTTGCCTGTCCTGCCATGTTAGTTTCCTTTCTCGAACAGCGCGTCGATATCCTTCATCGTGGTAGGATACGACACTTTGGGCTTGTTGTCCACTGGTTCTTTAACATCGGCCTGCTTGTTGCTAGCGAAGAAAGCATCGACGTACTTTTGCTTCTGCTCCTTCAGCGAAGCTTCGGCATCGACTGCACGTTGGATTGCCTCGTCGCGCTGGTTCTCCATGTCTGCCAGCGATTCGGCGGACGTTGCTTCAATCATCTCCTTCTCGTCGGCTATTCCTGCGACGCTCTCCCAGATTTCCTGGGTAACGTCCTCGAATTTGGTATCTTTGTATGCCATCAGAACATCCTTTCCTTGATTGTGTGCTCTCCCTCGACAAGCAGAACGCCGCCGTTTACTGTCTTGCGCTTCAGCTTGCCTGGGTAGCTGCTTCCTACCTTGAAGTTGTCGAACGTGACGTATTTATGACATGAATCGGGCATTCCCGCAACATGGATTGACGGCTTCCTGTCGTCCACCGACCAATCAAGCTCCTGGCACATGTAGCACTTCGCTCCGAGGTATTTCTGTTCTTCGTAGACGCTCTCGAACTTCCACGCCCCGAGCTTCAGCGGGTCTATCTCCATGCCTACTGGCTTGGAGAATCCGACCAGCTTGCACGAATCCGTGTCGCAGTACGCGAAACGGTCGTAGTTCGCCTGGCAAGCGTTGATGGTCTTGTATCGCGCCCATGCCGTGATGAAGCATCCTACTGGCAGGTACACGCTCTCCTTCGTCTCCTCTGGGAGAAGCACGTATTTGACCTTTCCCGTCTCGTCTAGGACGGGCTGCTTGGAAGCCGCCACAGTTTTAGTGGCGAACTTGCCGTAAAGAGAATTCAACATCAGCTTGGCTATGGTTGCCATGCCCTCGTTTCCTTCAGCCCTCGACTTCATCTTGACTTCGTTCCAATACTCAACGTACTTCTTGAACAGCGTCCTTGAAGCCCTGAACTTCCATCCATCCAACGGCTCGTAGAAATCGATTTCGTATTGCTGGAACATCAGCTCCAAATCTACGCTCGTCAACGTCAATTCAACGATGCCTTTGGAATCCTTGGCATACTCTCGTGGATTGTGTAACGGCGATTTGTGGATTTGGATTGTTGGAATGTGGTCTGTCTTGACCCTGAACGAAACCCTAACTCTCTGTATGAACAGCGGATAAAGCTCGTCAGTCTCGTATTCGCCGTCGTAATGTATTGGCTCGCCGAACGGCAGCAATTGCCCATCGGTAGCCGCCATCACGGACGGATACAGCGAATTGACATCGAACCCTATTCCATGGCCTATGCAGCGACCCTTGTATTTGTCGGACGCATAGGTGAATCCTCCGCGATATGCCTGACGAAGCTCCGCATCGCATTCGATTATTGGGAACACCTTGCGAAAACGCTTCTTGCCGCCCATCATGTCTATGTATGTATGGAGCGCGTTTGAACCAGCAGTCATCTTCGTCAAGCCCTGCTCCAACATAACATCCATCGCCATCGCGTCGATTCTCACGTCATGGTCGATGTAGTCCCACTCCTCTGGGGTCGGCTCGTATCCTACCTCGCGATACCTCTTGTAATCTATTTCCCCTTTGGCAATAGGCAATCCGAACGCTTTCGGAATGGCCGATATCTTCAGCGGAATGACCTTCAGACTGTCTAAGATTTCGACTGGCTTCCCTCCCCAATATAGCTTCAGGCAATACCATACGTTCATGTCCGAAATCAGCGAAGTGAAAACGCCTGGAACGAAATCCTGGTTGTCTTTCCGCCATTCCCATCCATTCTTCAGCAACCAATCCACGATGTAGCCGCCGTCGTATTGGAGGTTGTGGAAATACACCGTCTCACCTTGACGATGCTTCAGCCATTGCATGAAGGATTCGATATCCAACCCTCTATAGATATTATCGGTGTTCCCGATTTCAGACGCGCACCAAGACCAAACGCGCACCTTCTCCTCGTCCCGCTCCTCTATAGTCTCAAAGTCAGCGCACCACCTAGACACATGGCTAACCTCCTAATTGGGTCTTGTACTTTTCTCGAATATTCTTCCAATATTCCCTGATTCGCCTTGTCCTGATATCATCATCCGTGGGGTCGTAAACGAAATAAAGCGTAGCATCGATGTCCGCCGCCGCAGTGTCCTTGTAGACCTCCTCCAGCGGTATACCCGCCTTTCTAATATCGGATATCAACGTCTCGATTTCTTTAACCAAATCGCTTCCCATGCCCATAGGGTCGAACACGGTATGCAATGCCTTGACGTATGAATCGAAATATCTGTTGGCGGTAACGCTCGCGTCCATCCTATATTTGTACACGCGATTCATCACGGTCATCGGACGGCCTTTCTTGCCTGGAACATCGCCAGACGGCACCCAATCTATCTTCGCGCCGATTGGTAGGGCGTTCGACATTCCCTCCAATGCCATCCTGTCCTTTGGCGTTTTGCCCCTCCAATACTCGAAGCCCTTGCGATGCGCCGTCGCTGGAACCTTGACCTTCTCGACCTCGATTCCCAGCTTCTTCAGCATGGCGACGCGAGATTGATTGTATGCCCTTTTCATGATTGAAGTTTCATTGAACTCATATTTTGTTATCAAAGTTCCGCTCGGAAGCTCATGCACCTCTCCCGCCCTGGGATTCTTTATGCGCTTTAGACTGTTAACCTCTCTGATATAATCACGTTTGTTGTGGATACGGGATTCGATATCGCAATAGTCAACCGAAGGCGGAAGATGAACCTGCATAGGAAGCTTGGCTTCCATCTTGACAACCTCGCGATTGTATGAACGAACCAGATTCTTCAGGGTTTGCGATTCGGAACGTCCAACCCTGAACTTAGCACCCATCGAGAACCGCCTTCAGCTCGACTGTTGGCATATTGTGGCGCTCCCAAGTCCCGTCATCGCGAAGAACCTCTACGCAATATCCTCGCGTCTCGCACATCTCATACCATTGGATAGCCGCCATAAGGCGGAAATCGACCAGGCACTTGAAACGTCGTGACATCGAATCGTTTAGCCATGCTATTCGCTGCGCCAACCCCTTCGAGAATTTGTCTCGATGCAAGGCGGAAGAGAACTTGAAACGCACATTGCCGAACATGTATTCATACGGCGAATCCCTCAACGAGGTATATACTGGTGAACGCGCCATAATCCCTCCTTAGAGACTGATTACCAACATATTGTCTCTTATTTCCAATGCTTGAATTGGCATCAGTGCCATATGAAGGGGCGTCATCATGAGACGCCCCGAGAACACTTCTTCGTCGTTGACCACCTCAACCGCCTGATACCTTGAGACGTAATCGAGCAGGTCTACGATATCCAACCTATCGGCGATAGTTCCGCTTGCCACGGGAATCACCGCTATCGCCGCGCGGAGGAAGCTCGACCTCCTTGCCGATGATTTCGACCTTTGAGCGACGCTCGCCGTCTTTATTCTCCCAAGAAGAATAGCGAAGCTTGCCATGAATGGTGAGCTTCATACCCTTTTTGATGATATCGGCCAGGGCATCCGCCTGTGGACCGAACATCGTCACATCGAAGAAGTTGGTGTAATCCTCATTCTTCGCGTAATCGTTGACGGCGATACCGAAATTCATGATGGACAAGCCACCATCGGTTTCACGGAATTCAGGGTCGCGAGTTACATTGCCAGCTACAATAACCTCATTGATATTGCTCATTGCTACTCCTCGGTTTTGGTGGATTCTGCGACAACCTCTTCCGCTGTTGCCAGCGATTCAAACTGCTCCCAGGGCATCGAATACATGGTCTTGCCAATGATTTCGATTTCCATGGTCGCGCCAGGCTTGACATGAACGCCAGCCGCCTTGAGAGCGGTTCGCATGTCCTTCTTCGTGCAAGACGTGCCTTTGTGAACGCCAATGCCAGTGACCTGGCAGCTGTAGCCCTCATCGTTCTTTACCATCTCGATAAGAGATACCTTGTAGGTGTAGACGGTGCGGGTAATCTTGTCAGCCATTTCAAATTCCTTTCTCGTAGGTTACCCAGTGCTTATACAATACGACTATTCGTCGTCATTGTCCATAATGATTGAGTTTTCTTCAATGATTTTCATCATTTCTTCACACTCCATCATTTCACAAATAAAGTCATAATCCATCTTTCCTATCTTTCCTTTGCCAGTCGAAGCGATTTTAGCTCTCAACTCACAAAGCATATCATACAATACCGTAGTTTCGACATCATCACTGAACAAAAGCGCTACCATATAGTCCGAAAATTCTTCAGCATAATCATCGCCTAAATATTTCTGGAATAGATAACGACCATACATGCGGAATTTAAATAGAGATAGCTTTCTTCCTTTTTTGAAGTAAATTCCATCACTATGCATCATGGCACAAGATGATTTTTCATTGACGATATTACGAAAATCCTCGTCAGCAAAAACAACTGCAACAATGCCTGCATCAACTAAATAGTAACCATACTTTCCGTCAACTGATTTATGGGTGTAAACTTCAATTCTCAACTTCTCCATGAGCATTATCATCCTAGAAGTATCAACGTCCTTATTCTCATACAACGCTACCATAAATTCCTGAAATTCTATGGCATCCATCTCGTTAGTGTACCTCTTAAACAAACCATAGAAGTCACGATTTATTCTCACCAGTTGATTGCGGAGTTCCTCTTCAGTCATTTTCCAATCCTCCCCGCCCACTTGAGCTTACCGTGGTTGAGTTGATAACCATAGCGCCTGCCGTATTCATCCCAAATGAAAATCTTGGCGTTCTGGTCATTCTGAATAAGCACGTAATGCGCGAAGTTCTTCATGTCCTCCTCGTCGTACAGTTCTTCATCGAATTCATCGATGCAATCGCCGTCATCATAGAGCTTGAAATGATACTGCATGGCTATTTCTCCTTTTCGCATCGAATAGTCTGCATTTTCAACAACTCGCTACCACCGAAAATGGAGATGACGAAAACATCCCAGTCATAATTAGTTCGTGCTAAATCGCTTACCAAGGAATAATGGTAATTATATGAACCCATCGCTTCATCAATATTATCGAAATACTTTGTGTTACGGGTTTGCTCAATTACTCCACCTTTAGCATTGAATGCAGACATCAAAACTTCCACAACAAACATCGGTCATCGTTCCTTTCTAATTTGACGGTCATCGCTTAGAATATTGACGGTCATCGTCCTATAGCGGACAGGCGAATGTTAACTTCAGGTAATTTTGATAAAAGTTAAGCAGGGTTGTTAACCCTGCTCAACTTTATCTATTTGATTCCGCGCCTAACACATAGGCAACTATAAGGGTAAACGCCCAAATAGCGGCGATACCCCAAAACGCGTTAACTGCGATATACACTTTTATACTCACTTTCTGCTTTTTCTTGCGCCTTTTTGGATTCGCGCAAAATACTGTATAGTTGTAACTCACGCTGAACGATTAAACAGCGTATCCACGCCGCCGCCGTGGCGATAAACGCCACGGCTAGAATTATTTCTTTAGGCATTGCAAGGCACTCTATCAGGATACTTATAGATATGATGCATAGTAGCATGCGAATAAGGCTTATTCAACCCGTTGTTATAGTGTTGTGTCGTAATGCGTACCATGATACGCCCCTATACAAAATAAAGATGGTTGTAATAGCGTGTTATATGTGCGAGCATAATGCAGCCGTTCAATGGGTTCTCAAACTTGAATTGAACGCAAAAAGTCATGCAATTATGACTTACAATCTGAAAGCCCCAACCATTAAAACGGTCACATAGTTTTCTACAATAATTATAGGCGTATTCTTTAGCGTCACTATATGAATCGTAAATGTCGCTCAAATACACGCCCTCACCGTGTTGAATAGGCGCAACGGCGTATGGGTGACACGTAAACGCTTCAAGCATCTCTTGCGTAAAGAGTTCGGACTTTTTCATTTTTGTTACCTCTTTCATGCTAGTTTGTTTTACCCGTACAATAAGGGCGTTAATAAAATGCTCATTAATGATTAAATGTTGTGTTGCACGATATACAATGCAACTTTATCGTATGAATCGCGCGGGCATGTTGATTCTAAAAGCCATATAATGAAGTAGTGAACACATTCTCGCGGTGTTCCGCCTTTCATGTGCGTGTTTTCGGCGGCTGTTCCATATTCGCCGCCGTCGCCTTTTAGAATGATACGATGATAGCCGTATGCAGATTGTATATCGAAGTGCTTGCCCTCAATTTTTGGCACTGTTTCGTTAACATAATCAACGAAACTACGCAAGCCGCAAATAGTGAAACGTTTCATTATTGCACCTCGCCATTATGGATGAACGTAGATTCTAATACAAGGGTCTCGTCGTTATTGCATGCAATAAGCGAAACGTCTATATTAGAACTACCGTTAACCGAATGCATCTCGCTAGTTATGCGCTCGCCTATAATAGTTGAATTATAGGCATGTAAAGCACTATCTAATGAATCAGAAAAGAAAGTTTCATCCGTTTGCTTTTTCTCGAGAATTTCCATAGCATAGTAATAGTTGCGAACAACTTTAACGGAATACTCCATAGTAAACCCCTATCTATAACGCCCTTATTGTACAGGTATCCCTTATTAGGTTGTCAAGGTTCTTTCTGTCTTTCGCTTTCTCCTTTCTCTTTCCCTTTCGATATCTGTATAATACACCCCTAGCAACGACGTGTCAAATTTTTAGCTACCGTTCACCCGTCTAAAAGGTACCGCTCACCGACAATATACAGAATGGGGAAAACCGCTTAAGGCCAAACTGGGGGGAGC
>ENA-ORRN01001227-ORRN01001227.1-human-gut-metagenome-genome-assembly--contig:-NODE-1227-length-18305-cov-12.487616_pt1 | contig 18305 bp, 20 predicted proteins | sample MGYA00242174_ERZ509132 | MGnify/ENA primary metagenome ERZ509132 (study PRJEB26280, sample SAMEA2338671) | human gut metagenome | biome: human gut; feature: human-associated habitat; material: faeces... | reverse complement strand
TCGGCCTGAAAGGCCGTCAAACTTAAGAACCTTAAGAACCTTCGGGGCGAAGCCCGTCAACCCTCACGCCGCAGGCGTGTCCATATGCAGCTCTTTCCCTTTTTACATCCTTCTCTCCACAGGGTATAATGGAGTCAATCTTTATTTCTATGATTACACAGGAACAGGAGGCGGGGATGGAGGTTCGCTATCAGGTGGCTTCTGACCATGAGGGGCAGGAGCTTCGGCGGTTTATCAAGGGGAAGCGGGAGTTTTCTTCTGCCCTTTGGAAGCGGGTGAAGTGGAATGGGAAGGTACTGATTAATGGAGAGACTGTTCATAATGCCCGCACTGTTCTTCATGAGGGCGACGAGGTCATCCTTTCCTGGAGTGAGGAGAATGAGGTGGTGCCTTCGGATATTCCTCTTTCCATCGTGTATGAGGATGAGGATGTACTGGTGGTAAACAAGGGACCCGGCATGATTATCCATCCTACGTCCCGAAATACCCATGATACGCTGGTGAACGCAGTGGCCGGTTATTTTGAGAGGAATCACAGGAATGCCGGGATTCATCCGGTATACAGGCTGGACCGGAATACCACGGGGCTGGTGGTGGTGGCGAAGTCTGCCATGGGGCAGTATGAGCTGTCAAGGAGTCATGACTGTATTTACCGGCAGTATGTGGCGCTGGTTTCAGGAAGAGTGGAGCCGGCGGAGGGGCTCATTGAAGAACCTATCGGCAGGAAGCCCGGAAGTATTGTGGAATGGATGGTACGGCCTGATGGAAAATGGGCGGCTACGGAATATCGGGTGCTTGCGTCTTCTGATGAGGCCAGTCTTCTTCTGATTCATTTGAGGTCTGGACGTACGCACCAGATACGGGTCCATTTTTCATCACTGGGTCATCCTCTTCTAGGAGATGATTTATACGGCGGCTCCCTGGATCTGATGAAACGGCAGGCTCTTCATGCCTGGTCTGTTGCTTTCCGCCAGCCCCGAAAGGGGACGCCTCTTCGGCTCTATGCCCCCATGCCATCGGATATGACTGAGGTGATTTTGAAGCTGTGGGGTTCTCTTGATGTTTTGAAGGAGGTATGAAATTGCCTGTACAGAATAAGGGATATATTTCATTTCTTACATTTTCCATTTTTCAGGGGCTTTCGCTAAAGGCGGCGGTGTCCTGCAGAAAGGGCGGCGTGAGCAGGCCTCCTTTTACCAGTTTGAACATGGGGCTTCATGTGGGGGACCGGGCAGAGGATGTGCTGGAGAACCGGAAGCGGTACTGCCGGGCCCTGGGTTTGGATGAAGGGCTGCTTATCAACTGCCGGCAGGTACATGGTACTCATATCGAGGAGGTTTCAGAAGTGGACCGGGGCCGTGGCGCTTTTTCCCTTGATACGGCCATTCCCGATACGGACGGTCTCATGACTTCTTCTCCTGATGTGCCGCTTACCATGAATTATGCAGACTGCACGCCTCTTTTCTTCTATGATCCTGTAAGAAAGGTCTGCGCCCTTTCCCATGGCGGCTGGCGGGGGACTGCCGGAGACATAGCAGGGAAAACGGTATCACTGATGGTGGAGAGATTTCATTCTAGAAGGGAAGATATATTGGGTGCCATTGGTCCTGCCATTGGCCTGATGGATTTTGAAGTGGGAAAAGAGGTTATAGACGAGATGAGGCCTCTTTTCAGCAGGGCGGAATGGCCTTCTCTTTTCCGGGAGAAGGGAAATGGGAAGTATCTTTTCGGCCTGGCCAAGGCCAATCACTATCTCATGAGGAAGGCGGGCCTTTTGGAGAATCATATCGAGGACTGCCATATTTCCACCTGGACTGATAATGATTTCTTTTATTCCTATCGGAAGGAAAAGGGAAGGACCGGGCGCCACATGGCGGTGCTGATGATGGAACCATGAGGGGAGCAAGGATTGCCGTCATTACCGGCGCTTCATCCGGGCTGGGCCGGGCTTTTGCCCTTGAAACAGGCCGTCTTGGAGGCATCGATGAAATATGGCTGATTGCCAGGAGAAGGGAAAATCTGGAGAGACTGGCAGGAGAGCTTCCTGTGAAGGGAAGGGCCCTTTCTCTTGATCTTCTGGCAGAGGATTCCCTGGTATCATTGAAAAAGCTCCTGGAAGAGGAGAGGCCGGATATTGCTCTTCTGGTAAATAATGCAGGGCGGGGGTCCGTCGTTTCTTTTGAGGAGGAATCTTTGAAGGATATGGAGGACATGGTCAGACTTGACGCAGAGGTGCCTATGAAGCTGACCAGACTTTGTCTTCCTTATATGAAGGGATCTGCTGGCATTATCAATGTGTGCTCTGCGGCTTCCTTTGTGCCTCTGCCAGGGCTTTCGGTGTACAGTGCGTCGAAGAGTTTTCTTCTCTCCTTCAGCCGCTCCCTCAACAGGGAACTGAAGGGCCGGGGCATTGTGGTTACCGCGCTCTGCCCTTACTGGATCGGCGATACGGAGTTTATGGAGAAGGTGGGGGCAGCTGTTCATCCCCTTGGCCTGCTGACAGCAGAAGACGTGGCGCGTCAGGGGCTTTCAGATAACCGGCGGGGCAGGGAAATGTCTCTTCCCGGTATCATGAGCCGGCTGACGCGGCTGGGAGCTGCTTTACTTCCGCTGCCGATGCTTCTCTTTTTTAAAAGGCTTTTTGGTGCATGAAAAAACTTCGGATTCCTTCAGGGGTCCGAAGTTTTTGATTTCTAGCGGAAGGTATTTTTTCCAAGCCGGGGATGGACGGCAGGCTTTAAGCTCCGCTTTTCAATGATGTCCAGGGCTTCTTCCATGGTCACATCGCTCAGGCGGCCTTCTATTTCATAGACCAGCATGGGCGAGGCAGCGTCCAGCTCGCTTCCGGGAAGATAGATGTATTCCTGATTACGGCTGTCGCCGTATATGAATCCCGCCAGCAGGCGGCTTTCTGCCAGTTTATGCATGACTTTCCTCCAGGTTGCAGATGAAATGGGGCTTGAAATCCAGGTAATCTGCCGAAGTGAGGTGAAGCTTGATGCCGCAGAGCTCTTCCGGCAGGTTGGTGAAATTGGCAGCTCCATGGATGTGGCCGTAAATGCAGTCGGTTACATGATGGGCTTTCATGATTTCTATCATGTGGGATGGATTTCTTGCCTCGTCAAAGGGGGGATAATGGAGCACTGCCATAATGCGGGAGGCTCCCGTTTTTTCCGCCAGGTCCAAGGACCGCTCCAGGCGGCCTTCCTCTCTGGCAATGATGGGCTTGTCTGTTTCTGTCAGTTTGGGGGAGGTTTCCGATATCCAGCCCCTGGTGCCGGCCAGGGCCACCTGACCGGTTCTGATGGCGGAGTTATGGAGAAATTCCAGCATGCCATCGGTCATGCGGGTCATTTTAGTCACTGTGTCCCACCAGTAGTCGTGGTTTCCGCGGACTACAATCTTTCGGCCCGGCAGGCGGCCCAGCATCTTTAAATCGGAAATGGCATCATCCATATTCATGGCCCAGGACAGGTCTCCTGCCATAATGACTGTATCTTCTTCATGAATGGTTTCCAGCCAGGCGGTTATAATTTTTTCCCTGTGGTTTTTCCAGTGGGCGCCGAAGATATCCATGGGCTTGGAAGGCGGATCGCCGGACAGGTGAAAATCGCTGAATGCGTATAATTTCATCAATTCTGTTAGTCTCCGAAGTATTTGGGGGATGCCAGGGTTTCCATCATCCGCTTTTTGCTGTCCCTGTCCATGACATGGGTGATGCGGTAGCCCATGTACAGGGGGCTGGCTGTGTAGCGGGGGAATATTTTGGCATGGATATGTTTCATGTAATGATAAAAGAATATATTGTAGCTGGTGCAGGGCAGGGGGAAATCGTGAAGCACAAAGCGGGCCAGGGTCTGAATGGCGTCGGCAAACCGGTCCGGCGAAGCGTCTTTCTTCAGCGTCACATTCAGTTCCCCCATGCAGCTCAGGGGATAATCGGAAATGGTGGCATAGCAGTCTTCATCTTCATGGACCAGGGAGCCAAGGAAATTTTCTCCCAGAATGTTATCCCGGTAGTCATAGTCTTCCAGCCCGATAATCTGGGAATGAGGATGCCGCTGGGAGCCGCCGGATCCGGGACCGTAGTTGCGGAAGTAAAGGACCGACTTGAACCGTTTGTCCGATTCCAGCTTTAGCCAGTGGGAAAGGCCAAAGGAAACGACTTCATGGAGCTTTTCCGGTTCATAGGTGGAAAGCTCCCCGTTGTGGTCTGACGTTTCCACAATCACCGTAGGCCAGGTGTGCTCAAAGACAGGAAATTTGTTCATGAGCCAGATGATATCGCCTTTCTTCTCCATAATGCCGGTCAGTTTTTCCGGATGGCAGAAGGGGCAGATTTTCTGGGTGCCGGAATGGGGTTTCCGGCTTCCGATTGCCAGATTAAAAGTGATAGGTGTATTCATGTTTTTATCCTCAGCTTTCTTTTTTATTATAGCACAGGGCAGGGAGAGGATACGCCGGGACGGCTGTAAAAATATAGTAAAAAAGACCAGAACAGGGAAGGTTTATTTTTTCTGCTTGACAAAGGCAGGCGAATCAGCTAATATATTGTCATAGCATTTCTTTAACGAAATAAAGTAATAAAGAGAGGTAAGGATTATGAAGCTGAAAAAATTGGTTATTGCAGGGGTTCTGGCACTGGGTGCCGCTGGTCTTCTGGCAGGCTGCGGCGGGGATAACAAGGCAGGAAGCGCTGCCAAATCGGCAGCTGCCGGTGCAAAGCCCACAAAGATTGTAGCCGGTATGGATGATACCTTTGCTCCCATGGGATTCAGGGATGACAGCGGTAAAATCGTAGGCTTTGATATTGATATGGCAGAAGCGATTTCCAAGGAAATCGGAGTGCCCATCGAATTCAAACCCATTGACTGGGCTTCCAAGGAAACGGAACTGAACTCCGGCCGTATCGACTGCATCTGGAATGGTTTCACCATGACACCGGAACGGCAGAAAAAGCTGGCTTTCACCAAACCTTACATGGACAATATTCAGGAATTTGTGGTGCTGAAAGATTCTCCGGTCCAGAGCATGGCTGACCTCAAGGGCAAGAAGATTACCATTCAGGAAGCTTCCACTGCTGAAACGGCACTGAACCGGGATCCTCAGCTGAAGGCGGCTTTTGCTGAAGTCAAGGCTTATCCGGATCTGACCGCCTGCTTTATGGACCTGGAAAGCGGCCGCTGCGATGCCGTGCTTTCCGATACCGTACTGAATGAATACTACATGACAAAGAAGCCTGATACCTTCCGGGAACTGCCGGATCAGGTATCTAAGGATACCTTCGCCATCGGCATCAAGAAGGATAACCAGGCGCTGGTGGATCTCCTGAACCAGGGCATTGATAAGGTCATTGCCAGCGGCGAAGCAGCCAAGATTTCCGAGAAATGGTTCGGCAAGGATGTAGTACTGAAATAAGATTTCCTTTTCCTGCCCGTCAGGTGGGAACAAAGTATCACCGGAGCGGGGCCGCCCTCCGGTGATTTCTTTTTCTGTAAAATTCTATTTCTCTGTCTTGTTAAATGGATGAAGGCAGTGTATGATATTCATACATGCATCAAAGAGGCCTTCTGCCTCCTGATTTTTGTAAGGAGTTACTGATGGATTATATCATTCACATTCTGCCCAACATGTTTTCCGGTCTGGGCGTTTCAGCCAAAATCTTCGTACTCACCTTCGTGCTGGCTCTGCCTATCGGCATTCTTCTTGCCATGGTCCGTATTTCTCACGTGGCTCTTTTCAGAAAACTGGCAGCCATATACATTTACGTCATGCGGGGAACGCCCCTCATGCTGCAGATCATGTTCATTTACTACGGGCTGCCTCTCATGCTTCATGTACAGGTCAGCGATTTCCCTGCAGCCATTCTTGCCTTTGTGGCCAACTATGCCGCCTATTTTGCAGAAATTTTCAGAGGCGGCATCCAGTCTATCAGCAAGGGGCAGTATGAAGGAGCCAAGGTGCTGGGATTCAGCTATCGGCAGACCATGTGGCACATTATCCTTCCCCAGGTGATTAAACGGGTCATCCCTCCCTTGGGCAATGAAACCATTACCCTTCTGAAGGATACCTCCCTGGTATACATCCTGGCCATGAACGACCTCATGCGCGTGACCCGCGCTTTTGTACAGCGGGATTTCGACACCACTCCCTTCCTGGTGGCAGCGGTATTCTACCTTGTATGCACCGCCGTGCTGACAAGAATCCTGGCTTATGTGGAAAAACGGTATGCAGTGTATGAGGAATGATGAGGTAGCGAAATGAGCTTTATTGAAATGAAAAATATCCGGAAGGATTTCGGAAAGCAGACCATCCTTCACAATGTGAACATGTCTATGGAAAAAGGGGAAGTCCTTTCCATTATCGGTCCCTCCGGCGCCGGTAAGAGTACCCTGCTCCGCTGCCTGATTCATCTGGAAACCATCCAGGGAGGATCCATCATGGTGGATGGAGATTACCTGGCCCGGGAAAAGGACGGGGCCATGGTATATGCCGATGAAAATCAGCAGAAGAAGATATTGAGCAAAATGGGCATGGTCTTCCAGTCCTTCAACCTCTTTCCCCATATGACGGTGCTTGATAACATTATGGCAGCGCCGATCTATGTTAAAGGCATGAAGAAAGAGGAAATCCAGCCGGTGGCTGAAGAGCTTCTTCGCAAGGTAGGCCTTTTGAATAAGAAGGACATGTATCCCGGCAGCCTTTCCGGCGGGCAGAAACAGCGTGTGGCTATTGCCAGAGCACTGGCTATGAATCCGGATATCATGCTCTTTGATGAACCCACCTCCGCGCTGGATCCGGAGCTGACAGGAGAAGTTTTGAAGACAATTCAGCAGCTGGCCGATGAAAATATGACCATGGCCATTGTGACCCACGAAATGGCCTTTGCCAAATCCGTTTCGGACCGTGTCCTTTTCATGGTAGACGGAAAGGTGGAGGAAGAAGGGAACAGTGAGGATGTCTTCGACCATCCGAAGAACGAACGCACCAGGGCTTTCCTGAAATCCATCCTCCGGGCCTAGGAAGATACTGGAAAAGGCTATGAAGAATGCAGCATTCTTCATAGCCTTTTTTGTGTGCAGGGACAGGAATTTTTAAAGACCCAGGACCACGCCGGCAGCGGCGGAGATGACAATGTAAATGATGGGGTGAAGCCGGAATTTCACAAGGCCTGCATAGATGAGAAGAGCCAGGATCAGGGATGGCCAGCGGAAAAGGGCAGACAGGGCGCCGCTCGCCTCAAAGAGGGGAAGGTTCAGGAGGGAAATTTTTGCCACCCCCAGACCGGCAGCGGCAATGAGGGCAGTGGAAGCAGGGCGGAGCCCGTAGAAAATGCGTCCCATGATTTCCGATTCCCTGAATTTTTTCAGGATGGAATACACTATGGAAATGACAATGATGGCGGGGGCTGTTAAGGACAGGGTGGTATAGATGCCCCCGGGAATTCCCAGGGCCTCGAAACCGGCGTAGGTAGCCATATTGACGCCCAGAGGACCGGGAGTGGATTCAGAAATGGCAATCATGTTGGCAATATCTTCGGCAGTGAACCAGCCGGTGCGCTGAGATATATCATAAAGGAAGGGAAGCGTAGCAAGGCCGCCGCCTACGGCAAAGAGACCGGCCTTGAAAAATTCCCAGAACATCTGGAGCCATATCATCGGGAAGCACCTTCCTTCTTATCTTTCTTCAACGAGGGCATGAGGAAGAAGCCGCCTGCGCCGGCAGCCATCACGGAAAATACAGGAGATACAGGGGCAAAGAGAGAAAGGCAGAGGATGACAAGGAAAATGAAAAGGGTCCTTTTATCCTTCACCGATTTCTTCCCCAGCTTTAGCACGGCATCCAGAATGAGTACGCACACGCAGGCACGGATACCTGTAAAGGCATGGACCACATAGGGATTCTCTTCAAACCGGGTGAGGAACATGGCAATGGTGGTGATAATGATCATGGATGGCGTTATGACGCCGAGGGTGGCAAAAATGCCGCCCCAGAAACCTTTCAGCTTTAAGCCGATGAAGGTGGCCACGTTCACCGCAATCATACCCGGTGTCACCTGTCCCAGGGCATAGTAATCCATGAGCTCCTCTTCCGTTGCCCAGTGATGATTGTCCACCACCTCCCGCTGCAGTATGGGGAGCATGGCATAACCGCCGCCAAAAGTGACGGCTCCCATTTTTGCAAAAATCAGAAACAGCTGTACTAATAATTTCATGGCGCTCTTCCTTTCCTGAACATAAGATCCATCAGCGGATACATTGTCATCAGATATAAAATCCGTATTGCCTGCTGCATGGAATACATGTATCATAGCAGGTGTAAAGGCATATGAAAAATATTGATTTCCTTAAAAACCATATGGAGAAGATATAGATGGATTTAAGACAGCTGAGATATTTTAAAACCATTATAGAAGAGGGCACCATTACGGGAGCCGCCAGAAAACTTCATATTTCCCAGCCGCCTCTGTCCAGCCAGATGCACCTTCTGGAAAAAGAGCTGGGCACCCTTCTTTTTGAACGGGGCGCCCGGCAGGTGGTGCCTACGGAAGCGGGAAGCCGACTCTACCGCTATGCCGTGGAAATGCTGGATCTGGAAATGGCGGCCCGGGAGGAAATCGGCACCCTGAAGACAGGACACCAGGGGGTCCTCCGCCTGGGTCTGGTATCCTCCGGCGGCCATGACAAACTGTACCGTCTGCTTCGGGCATACAGGAAGTGCTATCCCCATATCCAGTTCAAGGTATATGAGGGAAACAGCTATGAGCTCCTTGAGCAGCTCCGGAAGGGAAAAATCGATGTGTCCCTCCTGCGCTCCCCTTTTTCCCTCTATGGACTGGACCTGATTCCCCTGGAACGGACTGCCATGGGAATCGGTCTTTCCGGCAGGGCCTTCCCTTCCTGGCAGGGAGGGGCCCTTCATTTAAAGGACCTGGGAGATGTGCCCCTCATCCTCTATCGGCGGTGGGAAAAAATCATACTGGAGGAATGCAGGAAGGAAAAATACAGCCCCGACATTTACTGCGTGTCCGATGACGCCAGAACCTGCAGGGAATGGGCAGAAGCGGGGCTGGGAGCAGCGGTGGCGCCCATGACGGTGCTTCGAAAGAGCCGGGAGCTCATTCTGGGCACCCTGCAGGAGGAGGCCCTTTCATCGGACCTGTACCTGGCCCGTCGGAAGGGGGAAACCAGTGCCCAGAGTGCCCTTCTCTTCTTCCGGATGGCAGAAAAATATGCCGCCATGATTCCCCGGGAAAGCCGGGATTGATGGAAAGAATCTGATTTCATGGTGCTGGTGTACAAGAGATGCAGGATTTTCCAAATGGCAGAAAATCCATGGAATCGGCGGATTTTCAGAATCTTTATCGAAAAATTTGTTTTTTTTAGGGGTTTATGCTAAAATATAACTTGCGATTTATCGTGCATTGAAAGACCAAAAAAGGTATCATTTGTCGGTAAGCCGACTTAAGGAGGAATATTTTTTATGAACGTAAAAGTAGAGGCACTGGATCAGCACAAGGTTTCCGTAGGCATCGAACTGCCGGCTGAAGTTGTACAGAAAGGATTCAAAAAAGCGGTATCCCGCATTGCCAACCAGGTAAGAATCCCTGGATTCCGTAAAGGCAAGGCAAACCGCAAAATCCTGGAAATGCATTTCGGCAAAGAAGCCATTGAAGCAGAAGCCAAGGACATTGTCATCAACGAAGCAGTAGACGCAGCACTCCGTCAGGAAAAACTGATTCCCGTCACCACCCCTGATGTAAAAGAAGACAAATTCTCCGAAGCAGAAGGTGCCGCTTTCACTGCTACTTTCGTAAAACGTCCGGAAGTAGAACTGGGCGAATACAAAGGCCTGGAAGCTGAAAAAGCATCTCCCGAAATCACCGATGACCAGGTGATGGCACAGCTTAAAGGCGCTGCTGAACAGAACGCTAGACTGGAAAAGGCAGAAGAAGGCACAGAACTGAAGAAAGGCGACTTTGCTATTATCGATTTCAAAGGCACCGTTGACGGAAAACCCTTTGAAGGCGGCGAGGGCAAGACCTATCCTCTGGAAATCGGTTCTCAGAGCTTTATCCCCGGCTTTGAAGAACAGCTGGAAGGACATAAGGCCGGCGACGATGTAACGGTTAAGGTCGTTTTCCCGGAAGACTACTTCGTAGATGCTCTGAAAGGCAAGGAAGCAGAATTTAAGGTTCATATCAGTGACGTAAAACGCAAACAGCTTCCTGAACTGAACGATGAATTCGCAAAATCCATCAGCCAGTTTGAAACCATGGATGAACTGAAGGCTGCTGTGAAACAGCAGATGCAGCTGCAGGCTTTCCAGCAGGCAGAAGAAGCTTACCACGAAGCTCTCGTTAAACAGGCTGTAGCCAATGCCAAGGTAGACATTCCCCAGGAAATGGTGGAACAGCATATCGATGAAATCGTGAACGAAATCAAAATGAACGTGGAATCCAGAAACTCCACTCTTGACGAATACCTGAAGAGCATCGGCCAGACCATGGAACAGCTCCGCAAGAACTATGAAAAGACCGCTGCTGAACAGGTACGTCAGGGACTGGTTCTGGAAACCATTGCTGAAAAGGAAGACCTCACCGTTACCAACGAAGACCTGTCCATGGAAATCTACAGCATGGCTCACCAGTTCAATGCTGACCCCAACGATGTCATGAAAATCATCAAAGACGAAGGCCGCGTAGGCATGCTGGTAAACTCCGTACTCCGCAAGAAAGCAGCTGCTTTCATCTACGGCGCAGCCAAGAAGGCTGAAGCTGACAAGAAGGAAGAAGCCAAAGCAGAAGAAAAGGCAGCAGAAGCTCCCGAAGCTCCGAAAGCGGAAGAAAAGAAAGACGACTTTGAATCCATGACAGTGAAAGACCTGAAGGCTTATGCCGCTGAAAAAGGCATTGCTCTGGAATCCAAAGCTAAAAAAGCTGAAATCATTGAAACCATCCGTAAGGCAGAATCCAAATAATCGGCCTTCACGGCTTCCAATCCATGGGAATGTAATATCAGGAAACTGATGGTTTAGAAAAAGAGACGCGGGGATAACCGGCGTCTCTTTCGACCATATGGAAAAAACAAAATTTCAGGCAGAAATGCCTGTATCCGAGAAAGAAAGGTGTTATCACTATGGCATATGTACCGATTGTAGTTGAACAGACAGCACAGGGAGAAAGGTCCTATGATATTTACTCCCGTCTTCTGAAAGACCGTATCATTTTCCTGGACGGCCAGATCGAAGACCACATGGCCAATGTCATCATTGCCCAGCTTCTCTTCCTGGAAGCAGAAGATCCGTCCAAGGATATCCACCTTTACATCAACAGCCCCGGCGGCGTAGTTACCGCAGGACTGGCTATCTACGACACCATGCAGTATATCCGGCCTGATGTATCGACCATCTGCATCGGCTCCTGCGCCAGTATGGCAGCAGTCCTTCTGACTGCCGGCGCCGCAGGAAAGCGGTATGCCCTGCCCCATTCCAACATTATGATCCACCAGCCTCTGGGCGGCGTGCAGGGACAGGCTACGGAAATCGAAATCCATGCCCGTGAAATCCTCCGTCTCCGGGAAGAACTGAACGGCATCCTTTCCAAGCACAGCGGACAGCCCCTGGAAACCATTGCCAGAGATACGGAACGGGACAATTTCATGACCGCTGAAATGGCGAAGAACTATGGCCTCATCGACCAGATTCTTACCCGCAATGATTTGCATAAACTGACTGCCAAATAAAGGAGGCTTCCATTGAACAGGAAAAATGAAGGAACTCCGGTCTGCAGCTTCTGCGGCCGCTCCGGGGACGAAGTGGAAAAACTGATTGCCGGTCCTGGAGTCTATATCTGCAACGAATGCATCGAAGTATGCTCCAATATCCTTCGGGAAGAGCTGAAGGCAGACAAGAAAAAGGCAGCGCCCCATTTCAAACTGCCTACGCCGGAAGAAATCAAAAAATACATGGACCAGTACGTCATCGAGCAGGACGATGCCAAAATGGCACTGGCCGTGGCTGTGTACAACCACTATAAGCGCATTGAACATGAAGGGGAAGAGGATGATGTGGAACTGCAGAAATCCAATATCATCATGCTGGGGCCCACGGGCAGCGGCAAAACCCTTCTGGCCCAGACCCTGGCCCGGTTCCTGGATGTGCCCTTTGCCATCTCCGACGCCACCACCCTTACAGAAGCAGGCTATGTAGGGGAAGATGTGGAGAATATCCTCCTCCGCCTCATCCAGGCGGCTGACTACGATATCGACAAGGCAGAACGGGGCATTGTCTATATCGATGAAATCGATAAGATCGCCAGAAAATCGGAAAACCCCTCCATCACCAGGGATGTGTCCGGCGAAGGGGTGCAGCAGGCGCTCCTGAAAATTCTGGAAGGCACGGTAGCCAGCGTACCGCCCCAGGGCGGAAGGAAGCATCCGAACCAGGAAATGATCCAGATCGACACCACCAACATCCTCTTCATCTGCGGCGGTGCCTTTGCAGGCATCGACAAGGTCATTGACCGCCGGCTTACCAAGAGCGTTATGGGATTCGGGGCAGACATCGAAAAGAAGGATGACCGGGACATGGCGGAACTTCTGCAGCAGGTACAGCCGGAAGACCTTCTGAAATTCGGTCTCATCCCTGAATTTATCGGTCGTCTCCCTGTCATCGTTCCTCTCCATCCGCTGAATGAAGAGGCCCTTGTGAAAATTCTTACCGAACCGAAGAATGCCCTGGTCCGTCAGTACCAGAAACTGCTGGCCATGGATCATGTGGACCTGGAATTTGACGACGGCGCCATTCATGCCATTGCCCGTCAGGCCATTGAAAGGAATACGGGAGCCCGCGGACTCCGCGCTATCATTGAAAAAATCATGCAGCATGTCATGTACGAAATCCCCAGCATGAAAGACGTGGTGAAGTGCACAGTGACGGAAGATGTGGTCAAGAACCATTCCGAACCGATCCTCACAAGGAAAGGCAGCTGATTTTATTCTTCAGATTATGGAAAGGGGAAATTTCCCATTTCCTGCAAGCCGGAGCTCTCAAGCTCCGGCTTTTGTGACCTTCCAGGCTGATGGGTTCCCTTCTATTTACAAAAGAGAAATCAAGGATTGATAATTCCTTAATAAAATAAGGATTTCATGCTCTTCCATGTGTTACAATAAACTGGGGAAACTGTGCAGACATCATAGTTTCCCCAGTATGGAGGAATTATATATGAGTGAAACAAAAACAGAAAACAATGGACTCACCCTGCCGCTGGTACCGTTGAGGGACATTGTGGTTTACCCGAAAATGACGGTAAACCTTGATATAGGCAGGAAAGATTCGGCCGATGCCGTGCGCCTTGCCAGCAGGGGCGACCGCTACATCGTAACGGCCCTGGAAAGACAGGGGGACCCATCTGGAGATGACGTATATCTCACAGGCACAGTGGTGAAAATCAGCCAGATGCTCCAGCTCCCCGGCGGGCTGGTGCGGGTGCTGGCAGAAGGGGTATCCCGGGTGAAAATCCTTTCCTATGAAAAGGACAGCCGCTGCCTCATGGCCCAGGTGGATGACCTGGAAGAAATCATGCCCGATGACGAACTGAAGGCAGAAGCATACAGAAGGACTATTTTAAAATCCTTCTTCGAATGGCTCAGAAACACCAAACAGGGCCTTCCCGATGAACAGATGGATCAGCTCAAGCAGATTACGGACCCCGGCGAAACGGCGGACTTCCTTTCTGCCCAGCTTCTCCTTACGCCCCGCCAGCGTCAGGACGTACTGGAAGAAACCAATGTGATGGACAGGCTCCGCCTGGTTCACCACCTGCTGGACCAGGAAATCCAGATCGGCCGGCTGGAAGCGGAAATCAACGGTGACGTGCGGGCCAAAATGGACAAGGAACAGCAGGACTATTACCTGCGTCAGAAAATCAAGTCCATCCATGACCGTCTGGGTGATACGGTAAGCCAGGAACAGGAAGCCGAAGACTACCGGAAAAAGTTGAAAGAATCGGGCATCCCTCAGGAATTCAAGGCCAAAATCGGAAAAGTCATCGACCATCTGGCAGCCATGCCGCCTATGATGGCGGAAACGGCAGTGGCCAGAAACTATCTGGACTGGATCTTCAGCCTGCCCTGGAATAAAGAAAGCCAGGATAAACTGGATTTGAAGGAAGCCAAGAAACTGCTGGACCATGACCATTACGGCCTCACCAAAATCAAGGAAAGAATTCTGGAATACCTGGCAGTCCGTGTGCTGGCACCGGATGCCAAGGCTCCCATTATCTGCTTCGTAGGACCTCCAGGTGTAGGCAAGACCTCCCTGGCCCAGTCCATTGCCAATGCCATGGGACGGAAGTTTGCCCGCATTTCCCTGGGCGGCATTCACGATGAAGCGGAAATCCGCGGCCACCGCCGCACCTATATCGGGGCCATGCCTGGACGGTTCATTGAAGCCATTGCCCAGGCCAAAACGAAGAATCCCCTCATTCTGCTGGATGAAATCGACAAGGTAGGCGCCGATTTCCGGGGCGACCCGGCATCGGCCCTGCTGGAAGCGCTGGATCCGGAACAGAACAAGGCTTTCCACGACAATTATATCGATATTCCCTTTGATTTATCGAAGGTATTCTTCCTGGCCACCGCCAATACGGTATCCACCATCCCGCCGGCCCTTCTTGACCGCATGGAGCTCATCGAGCTCACGGGCTACACGGAAGAGGAAAAGGTGAAGATTGCCAAACAGTACCTCATTCCCCGCCAGATGAAGAGAAACGGTCTCAAGGCAAAGGATATCCGTTTTACGGATCTCCTCATCCGCCGTGTCATCGAAGGCTACACCAGAGAGGCTGGCGTCCGGGAGTTGGAAAGGACCATTGGCTCCCTCTGCCGCAAAGTGGGCAAGAAAATGGTACTCCAGGATGAAAGCCTTCCATCTCTTAATGCGAAAACCCTGGAAAAATACCTGGGCCCTGTGAAATTCATGCCCATGGCGGAAGAACATCCCGATGCCGTGGGACGGGTCAACGGTCTGGCCTGGACCATGGCAGGCGGCGAAGTGCTGGATACGGAAGCAGTCACCATCAAAGGCAAGGGCAATCTGATTCTTACGGGACAGCTGGGCGATGTAATGAAGGAATCCGCCGAAACGGCCTATACCTACATCCGCAGCCGGGCCAAGCAGCTGGGCCTGAAGGATGATTTCTACGAAACCCTGGATACCCATATCCATCTGCCCGAAGGAGCGGTGCCCAAAGACGGTCCTTCTGCCGGCGTGACCATGGCTACCGCCATGGCCTCCGCCTACACCGGACGAAAGGTGAGAGGCGATACAGCCATGACCGGTGAAATCACACTGACCGGCGAAGTCCTTCCCATCGGCGGCGTCAAAGAAAAGGTGCTGGCAGCCAACCAGTTTGGCATCAAGCAGATTCTTCTCCCCGAAAAGAACAGGCGGGATCTGGAAGAACTGCCTGCATCGGTGAGAGATAAGCTCCATTTCGTATATGTGAAGAATGTGGATGATGTGCTGAATCACGCCCTGGTGAAATAAGCCATTATCAGGGGAAGTGCTGTTCGTCAGGCAGCAGCCCCTTTCAGTGAATCCGGACAACCGGCATCAAGGAGGCAAGCCTGTGTCAGAAATTAAAAAAATGGATGAATTTCATATATTTTCTTCCGCCTATGTCCGGGCGGCAGTGAACCGCAGCCAGTATGTGAACGACGGAAAGAAGGAAATCGCCTTCATCGGACGGTCCAATGTGGGAAAATCATCCCTCATCAATTCTCTCTGCGGCAGGAAGAAACTGGCCTTTGTCAGCCGGGAGCCGGGGAAGACCAGAACCATCAATTACTATGCTATCCAGTCCAGAAGGATGGAGAATGAAGAGGAAGTGCGGCAGGACTGGTATCTGGTGGACCTGCCGGGGTACGGCTTTGCCAAGACAAGCCAGCAGAACAAGGACAGCTGGTCTGCCTTCATTGCAGATTACCTGGAACATTCCCCCAGTCTCCAGATGATCGGCCTTTTAATCGATCTCCGCCATCCCGGCCTTCCCATCGACATGAAGGCCTATGAATGGCTCCGTTCCATTGCCCCGTCCCTCCAGATCATCGGGACCAAAGGGGATAAGCTGAAGCGGAATGAACTGGTGAAGAATAAAAAACTTCTGGAAAAATATTTCCCGGGAGACTTCCCGCCCATTGCCTACTCTGCTCTCACCGGAGAGGGCCGGGAGGAACTGCTGAAGGTGATTGAAGGAAAGATATGTGACTGATATGAAAAAAACAGTTTTCCTTACTGCCCTGCTGGCGGCAGCGTCTATCACAGGTTTTGCCTATAATCTGTACGCTCCGAATTCCTTTGATCCCGTAAGCCCTAAGTCCTGGGACTACAGGACCGTGGAAACCCTGTGCCGGGAAGGGAAAGCCCCTTCCTATACCACCGATTTCTTCAGCCGGGGCAGCATGACCCGCTATGAACTGGCCAGCGTGATTAAGGATATGCTGGAGCACCATAACGAAAAGGACAAAGATCATGAAAGTCTGATGAAACTGAAGAAGGAATACGCCCGGGAGCTGGAAGCCCTGGGATACAAAGAAGAAAAAAAGATTCCCGAAGGAAAACCGATGCTGGAAATGAGCGGAGACGGAAGAATCCGCTATAACAGTGACGGAGACGCTGACGGAAGAGTCCGGGTCAATACCCGGTGGCGCATCGGTGATGATACTACCGTCAATGCCGGCGGCACAAAGAATGTAAAATAAAAAAACGCGATACCATGGTAATCCATGGCATCGCGTTTTTTGGTACGGGCTGGTGGGGACTGGGGAATAGGAACCGGGGAGTGGAGAGCGGGAGTCTGGCCTGCCCGTAAAGGCGCTGTCCTTTTGCTGCCTGACCGTATCTTCGGATTGGCAGGGGCGTTAAACCCAAGAATCCCTTTCCACAACCGGCCCGGGTCAGCAGGCCATAACCCGAAGGAAGTCCCTCTGCCCTTTCTTAATACACCATCACATACCACAGGATGAGCACTGCCAGAAGAAGCAGGTTGTATAGAGAAAAGAGGGCCAGGTACTCCTTTTTGGAGACGGCAGGAATATGGGTATAGGCTTTGAAGGAAATGAGGCTGGCCATGGAAGCAATGAGGGTGCCCAGTCCGCCCACATCCACACCCAGGAGAAGGGGCGCCCAGTTTTCCGTATAGGGAGAAAGCATGACCGTGGCCGGCACATTGCTGATAAATTGGGAGAGGAGAAGGGATATCCAGAACTCATGGTCCCCTATGGTCTGCCGGGCCCAGGTGCTGAGGATGTCCAGGCGTCCCAGATTTCCGACAGCCATGAAGAGAAGGGAAAAGAGGAGAAGCAGCTTGTAATCCACCTCCCAAAAGGCCTTCCGGTCCAGGAAAATCATGGCCGGCACCACCACTGCCATGACGAGGGCCAGGGGAATCAGACGAAGGACATGAAGAACACAGAGGAGGAGAAGGAAAAGGAGAAAGAGGGACTTCTTCCTGGGCAGTTCCATTTCCCTGGAAGGCAGGGAAGAAATGACGGTTTCCGGGAAAAGCCGTCCTGCCAGATACAGAAAAAAGCCGCTGATGAAGACCACCGGCGCTGTGGTCGATAGAAAATCAGACAGGGGCAGATGGAAGTATTCATAGATGAAAAGATTCTGCGGATTTCCTATGGGTGTCAGCATGCTGCCCATGTTGGCAGCTATGGTTTCCAGCGTAATTAGCGGAATCAGAAGTGACCGCTCATGGATTTCGATAAAAGTGGAAATGGAAAAGGGAACAAAGATAATAAGGGATATATCATTGGTTATGACCATGGACGAAAAGAAGCAGGCAACGGTAAAGAAACGGGCCAGCTGCCGCACCGTGACTTTTCCGTCAAAAAAATGAAGGCAGAGAGCCCTGGGAATGCCCCATTTTCCGATTTCCGCCGTAATGGTCATGAGACAGAACAGGATGCCCAGCAGATTCCAGTTTATGCTTTCCCAAAGAAGGGCAGGGGAGAAAGGCACAAAAAGCCCGGTGGCCAGAGCTAAAAGGGCGGCCAGCAGCACATCGGCGTATTTTTTTATCATGAAAAGCCTCCACAGGAATAAGATGTCTTTTTATTATAATGGAAATGGGACTGGCGGGGAATGGGGAATGGAGAATGGGGCGTGAAGGTTCTAAAGTTTGACGGGGCTATCGCCCCGAGGATTCTTAAGTTTGACAGCGGCTATGCCGCTGAGGGTTGTGGAGGGCGCCTTACATTTATAGAAGGCGCCCTCTTATGATAAAACCTTTACAACCG
>ENA-ORRN01001222-ORRN01001222.1-human-gut-metagenome-genome-assembly--contig:-NODE-1222-length-18337-cov-2.997046_pt1 | contig 18337 bp, 10 predicted proteins | sample MGYA00242174_ERZ509132 | MGnify/ENA primary metagenome ERZ509132 (study PRJEB26280, sample SAMEA2338671) | human gut metagenome | biome: human gut; feature: human-associated habitat; material: faeces... | reverse complement strand
TTAGCCGTATTCATACGATACCCCAACTCAAAACTGGGTAAACTCTTCGACTTATTGACGCTCAACTGGCGGCGGGCAGCCACCTGCTCGCTTTTCAACGTAAGCAACTGAGGATTGGAAGTCACAGCCTCCGCACATAATTCTTCGAATGACAGGATATCACCGTCCGACATATAGGTCGTGTCCGTGAAGTCGATAGCAATACCACCATTCAATGTTGCCAGTTCCTGAAGTTTGGCAATACGGGCAGACTCGTTCATACGGGCTTCCGTTTTCGCATTCAGCAGCTCCAGGTCAATCTTATTTGTTTCCAGAATATTCGCATCGCCGGTTTCCAAACGCATGGCATACAGTTCCGCCAGTTGTTCCGCATTCTGCCTGCGTTGGTCGAGTAATGCCCGTTGCTGGTTCAACAGGACCAGGTCAAGGCAAATCTCTTTCGCCTGCAAAAGTATTTGCTGACGGAACTCTGCCCCCTGGCGGTCGAAACTGGCGGCTTTCGATTTCGCCAGTTTATTCTTCTGCACATATACCGAAGGGAAGTCGAACGACTGGGATGCAACCAACTCTCCCTGTATCCCCATCCCTTCCCGGTTGCCGTACTGATGTACATAGGAAACTGAAGGGTCTGGCAGGTTATTATCCAGCTTCGCTTCCAATTTCTTAGAAACGGTAAGCTGGTTGTTCGCCTGCAATTCTTTATTATTGGCTTCGATACTGCGCAGGACGGCATCGATAGAATTCTGCCCGTTCACTGAAAGCGCAGCGGAAGCCAACAAGGTAATTACTATGAATTGTTTCATTTTTCCTTATTCATTAAAAGATAAACAATAGGGATAATAAATCCGTTCAAGAAAGTAGATGTCAGCAACCCTCCCAGGATGACAGTCGCCATCGGACTCTGTATCTCATTACCCGGCAAATCTCCGTTCAATGCCAACGGTATCAATGCCAAAGCCGAACTTAAAGCAGTCATAAGAATCGGGTTCAGACGGTCCTGCGAACCGTGTATCACCGTATCGTAAACAGAGAACCCTTCACTGCGCAGCTGTGCATAATGACTAATCAGCAACATACCGTTTCGGGTAGCGATACCAAACAGCGAAATGAAACCGATAATAGCCGGTATACTGATTTCGCCGGAAGTCAGCCACAAAATAAACACGCCACCAATCAAAGCCAACGGCAGGTTCAGCAGAATAACACCACTCTCCTTTGCATTCTTGAACTCATTATAAAGCAACAGGAAGATTACCAGCAGAGACATCAAAGAAGTGAGCAACAGCGTGCGGCTGGCAGCCTGTTCACTTTCAAACTGTCCGCCATATTCGATATGATACCCTTCGGGCAACTTGATTGATGTTCCAATCTTATTCTGAATATCATTTACAACACTGCGCAAATCCCGTTCGGATACGTTCGCACTGATTACTAACTTACGCTGAACGTTTTCACGGTTAATCGTATTCGGACCGGTTACCGAACGAACCTCGGCAATATAACTCAGCGGGATTTTCTTCCCTCCGGCATCTATCATCAGATTACGGATATCTTCCATCGTTGCACGGCTCTCGTCGGAAGTCTTTACTGTCAGGTCGAATGTTTTACCGTCATCATACACCTGGCTGACAACTTCGCCACCCAGCATGACATTAATATATTCTTCAAACTCAGGAAGAGATACGCCATATTTAGCCATCAGTTCACGTTTCGGCGTGATGGTCAGCTGCGGACGTTCAATCTGCTGTTCTACTTTCAGGTCAACCAGGCCCGGAATACTCTGGATAGAGTTTTTAATATCGTTGCCAATCGTAAAGAGACGGTTCAAATCGGTACCGAACAGTTTGATGGCGATATTGGCTTCCGTTCCCGAAAGCATCGCATCGATACGGTGAGAGATAGGCTGACCGATTTCGATATTCGCACCACTGATAGTCGACAGCTTCTTACGGACATCATTCATCACAGTTTCCCGGCTACGGTCTTTCAATACGAACGGGGCCTCTATCTCCGAAACGTTCACACCCAATGCATGTTCATCCAGTTCGGCACGTCCGGTCTTACGGGCCACCGTCTGGATTTCGGGCACCTGCATCAGTAACTCTTCCGCCCGATGTCCCATCCTGTCTGATTCATCCAACGAAATACCCGGCAGCGAACTTACATTAATAGTAAAAGAACCTTCGTTGAAAGGAGGAAGGAAACTGCGTCCCAGCGTAAAGAAAATACCCAACGCCACAAGGAACAGACCTACCGTAGAACCCAGTACAATCTTCTTATGCGCCAAGGCAACTTTCAATGCGGAAGCATATACCTCCTTCAATTTACGGGCTACCCATGCCTCTTTTTCTATCTTCTTATCGGTCGACTTATTACCCAGCAAATAACTACACAATACCGGCGTCAAAGTAAGTGCAACAACGGTAGATGCAAACAAAGCAACGATAAACGCAATACCCAGCGGCACCAACATGCGTCCTTCCATGCCATGAAGGAAAAACAGGGGAACGAAACTTACCACAATAATCAACGTGGAATTCAGAATAGGCATACGCACTTCACGGGAAGCGTCATAAACCACCTCCAATACCGAGCGTCGCTCTTCCGGAGGAAGCATCCGGTTCTCCCGTATTCGTTTATACACATTCTCCACATCGACAATCGCATCATCCACCAGCGAACCGATAGCAATCGCCATACCGCCCAGAGACATTGTATTAATGGTCATCCCCATATAATGCAAAACCAGTATAGAAACGAGCAATGACAAAGGCAATGCCACCAGCGAAATCACCGTCGTACGGATATTCATCAGGAAGAGGAACAAAACGATGACAACGAAGAAACTTCCTTCAAACAAACTGTTCTTTACATTATTAATAGAACTGTCGATGAAACGGCTCTGACGGAAAATATCGGTAGAGACATTCACATCCGACGGAAGGTTCTTTTGCAGGTCGGCAACGATACCGTCCAGCTTGTTTGTCAGGTCGATTGTACTGGTATTCGGTTGCTTGGTCACCGTTATCAACACAGCATGTTTGCCGCGTTCAGAAGCTGTACCCAGTTTAGGACTTTTGCTTCCTATCTTCACCGTCGCCACATTTTCCAGCATAACCGGAAAACCGTCTACAGTCTTGATAACCCCTTTTGCCAGTTCCTCCACTTTCGGAGTGGAAAGAACGCCACGGATGATATATTCATTGTCATATTCATACAAGACGCCGCCATTTGCATTGCGGTTCATATTACGGCAGACCGTCAGGACTTCATCCAACCCTACTCCATAATGTTTCATACGGGCGGGGTCAAGCAATATCTGATATTCTTTGATATCGCCACCAATCACAGCGACCTGTGCCACACCACCTGTCGACAACAAACGCGGACGGATTGTCCAGTCGGCAATCGTACGCAAATCGAGCAAAGAAGTAGAATCGGCAGTCAGACCGATAATCATCATTTCTCCCAGGATAGAAGATTGCGGTCCCAGCGTCGGCTTGCCAACATTCTCGGGAAGGCTTTCACTAACGACTGCCAGCTTTTCCGAAACAATCTGGCGGGCACGGTAGATATCCGTTCCCCAGTCAAATTCAACCCATACAACAGAGAAACCGGTGGTAGAGGAAGAACGTACACGGCGCACATCCATAGCCCCGTTCACTGCTGTTTCTACCGGGAAAGTCACCAGGCGTTCCACTTCTTCAGGAGCCATACCATTTGCTTCCGTCATGATAACCACGGTCGGAGCATTCAGGTCGGGAAACACATCTACATCTGTATGAAAAGCTGTATAGGTTCCCGCTATCATCAGCAGCAATGCACAGATCAGGACAACCAATCTGTTATGCAGCGAGTAATATATTATTTTATTCAACATAAGAATAATTGTTTAATTAGCCGAATATGCCAATGTGCCAATCAAGATAGTGCCATGAGATTTCCATTGGCACATTGGCATATTTGCATATTTGCTCATTATTAATGATTATGAGTATGAGCCGGAATAGCATTGGAGGCAGAAGCCAGTTTGACCTGGTAAGCGCCTTGTGTAACAACCGTATCTCCCGGTTTTAGACCAGACAGAATCTGGACTTCAGCACCATTGTTGGCACCCAGTTTCACTTCCTGCTTTTTGTATCCTTCCTCATCCAGACGGATAAATACGGAATAAACGCCTTGCTCTTCTATCAAAGCAGAAACCGGAACGCTCAATACATCCTGCATCGGAGAGGTAAGCAAATAGATTTCAACAAACGAACCGGGAATTACAGCCCCTTTATTATCAAATTCAAAAGTCACAGGAATATAAAAAGAATTGGCATCCGAAGCCTTTCCGTAAGAAAGTAAACGTCCGTGAAGTTCGGAAAGCTCATACACCTGGTCATCATAAGGAGTTCGGAAATTAGCAGACTGTACAGCCGGAAGATATTGATAATACTTTTCCGACACTTCAGCACGAAGCACCAGGCGGCTATTCTGAGAAATCGTAGCCAACGGTTGTCCCACAGCGACATAATCGCCTTCTTTCACCTGAAGGTTCTTCAAGTATCCGTTCATCGGAGAAACAACCGAGACACCGTTCTCTGTTTGTTTACCGGCAATGGCATCGTAAGCGGCCTTTGCATTTTCATAGTTCAGACGTGCCTGTTCAAAATCCTTGGCAGAAACGATCTTATCTCCCACCAACTGTTGCATACGTTCATATTCCTTCTTGGCATTTTCGTATGCATATTTGGCACGGGCTGCCACATTCCCCTCAGACAAATTACTGGAAGCCAGGCTCAGGATAGCCTGTCCTTTCCGGACCGGAGTACCGTCCACAAAAGATAAACTGCCGAATGTAACGATACCGGGGACAGTAGCAACCACAGTCGTTTCATCGCCTTGTGCAGCCATCACGCTTCCGCAGGTCTTTATCACATCGGTAAAAGGAGCCGGTTCCATCACTTTCGTCTGTAAACCGACTGCTTTCGCTAATTCTTCTTTGAAAATGATTTCATTGGAATGTACGCCGGCGGCAGCTTCATTCCCATGTTCGTGTCCTTCATGCTCGTCTCCTTCGTGTTCATGGTCATGTCCTTCATGCTCATGATCGTGCCCCTCTTCATGTTCATGTGCTTCATGATCATGATTATGCTCTTCAGATTTAGTAGCTCCGCCACCACAACCTGCAAATATGTAGGCACATAAAACCCACAATAAATATATCTTTTTCATTGTATTATAATGTGTTATTAATGCGTAATAAATAGCTCGGCGTTTAGATAAAAACACCGAAAAGCGAATAAGGTTCGCCACCATCAGTAACAATTATAACACAGGAGGGGCTCGCAGTCCACTTGCACACGTTATCCAGCTATCGTGCAGAGACTCAATATAAAAGGCTCGACTGCGTTCAAAAGGTTGTCCGCAAAAAGCCGGTTCGGGAGGGTTAATATAATCAAATAAAACTTGCAAAGGGAAAAGCAGATGACTAGCATCCACATCCGTCGCATGTGACAGCAGAGAGGTGAAAAGAGCAACATTATGCCCGTTACAACCGCAATCGTGAGAAGAAGCACTCTTGTGACTGTGTTCAGTCAGCGGTTTAAAACAAGGCAGACCGTTACTGTGATGATGATGCGGTATAATGACCGAAAGCAGCATGATGATGCCGGCTATCAACATTACGTAACGGATTATGTTTTTCTTTGCTTTCATATTTATTCTGCAAAAATAGAAAGTTTATTTTGCAACACAATGGCAAATATCAGATATATAGCAAAAAAAAATTCCGGCCGAGAGTCACCTCCCAGCCGGACAGTTGTTCATGGTATTAGCATTAGTGGTCTACTCATTCTGATTATACAAGCAAATGTTTGGTTAGGTCAATAATTTATAAACAAAAAATCTAAGACTAAAATAAAATAAAGTTCATCCATTCTAATGCTATTTCAATTAACATCACTTAGTATTAATAGTAAACTGCAATAACTATCCGTTCAAACCATCATTGCCGTCTCTCTTTTGAGATATGCGAATTTACTAAGCAAATACGGGAGTTTTATTTCGCATATAAGGTATTTTCAGTCATATCTATTTCTCATTCGTCTATTTACCCCCTCCGCATTTTCGAAAATACGCAACCCGTGAGTGTGCTTATTACATTTGTTGCGTTTTTCGAAACAATACGCTTTGTTTATTGTTTAATAATTGAACATATATATTATTTAAAAGGGAGAATTGGAAATGAATACAGATGTATTAAATACAAATCTGATCGAGGTAATGAAAGAGAAGATACCGGATGGGGTTAATTTAGCGAATACCCTGATGGATATTCTCTACATAGGAAAAGAGGCCGTATACAGAAGATTACGCGGCGAGGTTCCCTTCACCCTCAATGAGGCTTCCATCATTTCAAAGAAACTGGGAGTTTCACTTGACCAGATCGTGGGTATAAGCTATACTAATAACGCAATGTTCGACCTGAATCTTTTACATTATTCAGATCCTATCAAAACGTATTACAAAATCCTTGACCACTATCTTGAATTGTTTGAGTCTCTGCGCGACGATCCGACTTCGGAGTTAAGTACAGCCTCAAATATGATACCACAGACTTATTATCTGAAATACGATAGCTTGTCTAAGTTTCGGTTATTTAAATGGATGTACCAGAATGAAAAAGTAAATTGTGTAAAATATTTTTCAGAATTAAATTTATCCGAAGAACTCAAACATGCCCAAAAGGCATTCGTAGAAGCCAGTACATATATACAAACAACAAACTATATATGGGACAGCATGATGTTTAACTACCTGGTGAACGATATTAAATATTTCGCCAGCATTCATTTAATCACGGAAGAGGAAGTAACCAAACTACAGGAAGAACTCCTCCGGCTATTGGACGACCTGGAGACAATCGCTTCCAGAGGTAAATTTGACTCAGGCAAGGATATACATATATATATATCCAACATAAACTTCGAAGCCACATACAGTTTTGTGGAAACATCCAGTTTGCAATTAAGCCTGATCCGGATCTTTTCGATCAACTCGATCACATCGAGAGACAAAGAGATGTGTAAGAACCTGAAAGAATGGATTCAATCCTTACGTAAGTTTTCTACTATGATCTCCGAAAGCGGAGAAATGCAGCGTATACAGTTTTTCAAAAAACAACGGGAACTTGTAGAGAAGATGTAATAGGAAGCATGAGTTTTTATGTTACTATATGAAGAAAGGACGGAAATCTGTAAAAAGATAACCGTCCTTTCTTTTCATGTATATCAGATAATCTTATTTATCCAGTTTTGCACAGATCAGTTCTGCCGCTTTCTTACCGCTCATCAGCATACCACCGAAAATCGGTCCCATACGGAAGCTACCACTTACACCATTGGCTGCCATACCTGAAACAAACAGTCCCGGATAGATTTCTTTTGTATTTTCTACCGTTGTCTGTTCACCCAACTCAACGTTTAATGAACGTTCGCCGATTACACCGCCGGTCGGGGTATTCAGTTTGATATCGTTTTTGCGGGCAACAGTACGTGCCACTTCGCAGTCGTGTCCTGTTCCTTCCAATACGGCTTTTGCCATAATAGTCAGCGGGTCTACATGCATACCTTCGCGGATTACCGGAGCCCAGTTAACTACCACACCGGCTACTGCATCGTTGTGGAATACCACATCTTCCACAGAATAGCAGTTAAAAATAGTAGCACCGGCTTTTGTTGCCTGATAGATCAATGCAGAAGTTGTATGAACCGAATCCATAATATAAGTACCATTGCCGGCATCATGATAAGAAACGCCCAGTTCCTTCACGATCGGCATGGCTTCTTCCTGTACGACAATATCATTAAACATCATGGCACCGCCCCACATGCCTCCTCCCGGAGCCAGTTTACGGTCGAAAAGAGCCACTTTCTTTCCGGCTTTAGCCAGATAATAAGCTGCTACGATACCGGAAGGGCCACCACCAACAATAGCCACATCAATTGATAAGTTGCTCTTCAGTTTTGCAAAATAAGAGTCAATAATTCCTGTTGAAACGATCTGTTCCATTACAATAATAATTAGAGTTTAAACATCGGAGAGCACATAGAGGTTAAAGCTCTCCTTTATTTAGCAATTCTACCGATTCTCCCTTCACGGCATTACCCGGGCAGGTTCTATGGGTATAATCTCAGCCTGTGTATTAAGGCACCCCTATGATAAGTCGACGACAAAGATAGTAAATTATCCGAAATGTGGCGGACGCTTATTCATTTTCCGTTCAACAAATGCTTTCATGAACTCGACAGTCTCGTCTACACCCAATACGGATACGTCGATAGAAAAATTATAGGAAGAGGCTACACCCCATTCTTTATTCGTATAATAATTATAGTAGGCTGCACGCGATTTATCGGTCTTCCCCATCAGTTCCTTTGCTTGTTCGACAGTGATATTCTGGCTTTCGAGGATGCGCTGGATACGGTTTTCCATATTATTATGGATAAAAAAACTAAGACAATCCGGATCATCGCGCAGGATATAATCGGCACAACGGCCCACCAGCACGCACGACTGCTCCGATGCCAACTTGCGGATTGCGTCACTCTGGAATTTAAACAGTCCGTCGTTGGAAAGAATGTCATTATAAGGAGTGAACATTCCCATATAGGAATATCCCATAGTAAAAGCATACGCCAGTCCGCTCGAAGCACGTTCGTCCGCCTTTTCAAAAAACTCTTCGCTCAATCCGCTTTCCTTGGCGGCCACCGCCATCAACTCCTTATCATAATAACCGATGCCCAATGCCTGAGCCAGTTTTTTCCCTATTTCACGACCACCACTGCCAAACTGCCGACCGATGGTCAATATGATTTTGTTATCCATATACTAACCGATTTTATTATCCTGCGATAAATATACAATATTTTTTTTTAGTTAGGTGATTCATGTTTAAACTTCTTGAATTGATTCACCAGTACGATTGCCGTAACGACTGTCGCGATCGTATCGGCAACCGGCATACTGATCCAGACTCCCAGCGTACCGAAGAAGCGGGGAAGGACAATCAGACAAGGAATCAGAAACAACATTTGCCGGGTAAGTGACAGGAATATAGCCTTCTTCGACATACCAATCGAAAGGAAGAAGTTCGTTGCCACCATCTGAAAGCCGACTATCGGGAAAACGGCAAATACGATATGAAGACCGAACACGGCCGCTTTCACCAGTTCGTCATCCGTTGTAAACATATTCACAATCAGGGTCGGGAATAACTGGCAGAGCAGAAAACCGGTCGTTGCCACTCCGATTGCCCACTTCATCGTCAACTTGGTTACTTCCGTTACACGGGGATATAAGCGGGCACCGAAATTATATCCGGCAATAGGTTGCATTCCCTGGTTGAAGCCCATAATAATCATTACAAACAAGAAAATAATGCGGTTTACGATACCATAAGCACCAATCGCCATGTCTCCCCCATGTTCTTTCAAGCCTCGGTTGATCAGGATAACAATCAGACAGGAACAAAGATTCATCAAAAAAGGCGACATCCCGATATACAGAATCCCCTTCACCACCTCTTTCCTCAGTTTATAAATCCCTTTCTTAAAATGGAGCAACTGTTTCGAACTTGAAAAATGAATCATTTGTCCCGTCAAAGAGATTACCTGCGAAATGACTGTCGCCCATGCAGAACCCTTGATTCCCCACTCAAAGCCAAAGATAAAAATCGGATTCAAGATACAGTTTATCACCACAGAAGCCAGGGTGGCATACATAGCCTGTTTGGGAAATCCCGACGAGCGCAACACCGCATTCAATCCCAGATACATATGGGTTATCACATTCCCATATAAAATAATCTGCATGTAATCGCGGGCATACCCTATCGTATTTTCACTGGCCCCGAAGAAATAAAGAATAGGGTCGAGCAAGAGCAAAAAGACAAAGGTGAAGGCTAATCCAAGCAGTACATTCAGAACAAGTACATTCCCCAATACCTGGTTGGCTCCTTCATAATCCTTCTGTCCCAGCTTTACCGAAACTAATGTAGAAGCACCGACACCGACCAGCGAACCGAAAGCTGCCGCCAGGTTCATCAACGGAAATGTCAGAGCCAGACCGGAAATTGCCAGCGGTCCTACCCCATGTCCTATAAAAATACTATCAGCCATGTTATAAAGCGAAGAAGCGGTCATGGCTATAATTGCCGGAATAGCATACTGCGTAAGCAGTTTTCCGATACGTTCGGTTCCCAGTACCAAAGGAGAGTTTTGTTTTGTCATAAAAATCAATTGATGCGCAAAGGTACGGATATTTACGATTAATTTTTACCTTTGTTTTCCTATAATAAATTAAATATGGCAGAGAATTTAATCATAACGGAAGGAGACAAAGAACAACAATACCAGACGTTGTTCCCTCAGATAGGAGCGTTGCTGGCCGGTGAAACAGACATGACAGCCAATATGGCGAATATTGCCGCAGCATTGAAACAGATGTTCGATTTCTTTTGGGTAGGTTTTTACGTGGTAAAAGAAGATATGTTGGTGCTCGCCCCTTTTCAGGGACCGATTGCCTGTACCCGCATCCGGCACGGTAAAGGTGTTTGCGGTACGGCATGGAAAGAAGCAAAGACCCTGATTGTTCCGGATGTAGAACTATTTCCCGGGCATATAGCCTGCAACGCAGCTTCCAGGTCAGAGATTGTGGTTCCGGTGATCCGCGAGGGGAAAGTCATAGCGGTTCTCGATATAGACAGCGATAAGCCGGATAGTTTCGATGAAGTCGATGCAAACTATCTGGAAAGGATATGCGGGTTGCTTTGATATAAAAAATAAGAGGTGGTTAAAACCACCTCTTACAAACGAGTTTAAAAGATGATCTCTATTTTACCAAAACAAGGGTTAGCTTCGAGTGTCTTACAATAGTTTCCCCAAGCAATTTCCGGGTAATCCCAACGGTTATTGACATACAGGATCAGTTGTCCGTCGGCTCGCTTATTGGAGCGGCAGGCAACGGAGGCATCCGGTGAAATAACCGACAGGCCGGTGGACGGATTACCGGCGTTCAACGTATAATAATAGATGTTCTCCTTCATACCCTTTGCCATTTGGGTAAGCGGACGATCGCAATTCGCTCCGGCATCGGCCCAGTAATAATAATTATGCGTATCCATTTGCCAAGGTTGCTGCGGACGTTCGCCGTATGCCACCTGATTCGGGTTATAAAGAGAAGTTTCTCCCTCATTACCGGCAAACTCTCCGGCCGGATAATAACTCCAATGTCCGCGGCGTTTCCATTTGAGTTGCTCCATCGTTTCGGGAAGATAGAACGAAAGTCCCGTTTCACGCAGGAAACCATTAGGCTGCCCGTTTGTCAGGTAATTGATTTCCATACGGCCTTCCGGGGAAATCAACAGGCGGATATCGGTATCGACATCGTTATAACGACCCTTCAATATGACCTGTACATTTTTACCCTGCTTCATATACGTAATACTCTGTTTTCTCCAATCCGCATCGGCTGTCAGGAACTTGGTGGCGCTTTTACGGACTTCAGCTCCGGTCAGATGATTCAGGTTGATATCCAGATTCAGGAAAGGGCCCTCAATAAATACTCGTCCGTCGACCGTTGCGTTACAGATTAATCCCGTTTCTTTGCAGAAAGGTATTTCGAAGCCTTCGCCTTTCACGACAATACGGTCAGTATTTTCCTCAACCAGAAGCGGACCATTACGGTGCGACTGTGGCAAGGTAATCGCCGGCTGTCCCAGCGTCACAAGTGAAGCATCTATTAAATCCCCACCGGCAGTAAAGAAACGGATAAGAAGTTCGCTTCCCTCTTCCCAGTTTTCAGCCGGGATAATCAGGACTCCTTTCTGATGCGGCGCGATGGATGCTGTCTGCGTCTCTTTCTCTATTCCTTTATATATATAGCGCACTTTTATTTCATTCAGGTCAGTATGGTCGAAGCGGTTGTAAACGGGAAGCAACAGGCGCTCACCCGTCGTATAGTCGCCCACTTGTTCCGTCAGCAGGCGGACAGGCGAATAGGCTTTCTTGGTTGCCCAGAACTCCGGTTTCTCACGGCGCCAGACATCGACTATTCCCCATTCACCGTAACCGACACAGTTGCCCTGGAAATCTTCCGGCTTGGCTGTACGGGCAAATTCTTTCCAGAAAGAAGTACCCATCTTCGGTTCGGGCAGCATGAACGTCTCGTCGATATATCCCCAAATCGCACCGCCCAAACCTCCGGGAGCATCAAACAGGCCGCTCCACATCTTATCGATAGAGATTCCCCAGAACTCACGGATGTTCGGATCATCCTGCAAAGTCTTATAGGTATAGCAAGCCGGGTGCGCCCATTCATCGAACAAAGCCGGGATGCCATGCCCCTGGTAATTACGCGTCGCACGTCCCCATTGATTCAGGTTGCCATCCACATCCTGATAATGCATGCTGAGAATATCATATATCGGCTTCTTCTCGCCCACCGAACCGGGATAACTGAAAATGACCGGACGTGTCGTATCCGTTGCTTTCACCCAATCCCAGCAATCCTGGAAATTCTTTCCGTACACACTCTCGTTTCCAATCGACCAGAACAGGACGGACGGATGCGAACGGAATGCCTTCACCATCTCACGGCATTGTGACAAATAACGGGGAGCAAACTCCGCACTGTCCTGCGTCCTGCCGGGAGCATAGTTCTTCTGGCGGTATGTATCGACAAAGCAGACGGCCGTTTCGCTCTCCACATAAATACCAAAACGATCACAGAAATGAAGGAAACGTTCGGAGGGCGGATAATGCGAAGTACGCACGAAGTTCATATTCGATTGCTTGAAACGAAGGGCGTCCAGGCTATCCAGTTCGGCTGTCGTGGTACGCCCCAGCGTCGGATGGATATCGTGGCGGCAGGCTCCGCGCAGCTTAACGGGAAGGCCGTTCACCAGCATACGGTCCTTTACAATCTTCACGTCACGGAAACCAATTTGCTGACTGAAGCGGCTGATTTCCTTGCCTTCCTCACGAAGCGTAACCGTTAATGTATAGAGGTTCGGATGTTCGGCATCCCATTTCAACGGATTGCGGACGGGGAGTTCATTACTGTTTCCGTCTTCTTTCAATACAAAAATACTTTGTGACAAAGGGACCTGGCGACCTGCGGGGTCGGTCAGGCTGTAGACCACTTCTGCATTTCCCGCCGTCCTGCCGGTATAGGATACTTTCAACACGGCATCCCGGTATAACGAATCGAGATGAGTCTCCGCCGCAAAATCGTAGAAACAGGTTTCCGGCAAGGCGAAAACCGTTACATCCCGAAGAATACCGCCAATCGGATGATGGGCATACCCCGAAGCATAGGAGATATCATCGATGCGATCGGTTATTTCAAGCTGTATCTCATTCTTTTTTCCCGGCCGTACAAATTCCGTCACATCTGTCTCCCAACGGGTAAAACCGCCATGATGTTCACGCACCTGTTTTCCGTTCACCGAAAGGACCGCATGGCTATATACCCCGTCGAAACGAAGAATGACCCGTTTCCCTTTATAATCGGCCGGAAGGGTAAATGATTTACGATAAAGATAAGGCGTATCATGTTCGATAGCATATCCCTGCATAGCCAGTTCTCCCGGAACCTGAACGGTATTCCATTTACCCTGCGGGGCGAAACGGAATTGCCAGTCGCCATTTAACAGCAGGGAGGACGAACTCATTCCCTCTACTTCAGCAGGTATGATATAGGATGCTTCTATCGGCAAAGCCTGCAAACCGGCTGCCATACTCCCATGCCCGATAAAGCAACAGGAAGCCATAAGTAATAAGATCTTTTTCATACTTATATGTTATTACAATTATTTCTATATTCACCACCAAAGGCAATAAAACGTCACCAATATAGCAATGACAATCAATGACAGGATATTAAACAGCCGGCTGGTACGGAACAAACCGGGACGATGGGTGGTATATTCCTCATTCATCTGTTTGCCGCTGCCCAACAGGATGATCAAACCGCAACAAAGCAGAAAGACAATCCCCATACGGTCCAGCCAGGGTAATTCGGGACAAAGGAATTTCATCAGCGTAGAAAACACAAACGAACCGAGAGCCGCAGCCAATGCTCCGTTTGCCGTCGCCCGCTTATAGAAGAACCCCGCCAGGAAAATAGCCAATGCCCCCGGACTGATAAAGCCGGTGAACTCCTGGATATATTGAAACGCCTGGTCCAGCCCCGACAACATCGGAGCAATCGATACCGCAATCAGCAACGACCCGAAGCTGGCCCATCTCCCGGTCAACACCAACTCCTTCTGTCCGGCATCCTTCCTGAAATAAGAGCGATAAATATCCATCGTGAAAATAGTTGAAATACTATTCATCATCGAGGCCAGCGAACTGACCACGGCTGCCACCAGCGCTGCGAATGCAATTCCTTTCACCCCCGAAGGAATAAAGTTATGCATCAGCCAGGGATAGGCCTGATCGGGCTTCTCCAGGGGGGCATCCAGGGCAAAAGCTACGATTCCGGGGATCACGACGATCAGGGGAAGAATCAGCTTCAGCAGACCGGCAAAGACGAGTCCCATACGGGCTTCCGAAAGGCTTTTGCCTGCCAGGGCACGCTGGATAATGTACTGATTGCATCCGAAATAATACAGGGCACTGACCCACAGTCCGCCCAGGATGACCCCGATTCCCGGCAAATATTTATAATCCGGATTGGAGGGATCAAGGATCATGTCAAACTTTTCCGGAACCTGCGCTATCAGTTTCTGCATTCCGGCTATAGCACCGGCATCTTCCGAATAGTGATTCAGGGCTATGTAGGTAGTCAGCAGGCCGCCCCCGATCAGGAAGATCACCTGTACCATGTCGGTCAGTGCCACCGCTTTCAGTCCTCCATAGATGGCATAGGCTCCGGCAAAGACAGCCAGACAGACAATACTGAATCCGACCGGTATGTCGACCACTTTATGAATGGCCAGGGCTCCCAGATAAAGGATGGAGGTCAGATTGACAAAAATAAAAACCAGCAGCCAGAAGAATGCCATGAGAGTCTTGACTGGTTTTCCATAACGGATTTCCAGAAACTGAGGCATCGTATAAATTTTCGTCTTCAGGAAGATAGGCAGAAAAAATACGGCAACCACAATCAGGGAAGCGGCAGCTACAAACTCATAGGAAGCGATTCCCAGTCCGATGGCAAAGCCGGATCCGGACATGCCGATAAACTGCTCTGCCGATATATTGGACGCTATGACGGAAGCTCCGATCGCCCACCAGGGCAATGTATTCCCTGCCAGGAAATATTCCTTCGAGTCTTTTACGCCTCCTTTACGGGTACGGGAACACCAAAGGCCTATTACCACGATCAGGAGTACATAAACGATGAAGATGACACTGTCTAAAACGGAGAATGTATTCATAATCTGCTCTTATCTTACACGCAAAATAATACTGCCACTGATCACGTCTCCCACCTTAAGCGGTTTCCGGTAAGGCGCATAATGGCTGCCTAAAAACATTTCGTCGCCTGCCGTCACAAAGTCTGCCACCAGGAAGCAGGTCTTCTCTCCTTCTTTCCAGGAACGCCAGTGCTGCCGGCCGTCAGAAACAACCGTTACCCGGGACTGTCCTTCCACATCCTGCAATCCTGCATACCAGATGTTTCTACGGGTAGAACGGAAATCGTTGCTTCCCAGCTGGTTGAAGTCCTTGCTCCATGCCCAGGCCGGTTTGATACGGGGATTCTGTACGGCAGGTACTTCCGGATAAAAGCTCTTTGCCGTACCGGACGGACGGCTGATATGATCTGCCGGATAGACGCTCCAGAGTCCCTTTCTGCGCCAGAAGGTTTCTTCAAATCCGGCAGGGGTCTCAAAGACCATTCCCCATTGTCTCGGATTGACAGCCGTACGAACCGTAAACTGATAATCAACCCGGATCTCTCCGTTCGCATTGCATATCATTTCATACTGTCCGTCGAAACCGTCATACGATCCGCTGACTTTCAGACGGACGTCCTGTCCTTCTTCCGAAACTTCCACACCGGTTACTTTCCATCCTTTGCACAAATCATTGAATACCGGAGTCTCGGCATTATGGTTCGGATAGCATCCTCCGCCTGTCAGAGGTAGCGCCATCAGCCACGGACCTCCGGAAAGTATCTGTCTGTTGTCTTTCTCCACGGAAAGGATCATTCCGGTAGAACGGTCTACCAGACAGGTGAAGTTCTTTCCGTATATGCGAATACGGGATTTATCCTGTTTCACCTTCGTACGTTGTCTGGCAGGTGCTTCCACCTGATTCTGCTTCTGCTCACCCACCGGAATCAGGTACTCATCGGCCACAAATCCTCTGGGGTCGACAAATTCCAGGCTCAGCTGATTGGAAGCAGAAGGATCACTGACCTCTACCACCAGTTGTCCACGGCCCTGAGGGGCTACATCAAGTACAGACATTCCGCTTTCCTTTCCGTAAGTCCAACGGATCTTCAGCTCGTTCAGGTTCGTATAAGTATAGCGGTTTTCCACATCAATCACCAGTTTCCGGGCGGGTTCCAGGGCTTCGGTATGTAACTTGACCGGACTATAGATCTTTTTCATGTCCCAGTACTCAGGCTTCGGACGGCGCCATCCGTCCACAGGTCCCCAGGCACCGTATCCCACAGCATTTCCGTCCGGCAACTGGAAAATATCATCAATACCCGACCAGATTGAACCGCCGAGAACACCATCTGTTGCATACATGTTCTCCCACATCGGAGCCAGTGCCAGGGCCCAGTCACTGCGGATACCGGGATCAGTCACCAGTTCACTGCGGTTATAGACGTTCAGATGACAGTATTCTCCGTACGTCATCGGACGGTCACTTTTGGCCGCTTCCTGATATCCTCCCGGTCCGGGATAATGAATGTTGGCTATCGGAGCCGTACTGCCCTGATTGTTGAAACCGCCATAGGCCTGATCATGGAAAGCAAACGGACGGGTCGTATCCGCTTTCTTCATGTATTCGGCAACCTGTGCAAATCCTTTGTTCCAGTAGGATTCGTTGGCCATCGACCAGAAAATGACCGAAGGATGGTTCCGGTAGAAATGTACAGTTTCCATATCAGCCTGCAGAACGTAGTCATAATATTTTTCATCCTTATAATTCAGCTTCTGCCAGTTCTCATTGGCATGATGACCGATCCAGCATACAGGTGCTTCCAGTTCGACAAACAGCCCCAGTTCATCGCAATATTCAATGAACTCTTCTGCCGGAGGATAATGAGAGGTTCGGATGAAGTTACAGTTGGCAGCCCGATACAGTTCTGCATCGGCCTTCCATTCCTCATCGGTCAGCGAACGTCCGTAAAGGGGATGAGCCTCATGACGGCAGACTCCTCTCAACTTGACAGGACGGCCGTTGACCAGCAGACGGTTTCCCCGCACCTCCACTTCACGGAAGCCGAATTTTTTCTCAATCTGTGCTATGGAATTTTCTCCTTCATACAAATCCAGATGAAGCCGGTACAGGTTGGGATGCTCATTGTCCCACAGCAAAGGTGACTTCACGTCCATCTCCAGCCATCCCTTCCAGGTTTCTCCCGGAGCGATTTCCGGCAAGTTCAGGGAACCGGATGCCTCATGCTTGTCCAAAACGGCCTTCAAAGATACTTTCCGGGACGGACGGTCGGAGTCGTTTCTGACCGCTACATAAAGTTTCAGACGTGCATCCCGATAGTTCTCGTCCAGGTCTGTCTGAATACGCAGATCCGAGAGATGAATGTCAGGAACAGCGAACAGGGTAACCTTACGGGTGATACCTCCCAGCTGATGAGCGGCATATTGGGTAAGGCTTCCCAGCATATCGGCCAGCGATTCACTCCGCACCTGAAGAGACAGGACATTCGTTCCATCCTGCAAGGCATCCGTAATGTTGACTTCATACGGTGTCATTCCTCCCAGATGGGAACCTACCTGACGGTGGTTGACAAACACCTTATATTCACTATGAACTCCGTCAAAACGAAGGATGACCTGCTTGCCTTTCCAGTCCTGCGGAACTTCAAAGTTTTTCTGATAACGGGCAAATGCAGCTGAATCCACCTTAAAGCCCTGCATGCACCACTCTCCCGGTACCATAATGCGATGCCAGTCTTCTCCTTCCGCCTGTTCTGAGAACAGCCACTCCCCATTGAGGGAAAGCTGATTCCGGTAGACATCCTTCACGGAAGCCGGTACCGGGACATAGGTCGGCAACACCTGTTCCGCATCCACCTGAGTGTCTACGACATAAGCCTGAACCGACTTCAATGCCTCGCGTGACTCTTCAGACACGGCAGCCAG
>ENA-ORRN01001217-ORRN01001217.1-human-gut-metagenome-genome-assembly--contig:-NODE-1217-length-18356-cov-3.203486_pt1 | contig 18356 bp, 11 predicted proteins | sample MGYA00242174_ERZ509132 | MGnify/ENA primary metagenome ERZ509132 (study PRJEB26280, sample SAMEA2338671) | human gut metagenome | biome: human gut; feature: human-associated habitat; material: faeces... | reverse complement strand
GTAGTACGACGTCGAGCTGACGTCGCCATGGTTGGTACAACCCGAGATCGAACCGCTGTTCTGCCCCGACACGCCGCCGACGAAATTCGAACGGTTGGCCTGGACTTTGTTCACAGCCGTGCTGTTGGAGACGACCGTGCCCTTGTTGATGCAGTCCCTGATTACACAGGTGCCGTTCGATGAACGGCCCACGACGCCGCCGACGCAGAGGGTCTTGACGTCCGAAGAGTTGGTAACCGTACCGTTGTTGGTATTCGAGTGAACTTCGGCGGTATCCCCCGCATCATCGCTGCGATCGAACGTACCGAGAACTCCGCCGGCGCATACGACTTTCCCGGACGCCTGAGCGGCAGCCGACACATCGCCGTTGTTCCCGCAGCCGCTGATACGTCCCGTGCGATAGATACGACCTACCAGTCCACCGACATAGATGTCGAAGCCGCTCGTACCCGCATAAGATACTTTGGCATTGTTCACGCAATCCTCGACCACACCGCGCCCCATGCCGACCAATGCACCGAGACTTATTTTGTCGTCGGGCGACAGGGTATTCGCAAACTCGCACGAAGCGTCGATCGTGACATTCTTGATCACCGATTCGCCGAGCGTGAAGTTGAAGAGAGGCCATGCCGATTTGAGGTTCTTGATCGAGAATCCGCGCCCGTCGAACGTGCCGTTGAACGCATTGTTAAGATCCCCGACTCCGATACCTTTCCAGTCCGAAACCTCAGCCATATCGATGTCTCCCGCCAGATAGTACGAACCACCGAGGATGCCGTTGCGGACATTTTCAGCGAGTGCGAGCATGTCGGCGGCACTGCGAATCTCAGTCTCGGCCACCGTTTCGGTCGGAGCGAACGCCACGGCAGGCATCGCCAGCATCTTGCCGGCAGAGACGACCTGCTCCTTGTCACTCCTCATACGCATGAGGTGACCTTCGGGATCGACGATCTCGACCGTGAAACCCGCAGCGAAGGTCTGCGCCGGAACCGCCACGACGAACGCTTCGGCATCGGCATCGAGGGTTATCCCTTCGCCGCACGCGAGTATCACGCTCTGGCGGGACTCCTCGACCTCCGCATCGGGGATCACCAGTGCCGACGCGGTATAATCGATATCGAACTCGCCGCACAGGGGCTCGTGCGAATTGCCGTAGAACCGGATGCGATCTACGGCATCGCAGCCCTCGGTACCCTTCGTCAACCGGATCTTGACGAAACCGCATGCGTTTTTCAGCACGACCGACGGCGTCTGGCCGCGTCCCACCAACACGGCCGCCCCTTCGGCAAACGACGCTCCGTTGCGGTTCTGCACCGCAGGCAGTACGACCTTGCCATCGACATACGCCGAGGCGGGATAGATCACGTCATAGGGAGGATTAACAGTCCCGTTCACAAAGAACGCCGCGGAAGCCGTACCTTCCTCGACATTCGAGAGCGCGTCGCTCTGACGACCGTTGACGGCGATGCAGTCGCCGTTGGACCAGTAGACCTTGTACAGGCCCGTATTTCCGTCTTTGTCACCGAGATGAGTACGTGTACCTTCGAGGGCGGCGGTCAGTTCGGTCGTTCCGCGGGCATTCGTAACATCTTCCGAAATATCGGTGGTGCACGAACCCATCGTCACGGCTGCCAAGCCCAATACCGCAAAAATCTTTTTCATGACACTCAGTTCATTTGTAGTTCGACTTCCGATTACCATTCGCTCTCTATCTCTTCGATCTCCTGCAACTCCTCGGGCGAAAGTTCCCACTCTCCTTCGCTCGCGGCGAATCCAGCCTCGATGGACACCGACCACCATTCGATTTCGGGAGAATGGTATCCCTTCTTGATTTTGTTCATCATATAAAGTTTTGGTTAGTAGAATCTGTTTCTTGCATTTCCAGCATCCGTTTACTCCTGTCCGTTCCAGTAGTAACACCCGCTCGGCGTGACATTGCCGTCGCCGACGATGCAATTGCCGAAATTGTCAGACGTAACCGTCATGATCACATTCTGAACCTTGCCTGCCGACCCCGTATTGAGCGTTCCGCCCACACCGCAGTCACTGATGGTCGAACCTGCCGTCGAAATGCCCGCGATCAGTCCCATACCCACATGCATCTGTTCGTTGGCAGTCGAACCTACATTCTGGATCAAGGTGGCGAAAGCCTTGCACCTCGAAACCGATGACTTGCCGTATAGGTATCCGACGATTCCCGCTGCCGGAAAATGGTTGATGCTGTTGAAGCCCAAACTACTGTGACTGTAAATATCCGGCGATTTCACGATGCAGTCGGTCACCGAGGCATCACTCAGGCAGCCTGCTATACCCGCCGCAAAGTGGGGACCGCTGCCAACCACGCTGCCGGTGAAACGGCAATCCGACACGGCCGCATACTTGGCGAAACCGACGATGCCCGCTGCAGTCGAACGCTTGTTTTCAAGCGCACCCGAGTTCGAGCAGTTCGAAATCTTCACGATGTTCGACTGGCTTTCGCCTACGGCACAGCCGACGATACCGCCGCAGTGGCACATCTTAAACGGATCCATATCGATGTTGCGGTTGTAGGCATAGTTGCGGATATCGACCGAGACGATGCAATCGGCCACCTCAGCTACCGTCTCGACAATGGCGCCGACGATGCCACCTGCTGCCGAAAACAGGCCGTCGTATTTGTTATTGGCGCCCGAGGAGTTCACATAACCGTTGTTTTCACAGCCTTTCACCGCTACGGGCATCTCGGTATAGCCCAGAATGCCTCCCGTGAATGCGGGAAGGATGTTGAAGTCGTTCGATTTGGTGCTGATTCCCACCTCGCCGTCGTTCACGCAGCCCGAGTAGGTGTTGAGGTCGCCGGCTACATTGCGGCCGGCGATACCGCCGAAGCAGATCCTGCTCGACGTGTTTTTGAGCAGGATGCCGTTATTGATCATCAGGGTTCCCGAGTTTTTCGAGTCGGAGATTCCGCACTCGGTCGAACCCGCGATGCCGCCGATGGCGAACGCGGTGAAGTTCGCTACCAGATCGGCTGTGACGGCGCCCGTATTGGTGAGCGACGACAACGGTGATTCGGAATCGATATAGCCGGCGACTCCGCCGAGATTCAGGGTAGTCGAATTGTCGGCAGCCGTCTCGACATTAAGAACCGTAATAGGGCCGCTGTTCGAACTGTTCTTGTCGGAGTCGCTCTGCACGGCACCGAACCGACCGTAAAGACCGCCGACCGATGCGTATCTCACACCCTTGACGGCCGACGTGGCGTCGCCCTGCAAATCGAGTTTAGCGACATTGACATTGTTTTCGGCCTCGCCCTCGGCAAAATCGCCCGCGATACCGCCCATATAGAGATATTGCTGGTTCGACGACGAAATCATCGAGCCGCGATTGGTACAACTCTTGATACTGCCCGACGCCTGATAACCGACCACACCGCCGGTATACTCATTGTAAACGGCATCACCGCTACGATAGAGCGTAGTGGACACGGGCTGTGCATTCACGCAGTCCGATACCGCCGCCGTAGAGTATCCTGCTACGCCGCCGCAATAGACCGTACGCGAAGCGTCGGTGCTGACGATCAACATTTTTTCACCAGTCGAACAGCCGCTCACCACTCCCGCAGCTTCGCCTGCGATGCCGCCGATGCGCAATGCCGACGAGACCTCCGAAATACGGGCATAAACGTTCATGCTGCCATCGTTCGAGCATGAAACGATCGACGAACTCTCGCCGTGACTCTTGCCCGCAATGCCACCGGTATTGAGGCTCGCATTCGAGACGACGCTCTCGGCCACAGTGAACGAAGCCTTGTTCTTGCAGTTGCGCACGGTGCCGTTGTCGCACAGGCCGACAATGCCACCGAAACCCGTTTCGGCCGAGGCGTCCAGATTTTCGACCGCTACGGCAGCCCGGTTCTCGCAGTTTTCGATCACGCCGTACGATACGCCGGCGATCACACCGAACCAGCTTTCGGAAGTTACGCTGCCCGAGAAGGTCATCGAGCAATCCTCGTCGACGATGATGTCCTGAACCGTGGCGCCGGCACCTACATGTCCGAAGAGCGACGCATCGCCTTTCCACGCCTTGACAAGCCAGCCGTTACCGCGGAACACACCATCGAACGGACGCGCGGCGGTGCCGATCGGCGTCCAGGTCTCGACTTCGCTCATATTGATGTCCGAGAGCACGTTCACGAGCACGCCGCCTTCGTTTTCAGTGGTCCAGTAGGAGATATCTTCGCCGGCGTTCCATGCCTCGGCGAACATCTTGAATCCGGGTCCCGTAACGATGCCGCCTGCGGGCACGAAGTCCTGCGTGATGGCTGGCAACGCGATGGACCGGCCGCTGTCCTTGACCGTGAACTCGACAACGCATTCGCGTCCGGCCTTCGTGTCACTGAGGTTTTTGCCTATCCAGAATTCGAAAACCGAGTTGAGGCCATCCTCTGCCGGCGTTTCGGTACACTGAACCCAGTAGGGAACCTCGACCTTCTCGATGATACCGAACGGAGCCGTGACCTCGAACGAGACATTGCCCTCGGCTGCCACGGCGATCTTGCCGTCGTCAGTCATGTTCACTTCGCTGCCAAATTGGAAAACAGTGAACTCGCCGTTATAGCCTTCCGTCGGAATCAGCTGCACGGCTCCGTAACGCGACTGCTCGCCGGGATTGGCGTCGATGCTGACGTGCATGACGGTCGTAGTCTGGCCGAACTCGTCGACTGTCGGGGTACCGACCTTCTCGGCCTCGATCCAGTCGGGGGCTTCGATCGTCCACTCCGAAGTGGTACGCACCTCGACGTCGTATGAAAGCGCCTCATTGGACCCCAGAATCTTATAGACATCGCTCATGACGAAGACATTGCCCGCCTGATCGATCTCGACCTTCCTGGTGTAGCGCCCCGCTGTGACGGTCAGCACGGCATTGCGCTTGTCGAACGAGTCATTGGATTCCACCACGAGTTCGACTTCGTCGCTGCCCGTATGGATCAGGTCGGAATCGACCTTGCACCACTCGCTGTCGGACGACCCTGCCAGTGGATCGTCTGCACATTGAGATTAACCGTCAATTTCACCGTCTGACTCGCGCTGGTAATGCCGCGTGTTATGTCCCACGCGGGTACGATCTCTATATCGAGCGATGAAGGGCCGTTCTCGATGTTGTCCGTCGAACATGACATGACCGCCAACACTACTGCTGTCAATATCAAAATATATTTTTTCATAGCTGCAATCGATTATTCTTTCTTTCTCTTCTGGTTGTGGTCAGCCCACCAAACCTCGGTTTTCATGTTGTTCACCCCGCCCAGCCAGCCGTTGACGGCCTCGTCGTAGTTGACGGGATTGCGGAACTCTTCGTCGGCAGGATAGAGCAGGCGAGTCGGCAGCACGCCGTCGTTGCCCGCAAGCGACTTGACCGGCATCTCGGGATATCCCGTACGGCGGTAGTCGCACCATGCCTCGATACCGACCAGAACGGTCGATATCCATTTCTGGGTCATGATACGTTCGAGTGCGGCATCGTCCCTGAGTCCGTCGAGCGATACCAAAGGATTCGAAAGGAACGACGATACGATCGACTCGGAGGCATCGGGATTCCATTCGTAGATCGACTCGGCGACGGCTCGGTCGTAGTAGCTCTTGGCCGTTCCCGATATCCACTTGCGATACGCCGCCTCCGCCCAGATGAACCATATTTCCGAGAAGCACATGATCGAGAAGTGGTCGCGATTCTGGATCAGGCCGCGGTTGTAGTGGGCCACGATATCCACATAGGGGACCAGTTCCTGATAGGTAACCTGCGTGGGCGCACCCACGCGTTTGTTGTCGAAATAGAAGCTCAGACGCGGGTCGGACAAGATCACGTTTTCATCGGAGTCGAGCACGTACATCTCGTTCATCAGCCGTTCGCAGATCATATTGCTGTTCCAGCTGCCGGCACGCCACGAGAAGAACGGCGTCTGCTGGGCGGCCACCGCATCGTTGAAAGGCACATCGGCAGCGTCTTCGCGGCTCTCGAAAACAGGATAGTCCGCCGGATAGGAGAAAATCTGGTTGAGTTTCGACACGGCGAAGAGGCTCTCGGTCTCGACATCGACCTCGTCTTTGAGCGCCGCACGCATCAACAGACGCAGATAGATCGAGTTACCCAGCTTGCGCCATTTCTTGATGTCTCCCTTGTACATGTAGTCCTCCGAAGCGTCGAAGTTCTCCTTCGACTGCGCCAGCAGCGTATTGGCCTCCTCGAGTAGCCGGAACATATCGCGGTAGATCTCCTTTTGGCTGTCGTAGCGGGGCGTGAATTCCGTACCGCCCGAAGTATATCCCTGCAACGCCTCGAAATAGGGCACATCGCCGTAGGCGTCGGTCAGAGTGGACATGGCGATGACCTTGATAATGGAAGCGACGGCCAGCGCCGCATCGTTCTTGTCCTTCTTGGCTTGCTCGAGCATTGCCTGCGCATTACCGCCGACCGAATAGAAATCGTTCCAATAGCCCGCCGCAACGCTGTTTTGAATGCGATAGTTACTGATTTTGTCAGCATTCTGCTGGTGGCCGACCGTATACTGCATGAGTTGCGAGGTCAGTGTGAACGACCGGTTGATCATGCGGTACTCGTAGTTAAAGACGGTCGGCTGCACGAACGTAGTGGCCGTCGTATTCTGCACGGCGTTTCGGTTTATGTTCATCTCTTCGAAACGCGAACACGAGGTTGTGACGGTCACCGATGCAACCAGTGCGGCTATCGAATATTTTATCTGTTTTGTTCTCATAATCATCACGCTGCTCTGTTAGAAAGTTATCCTTACGTTGCCGCCGAACGTCGCTGTTCCGGGCATCTGCAACATCTCGAATCCGGGAACTACCGACGCACCGCGCATGAAGGCGCCCTCGGGATCCCACCCCGGGAACTTCGACCAACAATAGAGGTTACGGCCGTAGACGGAGAGCGACAGTCCCTTGATGAACTTGCTCCTTGCCAACAGCTGGCGCGGAAACTCGTATGCGATGCGAATCTCGCGCAGTTTGAGGAATTCGGTGCTGACAAAGTTCTGCTCGCAGTTCTGGAAAGCATATGCCAGACCGTAGTACTCGACGATGTCGGCTGTCTTGTGGGTATTGCGAATGAAGTTGCCGTCGGGCAACTGGTTCACTCCGTCGAGAACCAGTCCGTCGTAACGTCCGGCGAGCGTAAAGCTGCCTTTGCCCCGTGTACCGAGAACGGCGTTGGTATAAGAGTAGACGTTTCCGCCGTGCTGGCCGTCGAAAGCAACCGACACGGTCAATCCCTTCCACTTGACACTCGTGCCGAAACCGCCCTTCCAGTCGGGCGTACACTCGCCGATGTACTGCAATTCATCGCTGTACTGGGGATAACCGTTCTCATCGACGATGATCTGTCCCGATACGTTCGTGATGCTGCCGTCCTTCTCGACGATGTACGCTCCTTCGGGAGCGCGTTTGTACCCCAGTCCGTACATCGCCGAGAGCGAACCGCCCTTGTAGGCGGTCATGTAAGCGTGCGACGAGTAGGAAGCCACGATCCACGAATCGACGCCTTCGCCCAGATCGACTACCTCGTTGCGGTTCTTCGACCAGTTGACATACGCCTTCCACTGCACGTCGCGCGTCTTGACGAGCGTGCCGTTGATCTGAAGCTCCCAGCCGTAGTTACGAATGGTTCCGGCATTGGCGAAACGCTTGGTCACACCCGAAGCCGAGCTGACCGGCATGTTCACGATGAGGTCTTTCGAGGTGTTGTTGTAATACGCCAGATCGACACCCAATCGGTTGCGGAACATGCGCAGGTCGAGACCCACCTCCCACGACGATACGATCTCGGGACGGAGGTTGGCATTGTTCATCGTGCCCGGTATCTGGTAATTGCCGGCGAAATCCGACGACGAAAGATAGTCGGTCGTACGGTAGGGTTGGGTGTCGTGTCCCACTTGTGCGAAGCTGCCGCGCAGTTTCACCAAATTGACGACGTTGCGCGCCGCACCGAAGTCGATGAGTTCGTTGAGCAGTACGCCGATACCGACGGATAGAAGTAGGAATTGTTGTTCACGGGCAGCGTACTCGACCAGTCGTTACGACCCGTAATGTCCAGGAACACGGCATCGCGCCACGAGATTTGAATCAGACCGTAGAGGCTGTTGGTCTGGCGTTCGTAGTCATAGTTGTTCGGCTTGACGCGCTCTACGGAGTTTGCCAGCGAGTAAACGCCGGGTTGTTTGAGCTGCTCGGCCGTTTGGGTCGTTTCGCGGAACATGCGGTTGATGATGCTGCCGCCGAAAATGAGCTTCATGTCGAATCCGGCGCCCAACTTGCGGCCGTACTTGAGCAGAAAGTCCGTGCTCAATTGCAACGAACTGACATTTCCCTCACGATACATGCCGTAACGCTGCGAATAGGAGCTTTTGGGCTGGCGCATGGTGCGGTGGTCGCGCGAAAAATCGATACCGCCGCGCAGCATCAGGTCGAGACCTTTGTAGAGATGCAGGTCGAGCGACGTGTTTCCGAAGATGCGGTCGCGGTCGAGCGTATTGAGGCATTCGTAGGCCACGAAATAGGGATTGTTCTTGGCGCCCGTCAGGTTGGCATTCTGTTGCACGCCCGGATCGATCCAGTAATCGCGTGCCCAGTCCATGTTGATGTTGGGCGCCATGCACCACAGCGAGTACATGACCGACGCTTGGCCGTAACCCATTTGCGGCAGGTTGTCGCAATCGCGGCGATAGTAAGTGATCGACGTATTCATCGACAGCCAATTGTTGACCTTGTTATGCGAATTGAGCTTTATCGATTGTCGCATGGCGGGTGAGTTGGGTGTAATCGACTCGCTGCGCGTGTCGGATATCGAGAGCCGCATCGAGTTATTGCGGTTGAGCTTGGCCGACAGCGACAGCGAGTTGGTCGTTGTCCAACCCGTTTTGAAATAGTCCTTGAACCAGTTGCCGTAGCTGACGAACGGCGTCTTGACGCGCAGACCGTTCTGATCGAGGCCGATACCGCGCTTCTCATCGTAGAACTGGTAGTAAGGCGTACCGTCCATCTTGGGACCCCACGATGTAGCGTCGGTGGTCGTAACCTCGTTGCCGTCGACCGGCTCGCCGTAATGGAACGTATCGTGTCCTTTGGTACCGCCCTGGCCATAGACGTACTGCAAATCAGGCGACGTATTGACGACCTCGGCGACGAAATCCGACGAGAAGGTCACGCTGACGTTGCCGTCCTCCTTGTCGCCCGACTTGGTGGTGATGACTATAGCACCGTTGGCGGCCTCCGAACCGTAGAGAGCCGTGGCCGCAGGGCCCTTCAACACCGTGATGTTGTCAATATCGTCGGGGTTGATGTCGCCCGTACCGTTGCCGTAGTCGATGGCATACGCCGACTCGCCCATGCCCGACGAGGTGTTGAACATCGGCACGCCGTCGATGACGAACAGCGCTCCGTTGTTGCTCAGGTCGAGCGATGACTCGCCGCGAAGCGTGACGCGCATCGAACCGCCCGCGCCGGCACCTGTCTGCTGCAATGTCAGTCCGGCAACCTGTCCCGTCAAACCCGAGAGCCAGTTGGTGGATGTCGCGGATGATGCGAGGACGTCACCGTCGACCTTGGAGGCGGCGTAGCCGAGCGATTTCTCGTCGCGTTTGAGGCCCAAAGCCGTGACGACGACCCCGTCGATGGCCTGCGCCTCGTCCACGAGTGTGATGTCGATGGTCGATTTGCTGCCCACGAAGACCTCCTGCGTCTTATAGCCGAGAAAGCTGAACGACAGCTCGTCGTTGGGACGCGCCTTGAGTGCATAGGAGCCGTCGGTACCCGTCACCGTGCCCGTGAGCATGCCCTTGACGATAACACCCACACCGGACATCGGTTTGCCAGCCTCGTCGCGGACGATACCCGTTACGGTTACCGTCTTGTCCGACGATGCGGAGGGTTGCGAACGCTGTGCGGAGGGTGCCGGAGCAGCCGTACCGGACCCGGACTTCGTCGCCGAAGGTTTTGGCGGGAGTTGCGGTTTCGACAGGGCGTCGAAGGCGAAAGCCGTGTCGGCCGTCGCCAAAGCCAACGTTGCCAACACGCCGGCTGTAAAGCGACGGAATGAGGAGCAGCGTTTTCGTAAAGTCGAGTGCAGAGCCTGACTTACTCGGACTAAGCCAAGGCGAGAAAACGACCGCCCAAAAATCGAATGATTTTTCGACTTGTCTAAATTTGCCATTCAATCAATTATTTCGGTTAATATTTTAAGTTGGAAATTTTCAGATATGCGAGCGCTTCGACACGCATAGCGCGAGGATGAACGAAAGGGCCGAGGCTGCGATCCAGAAGAGGGCTGCGGCCTCGAAATCGTAGCGAGCGACGCCGTCGACGACCGTTTTTCCCTCGTTGATGAGCCACCCGCTCACGATGTCCTGCAACCCTGCGCCGATGTAGCTGGCCATGCCGACGATGCCCAGGGCCGCGCCGGTTGCCTCGCGGGGTACGATGTCGATGGCCATCAAACCTCCGAGGAAGCAGATCAGCACGCCGATGGCCATACCGAAGAGCACCATGCTCAGCATGTTGACGAGTATGCCGTCGCCCGAATAGAGGAACAGACACAGCGCGACGGTATTCAGCACGCCGAAACCGAAGGCCAGCACATTGCGGCGTCCGTGAAACAGCGTATCGGACAACCAGCCCGAAAAGACCGTCCCGACGATGCCCAGCAGCGCGTTGACCGAAATGACCTGTGTGGCCAGAGCCAGCGAGTAGCCCTTGACCTCCTGCAAGAACAGCACGCCCCAACCGTTGACGGCATAGCGCGAGACATACATGAAGGCGCTCGACAGGGCCAGCACCCAGACGAAGGGATTGCGGATAACCGAACGCTGCAAGTCGGAGGTCGAACCGTGGTCATGGCTCTGTCCGGGCGACTCCTCGCCGGTCAGCACCTCGATCGGAGGCAATCCTTTGGATTCAGGGGTGTCGTGAAGCAGGAAGACGATCACCGCTACGCCCAACACGCCCGCCACCGACGAGCCGACGAAGCCCCATTGCCAGCCGAAGATGCCGACGACGGCCCCGACGAAGAGGAACGACAGGAATTCGCCGAGGTTGTGGCTGGCGCTGAAAAAACCGTAGTAAGTGCCGCGTTTGCTCAGGGGATACCACCTCGACAGCGCGATGATCGCAGGCGGTGCGCCCATCGATTGCGCCCATCCGTTGACGCCCCACATCACGGCGAAGGCGACGAACAGCGTCATGTTGCCCGCCAAGCCCGCGCCGCCCGCGAATCCCAGCACCCCGACCAGCAGGTTGGCGACGGCCGAGACGCACAGTCCGGCCGCCATGAAGCGCTTGATGTTGCTGTGGTCGGAGAGAAAGCCGTTGACGAATTTGCCGATGGCATAGGCGAACAGCAGCGCCGAACCGATGATACCCAGCTGCGTGGCGTCGAGCGCCCCGCTTTCGAGAATCGGTTTCTTGACCACGTTGAGACTCGTGCGGCAGACGTAATAGAGACTGTAACCGACCGTACCGGCGATGAAACTCTGGAAGCGGAGTTTCCGATACAGTTTCATGCGCGCCGCGTCGTCTCCCGCGAAGGGTGCCGACGGCGCGCTTTTTCGAAAGAAAGAGAGAGGGTTCATTCGGTTGTTTACACTAGGTGTTTCGGAATTCAAAATTATCCCATAAAACGACATAAATAACGGTATCGTTCGGGAAAGTAGTCGTGCAGGAGACTTAATCTGTTCAAAATAAGCGATATGATATTCTGTTCCGTCCGTAAAATAGTAGATGGAATTCCGATTTGTCGTGCGATACGCTCGCGACTTTTTGTCCGAACTCCGGTCGGTCCCTTGTTTGGCAAGCCTGCGGAAACGAAGGCGGGAATCTACTTTATTCGAAGCCGGCCGAAAGAGGAATCCGCTGCCTTCTAATATTTTGCAACGTAACAAGAACTCTATTTTTCTCTTGAGATTGAATTCGAAGCGCTTTATGGAATAAATTTGCAAACTGATAAATTGATAAACCCCGCTATCCCTGATCGTTCCATCCGGCATGATTTCGAAAAAGAACCGGACTTCGACCCAAATCTCACCCGCAATGAAAAAGTTACTTGCATCCTTATTCTTTGTCTTCACGACGTTGTTCACGTATGGACAGCAGTTTCATGTGGCATCCTATAATGTCCGGTATGCGAACCCGGCCGATGAACAACGAGGCAATGGGTGGAGCCAGCGATGTCCGGTCATCTGCAATCAGATCGCCTACGAGTCGTTCGACCTGGTCGGCATGCAGGAGGTTCTTAAATCCCAGTTCGACGACTTGTCGAACCGTTTGTCTCGTGACTACGGTTGTATCGGAGTCGGCCGCAACGACGGCAAAACGTCCGGCGAGTACGCTCCGATATTCTATAAAAAAGATCGCTTCATCTTGCTGGATTCCGGCTGTTTCTGGTTGTCGGAAACTCCCGATAAGCCGAGCGTGGGATGGGATGCGAAATATCCGCGTATTTGCAGTTGGGCACAATTGCAGGACCGAAACACCGGAAATACCCTGTACTTCCTGAATACGCATTTCGATCACGTCGGAAAGCAGGCTCGGAAGGAGAGCGCCTGCATGATCGTGAAGTGGATCCGCAGGCATTCGGACTGCGGAGAGACGATTCTGGTCGGAGACTTCAATGTGGATCAACGCAGCGAAAGCTACCGGGAACTCGTAAAGACTGGATTCCTGACGGACTCTTTCGAAGCGGCACCCATTCGCATGGCTGCCACCGGAACGGTCAACGGATTCGACCCGCAGAGATGGACCGGCCAGCGTATCGACCACGTTCTGGTCACTCGAGGCATCGAAGTCCTCCGCTACGGTTTGCTAACGAACCCCTATTGGTCGGTGGACTGCGCGGGAAATCGGGAAGCCCGCCTGCCGTCGGACCACTATCCCGTCAGCGTATACCTAACGATTCCGTAACTCACATCCGGTTTCCACGAGAAATTCACGGCAGATGTTCCGATCGACAATCCCCTATGAACTTTTAACGATATCATGAAAATATGAAAAATGCCATTACAACTCTTTTGACACTCCTCGTGCTGGTTTCGTGCAGGCCTCATCGTACCGGCTCGGGGATGATGTTCGAAACAGATTGTCCAAAAGTAAACGAAGCGTGGGAATTGGCCGTGAAGACGGTCCGTTACAATATTCGCGACAGCATTCTGGCGGCAGGTGCCGACTATGGCGGAGAGTGGACCCGCGATGTGGCCATCAATACATGGAACGGGACGGATCTGTTCATCCCCGAGGTGATGGAACGCTCCCTGTGGCATGTAACCGACGGGCGACGAACCGTCGGACATCAATATTGGGATAAGATCATTTGGGTGCAGGGAGCCTATTATCACTATCTGCTTACCCGCGATACGAATTTCCTGAAAGAAGCCTATATCTGCTCGCGCAATACGATGAAACAGCTCGAGACGGTGGCTTACGATCCGAGCTACGGCCTGTTCACGGGACCCTCGGTGTTCAACGACGGCATATCGGCATTCGAAGAACCCATTTACGATGCATCCAAACCGGACCTTTCGGGCGTCATGCGGCATAATACGCAGAATATAAAGTGTCTGAGCACGAACTGTGTTTATTATATGGCGTATCGGGCTTTGAACGAGATGCACCGGATATTAGGAGAAACCGAGCATGTCGAGTATGCAGGCAAAGCTGAAACATTGAAGGAAAATATCCGCCGAAATTTCTTCAGTCCGCGGGGAAAACTCTATTATGCTATCGACGAGCAAGGCGGAGTTCATAAGCATCAGGAGGCATTGGGAAATGCCTTTGCCATTCTCTCCGGTATCGTAACCCCTCTGGAAGGACACTTGACGCTGATTCGAAACGAAACGACCGAGTACGGAGTCCCTTCGATCACGCCGACATTCAAGCGATTTTCCAAAGAGCGTCCCGGACGGCACAACCGTTTGATCTGGCCCTTCGTCAATGCCTTTTATGCAGAAGCCGCCTTGGTGACCGGTGACTGGGATATTTTCGAACACGAATTCAGGGCGATGGCGGCCTTGGCGTTGGATGAAGATAAGGGAAATTACAATTTCTATGAGATATTCGATCCCGAAACAGGGAAACCGGAAGGTGGAAATCAGGCCGGCCGCGCCGTATGGCACTCCCGCCGCCACCAGACTTGGTCGGCGACAGGATACATGACTATGGTCTGTCAGGGTATCTGCGGCCTTCGTCCAAATCCGGACGGCATAGAGATACGGCCCTATCTGCCGAGAGGAATCAATCGGCTGTCTATCAAAGGACTAAAATTCGGGAAGATGACACTCGACATCGACTTGCAGGGACAAGGTTACCGAATCGTCGATTTCCGGGTCGACGGCCGGAAATCCGCGAATCATTTCATCGCGGCGGACGAGACAGGACGGCGACACATCGAGATCCGGTTGGATCGGCCTCGATTCCCGTGATCGCGCCAACCCTACACGCGTCTGCCCGAAAGCGGTACGGAGAATCCTCCGCACCGCTTTTTCTTTGCCCGAAGGTAAAGAACGCTCATACGGCCGTTCGATTCTGAAATATCCCGCAGCATTCCCTTTTCCCGTTCGGATCACTTGCTCGTGCCGACACGTTCTCCGCCGATCTTTCGCACCCGGATTTCGAAATCATCGCGTGAGACGAGTGCGCAATTGCGCACTTTTGTGCGATAATTATATACGGTAGAGATCGAGCAGCGCAGGAACGAAGCGATCTTGGCACTATCGGTAATACCCAGCCGCAGTAACGCGTAAATGCGAAGTTCCCTGTTCAAAAGATGCCCGGATTTGGGAACGATCTGTTCATCTTTTTTCAACAGGGCATTGAAATCGGAGACGAAATTGGGATACATCCCCAAAAATATGTTGTCGAAATGGGTATACAGTTCGTCTATTTCATGTTCGATCAACCGGTTCGATTTCAATTGCTTGAAAAGTTCCTCCATTTGCCGGTTTACAGCCAGCCTGTTCAACGATTTACGGTAGGTTTCGAATTTGTCGATGTAGTTCGAATGCAGGTCGAAGAATTGAGTGATATACTGTTCCTTGACCATATTCGATTCGGTAAGCAGACTATTCGTTTCGATGATTTCCCGGTTTTGCTCCGTCAGTCGGACATTGCTCTCGGAGAGTCGCTCCTTGATCTTGGATATATTTTTCATCTGTTTGAGGATCTGAGCGATAAGCAAAATAAGAGATAGGGACAACAAACTGATGAGTAGTAGCGACCACTGAAGGTTGTGTTTTGCAGCGGCCTCTTTATCGCGAAATGCGGCGTTGACCATCGTATAAAACTCCGCCATTTGCGTGGTACGAACCTGCGCACCGCCGAATACGGCATCCTCGATGGCAGACTGGGCATATTTGAAAGCCCGTTTCTCATCGCCTGCGTCGAAATAGATAAGTGCTAGATTTTGAAGGGCGGAGGTCTCCTTGATAGCGCACCGGATGTCCGTTATGGCAGAAATCGTGTAGTATTTCTTGGCCAGATCGAGTCGGTTCATCCGTTGGTAGAGTTTGGCCAGCTGATGATTCGAACTGGCATAATCGGGAGTGTCTCTCGGCGTTTGAGCGAGAAGGTCCGCAAGTATCCTTTCGGCAAGAGCGTAGTTCGATGGATCGCCGCTGTTCATAAGCTGTGTCACGCGATTCGAACGATACGTTCTGGATCGGGGAGCAGCTGTTTTCATTAGCGAATCGCGCAGCGCCGTCTTGATATCATGGTATTTGTTCGAGCTGGCCAGACCGTAATGGTCGTAAAATTGGATGCAGACTTCGTAATACCTGCTGAGCATCTCTTCGGGGAGCTGCGAAGGATCGATCGATTTCAGAACCGCCTGGGAGTCGATATACCGGCCGGAGAAAGAGTATAACGGCGCCAGTTGCAGCAGCGATTGATATATTTTTCGAGAGGATTTGAGTTCGCGAGCGATTTCGAGATTCCGCTCGACGTAGCGCATCGCCGAATCGAGGATGTATTTTCGGTACTCCTCATAGAGTTTCAGATTTATATCGTACTCATGTTCTGCGGAGAGCGAATCCGCTCGAAGCATCCGTTTTGCCTCTTCGATCGTTCGGTCTTTTTCCCGGATGAATGATACCTTGTTGTCGATAGCATGATCCAGGCAATCGGTCAGTTCGTCCGGCTTTTCACCGTAACAACCTGAAAGTCCGGATAAACATATCAGCAAAACTACGTGAAAGAATCTTGTTTGTGCTGACGACATACCGAGCTTCATATCTTAGGAGTTTATATTTGATGTCATCAGTATTTCATTAAAATCAGGACACTGATGAACTGATTTGACAAATCTACTGCAATATCTGAAAGATGTTTTAGTACCTGGTAGGGGCTCTTCTCAATTATACAAATTCAATATGCTTTGACAAATTTACTAACTTCAATGAGAATAATCGTATCTGATATAAGATTTATGTAGTTTATAAAGACGGTTCCCGACAATCAATCTATTTAAAACTTGATTTAAAGGCTTCATAAATCTCATCAAGTGAATAACCGGGTATGGGAGACCCCCAGAAAGAGTTATTGTGCCCACCTCCTTCACCATCTTCGGAAGGATAAACGATAACCGGAGGGATCATCACACTCGTCGAATCACGGGCCTCCATTCCATCGAGATCGATCAACCGGATCGGATTATTCCCGCAGAAAACATACGGACTATGGTATTGTTGCAAGGGATCCTGCGCAAGCCATCGTCCATTTAGTTTGTTGTAGCAACGTGCGCCGTAGTCCGCGAGACAGTCTCCGATGAATACTTGATCCTCCTTACCGTTGAAGCGGTCTCGGTTGTCCGACACAGGTAGCGAAGCGGTGTCCCAACGCTTACCGAAAGGATAGTAGTCGTTGCGTTCGAGGACGTTGTTTTGGTCTGTCGCCACGACACGCACGCTTTCCAGATGATCGGTCAGGAAATAACGAACCTCGGTTTCATCGTCGACCGTCCCTACGATTCGTCCGCCGCCGAACGGCGTACTCTCGAATACACGGTCGCCTCCGGCATCCGCACGGTATGTAAAAGAACCTCGATACGCAAAACCGCAGTCGTCGGCATTCACCGCAGAGAGTTTCGTACCATCTGCAAGGTACGAATATTTCGCGACAATCGTATCGTTCCGCACCGCTTTTTCTAACAGATTCAGACTGTTGTATGCAAAATCCGTTTGCAACTCCATGTCGTATGTCAGATTGCCGTTGCGGTCATAGGAGAGGAAATGTTCGAAGGTAAGTCGGTTGTTTTCTCGCTCTTTTTTTATTTATGGCTGCAATACTGAGGTGTGGAAACGGTTAAAGAGAATAATCTCAAAGACAGCGGCGGAACAATTGTCCCGCCGCTGTCTTTGAGATTTTTGTTTAGTCTCCATCAAATATTAGATATTGATGGTCTTCTTTTAAGACATCATCACACATGTGTCTAATTATCAATAAAACATCATACTCTTTACCACTTACACGTTGTAACAAATGGTCTATATCAATTATTAAATCCTTGACCATAAGATGGTTTAATGTTGTATCATCGTAAATATCGATATATTTAATCATTTTTATTGAATCATCCTTAAAATATTTGAAGATTATAGATTCAAATATTTGATCTTGATCTGCATAAACAGAACCTATTAAGTTCTGCTCAAAATCTTTAATATAGATTCCTAACATAAACTTAGTATTTTGGTAATCCCGGAAAAATAGATATTAGTTTTCCTGTTTGAGAATTAGTAATGACTGTATATACTGTTGTTGATGAATTGGTCGTTATATCGAATCCTATGGTTTTCCCAGCATTGACGATTCGTATGTAATTTCCTGTTGATGCTTGCACATAACCGGAAACGTGAGTTGCGGCTCTTACTAATTGTTCTAATTCCTTTTCTGTCTTTATATAAAATCTACTTTTATTGACATAATTACCGGTTTGTAATACGTGTTTTTCAAAATTCCAACGTAAATTTTTTGCCGGTATTATAATTGGTCTGCCAAGTAATTTTGTTGAATTTGCGGCAATTCGACTGCCTTGCATTCCGATTCGCAGATTATTGCTTTGACCTGCCGTGAAAAAAAATAACCCTGCTTCAAACGTAGATAATAAATAACGAGCCGCAGCATGACCATATTCTCCATTTATCCGATAGGTGTCTGCTTCCATCCACATTGCGTAACCCGGTATGAGTAGATCATACGCCGCTCCCCAATAATCGAAATTACTATTGCTTCCACCATCTTCGGAAGGATAAACGATAACCGGAGAAATCATCACACTCGTCGAATCACGGGCCTCCATTCCATCGAGATCGATCAACCGGA